>Ga0116228_10000168_pt1 | contig 44722 bp, 34 predicted proteins | sample S1TSphfallax_2_FD_89694 | JGI IMG/M metagenome (GOLD analysis project Ga0116228, IMG submission 89694) | Host-associated microbial communities from peat moss isolated from Minnesota, USA - S1T2_Fc - Sphagnum fallax MG | ecosystem: Host-associated > Plants > Peat moss > Unclassified | place...
AAACTTGTGTAATGAAGAAAAGAGAAACAAACCATCAACACCAAGGTATTTAACTACAAGACCAAACCACAAATAACCAAACTAAAATAAGTAAAGAAAGTAACTCAACCTTGTGAAAGTAACTTAGTTACTTTCCTATTCTAGTAACTAATGAAACCTAACTAGTTGAGCTTGAATTCTCAACAAGTGGGTGGGGTTGGTGGTAGCTAATGTTAGTGGTCTCTTAATGCGAATGGGTTTTCAGAGGGTTATAATAGGTGGGTCATGCAAATTCATGGGTGGATTTTTTTGCATGGTTCATATTATGGGTGGGCTCTTTAGGGAGGGTTGAAAAATAAAAAGAAGGCTAAGGACGGTTAGGCTACCATGTTGTCAATTGTTGAATCTTAGTGGAAGGCATCAATGGAATATAAGGTTGCAATGATGGGTGCCAAAGTGGATTCTATGGAGTTTAAAGTGGTTACCATGTCAAAGTTTATATCTATTATCAAAGACCTTTTAATGCAAAAAAGGAACAAATGGAGGGGATGCAAATCAATAACCCATGAGGACCCACCACCAAATGATGTGCCCCAAAACATGGCCACACCACTTGCAAAAGGAATAACCCTAAAGGAGATGGCAACCATACTAGTCATTGGGGTTGAAACTATTGAGCCCAGCCCCCTTTTTTGAAAGTGGCGTCAAGTGGACAAGGTGTGGACACGCCACAACAACAATGTTTAAGGCTAAAAACACATTCATGCAACACTACCCAACCGAAAATTTTGAACCCCTAGTCTCTTCAAGAAAGAAAGGGGTTGTCATCTACACATGTCCACCCAAAAAGAGTGCTTGAAGAATCCATTATTGTAGCTAACCTTGATGTTCATAATGAGGGAGTCTAGGTTTAGTGGGTTTTGGTGGGGTTGGTGGTAGCTGTAACCCACCAATGGTGGGGTGGGGTGGTGGTAGATAACTGTTAGTGGTTTCTTGGTGGGTGGGGTTGGTGGTAGTTAAATGCCAATGGTCTCTTAATGCTAGTGGTTTCTTAGTGGGTTGAAAATAGGTGGGTTATGAAAATTCAGGGGTTCTTTTTGCATGGTTCATATAATGGGTGGGTTCTTTAAGGAAGGTTGAAAACTAAGGGATGCAAATCAATAACCATTGAGGACCCACCACCAAGTGATGTGCCCCAAAACGTGGCCACATTGCTTGTAAAAGGAATCACCTTAAAGGAGATTACAACCATACTAATCCATAGGGTTGAAACTATTAAGCCCACACCTCCTTCTCTGAAAGTGGGGTCAAATGGACTAGGTGTGAACACACCATAACAACAATGTTTAAAGCTGAATACACATTCATGTAACATTGCCCTATCAGAGGACTCAAACCCATGGTCTCTTTAAGAAGGAAAGGATGACACACTCCCAAGCTCCTTGATTGACTCAAGTGTGAGTCTGAAGTGAACAATGGAAGAACAAGAAATTGGGGACACACTCCCTAGCTCGCAACACTTTGGGGGTAGAGGGGCGTGCTAGAGCTCCAAGATGGGACTAGGAAGAATGATAAACACTTAATCACTCACACGGACCTACACAAAACCAAACAATAAGTTGGTTAGTGCATAGTTGGAGCACTTTTAGTGCTAGGACAAACCATGAGCAAATTCGGACTCACAAGACTCACCATGACCCGGACTTGGGGGAAGCCACCACCTTCCCCTTTATAGTATACTCTATGCCTCTCCATGAGGCCCACATCCAAATGGCATTTTGTCCCAGGACTCCCAAATGGGAGTCCCGAAATTCCCAAAGTTGGGACTCTTGTGATTTGAGGCCCCATAACTTTGTGTGTAGAGTTTCGATTGAAATGAAATCTAAATCAAACTTGTAGCCCTCATCGAGAGCTTTCCAATGGTATGTTGCAAGCCACCTACACGGAAGGAACTCGGGTCGATTCTTAACTTTTAATGGTCGGGAGTCAAACTGCCAATTTGACTTTCGGCCCTTCTTTTGGCCATAACTTGTATCTTAAGTGTCCAAATGGGTCATGCAAGCCCATTTTAGACATCTACGTTTCAATAGCTTTTCAATGATATTAAAAATTCTTCAATCTAATGGGTTTTGGCCCCTGCAATCTCTCCCTGACAATTCGAGAATCCATTAGGACTCTAACTCCCAAAGTGGGAGCTCACTTGGGAGTGTGAGGGTTCATTCTCTCACACTCTCCTGCACTCCTGGGAGTATAAGATTTTCTTCCTGGGCTTCCCTCTTGTCCCGCACTCTTGCAAGCCCTTGCCTTGGTCACGAGCCAAAGGCTAGGGTTACAAGAAGGGAGCTATCATCCACACATGTCCACCCAAAAGGAACGCTTGAAGAATCCATTGTTGTAGTTGACCTTGATGTTCATAACAATGGAATTAGGCATTGTGAGACAACAAAACAAATGTTCACACCCCAACATGAGGTAGCTAGGGTTGAAGGTGATGAAGCCCAACTTGTTCATGTGACCATGCAAAACAAATTGCTTCCATTGCAAGAAGTCAATTAGAGTTAGGTGCAAGGAGGGGCCCATGTCGAAATGGATCATGCATTTTCAACACTTCACCTAAACACTCTACTTGTTGCAAATTCAAAGTAAAATGCAACAAATGAGGTGGTTGACAATGAGGCTACAAATGATAACCAATCATTTGACACCCAAGTAGTTAATGTACCAAATGACACCCTGGCAGTTAACATTCAAGATAAAATTACGCATGCAACTAATGGTCCATTGTTAAATAGATTAAAGGAAACCACACCTTCAAAGCCATCTTTGTCTACTAGCCATGACACACAACATGTGGAACACATATCAATTCTTCCAATTGTACCAGCTAATTAGATTGTACAAATGGAAACTTGGGTTTTGGTAAGCAAATTGGGCAAAGAAGGGGGTCACTAATAGTAGATGCCAATTGCAACTAAGCCCTAATGGGGGGCAATGAAAGTGATTATGTTATCACTAGCTCTAAAGTGGTACAAAGCCAGTCAAGCACATCCTTGTGCTAACAAAAGGAAGACAAGACAAGTTGAACTATAACCAAGGTCATGCATGTAGGAAGCATTTGTGGTTGATAGCGTCAAACCCATCCATTTTGGTGATGACACCCAAATGGATGGATATGATGGGAAGGCACACGTGGTATTAGATAATGTGATGATTATAGCACCAACTCCCCTAACTAAAGGCACCAAAAAAGAAACCATTGTGCATGGTGGCAATCCATAACAATATTTTACAAAGTGATGAACAACTATAAGGTTCAATTTTAAGCCCACTTGGGATGTCAAAACCCATAATCAATAGCCAAAATGTGATGTTACCCAACCCAAATTGTCACCTTGCAAGACTCAAGTACACATGTTTGATGTAGACTCCATCATTAATTATATAATAGGTTTTTAATTATGGTAATAATGTGTGGTTATGGTGGGTTGGGACCATTTCTAATGGGAGAATAGCCTTTCAAATTAGAGTTACTGTCGCAACCCTAGCTTTGGGCTCGCAACCAAGGCAAAGGGGTTGCAAAGGTGCGAGCCAAGAGGAAGCGCAAGAGTCACATCACATGCTCCCGAGAGTGTAAGAAAGTGTGAGGGAATGAACCCTCACACTCCCAAGGCAACTCCACTTTGGGAGATGGAGTCCCAGTGGACTCCCGAAACTTCAAAGAGCAATTTGAGGGGTCAAATTTCAATGGCTTATGGTGTTCTTTCTAACATTGAAAAGCTCTTAGAATGTAAATGTCTAAAATGGGCTCGCATTGCTCATTTGAACATCTGAAACACAAGTTATGGCCAAAAGAAGGGCCGGGAATCAAACTGCCAATTTGACTCCCGACCAGAAAAAGTCCGGAATTAACCCAATTTACTTCGCTGTAGACAACGTGCGACATACCGTTGGAAAGTTCTCAACAAGAGCTACAACTTTGCTTCAGACCGCACCTCAATCCAAGGTTTGCTCGCAAAGTTATGTGGCTTCAGAGTCATGGGAGTCCCTGTTGGCGCGATTTCGGGACTCCCACGCGGGAGTCTTGGGAGAGAAAAGTCATTTGGATGTGGGCCTCGTGGAGAGGTGCAGAGTATACTATAAGGGGGAAGGTGGTGGCTTCCCCCAAGTCCGGGCCATGGTGAATCTTGTGTGTTCGTGTTGCCCGTGGCTCGTCTTAGCACCAAAGGTGTTCCAACTATGCACTAACCACTTTGTGTGGGTTGTGTGCAGGCCCGTGTGAGTGAGTGAAGCTTGTTAACTCTTCCTAGTCCCATCTTGGAGCTCCAACACGCCCTTTTACCCCTCAAAGTGTTGTGATTTAGGGAGCATGCCCCGACTCCTCCCTTTTTCGTTGTCTTTCACTTGGACTCACATTTGAGTCCTTCAAGGAGTTGGGAGTGCATCACAACTATTTTCATCATAGCATTATAATTACATTGAAAGGTGGTTTGGATGTATGGTGATTGTGAATTTGTTGAAACATAAAGACTTGGAGGTTTAGGGTTTAGGGTGATATCTTTCTTCTAGTTGCTGAATAATATCATTCCTTTCCAACTAGATCTTTGTATGTTCTAATGAGATGTAAGGTCCATGCATAAACATATCATTTTTTTTTGTCCCTAGATTCTTTGAAGACATTTGGGGAAATTGTTCTTGCTTTAAAATGAAGTTTTCTTTGTCCTTCTCTTCTTATGTCATGGATCACACCTATCGTTGATTCTTGAAAACTATATTTCAGTCACATGATATCTTTCACTTATTTGTGAATGTGTTCCAAGGCCTAAATGATATCAATAGTCCTTCATTTGCAAGAAGGGTGCATATTTTTTAGATAGTTGTTAAGGTCTACTTTTGTGTTGTCATGATGGACCTTGAATGCGATGAATTAATTTTGGAGATGTTTCACACTTTTCTTGACATTGTTAGGTATATGATATTCTAACTTAATAAATTGTGCACAATTGTAAGTAGGTGTAGCTTCCTCCCATCATTTATAGTGTGTGACTATTATGGGTTTCCTACTACGTTAACAATGATTGCATATTGTGATTTCACTTGTACATCAAAGTGAAAATGTTAATTGTGGCCCTACAGTGATGAACATTTTCAAAATGTATTCTTGGCAATGAGGAGCATCTTAACCTTGGTCTTGGAGGAAAGGGAGGAGATTTCATTAGTGATTTTGGAGGTTATTTTCAAGAACCTTTTTAAAAAGGTACAATGCCAACCTTGTAATACATGCAATTGTTGCACCTTGCCTACAAATGTACCAATATCATAGTTACTAAGATTGTCCAATGTGCATATTCAATGTCAAACATTTTAAGCACGTTATCTAAAACTATGTTAGGCACATCATATGCCGCACTATTTTTTTCAATTGCATCTGTTTTTCTTTACTTGTTGTATGCTATCAAAGGTCATGGAACAAGTGCGCAATTGTCCCTATGTTCAAATTGCTCTTCATGTTTTTTGGTGTTTTTTATGTTAGGGTTTCCTCTTTTATATGTTCACTAATATATTGTTGGATTTGAATTTCTATAATTTTATAATTAGACTCATCTATCAAGTCCATTCATTTTGACTTAAATCTCAAGTTTGGAGAAGTTCTTAATACCTTTATCAAATAAGGGTTATAATTTCATTACCCTACATTTGAGCTATTACATATACATGTTTAGCATGTTTGAGAATAAGTGCATTTCACTTGTTGTTTGGGAGGATTCATTTCCTTTCTCATGTCTAGGTATCCATGATTCACTTTTCATCATGCCTCTTGAATGTTAGAGTACATCAAGACCGAGTCTTCCCATCACTTCCAAAAATGGAAGAGAAATTGAAAATATAGAACTTTTATATAATTGTTTCCTTGAAGTTTTAAAATATCTTCACATACATATTTACACCCAACATTGGGGGTTAATGAAATCATTGGAAAGTAATGGCAGTTAGTCTCTACCATTCATGATGAAGGTGATGGTCATAACCTTTGTGAATGTCAATCACAAAATATCAAACCACACCCTTTATAATCCCTTTGTTTTAATTTGTCCATAATTGACATACTAGTTAATTATATTTGTTTTCTCATAGTTATGATAATCGAACTCTTTCACTTGCAGCTTGGAGGGGGCACAATGAACCTTCAAAAAATCAAAATATATGCACGAAGATAAAGCCACCTCATATTGGGACTTGGTTTTGAAAAAAAAAATTATTTATGCATGGTAGTATTTATAGTAAATAACATATAATTTTCTAGATTTTTCCAAACATTTTAGTCATTAAATGGTGACAAATTGCCCCAAAAAATCATTATGAACTCCACGAACCAAATTTCTTTTTGTAGTGCATTTTTTTTTAAATGACAATTTTGTGTGCCATTGATAGCTAGAGAAGAAGAGCATACAAATGAAAATTTGGCTACGTGAGTTGGTCTATCAACAATTTTGTCTCAAAAATCAACAAATGAAAATGTGGCAAATACTTGTGAAAAAAGGGCCAAACATTAGTAGCCCTAAAAACCATTGCATGACTATTCAACAAATTCCAAGATGTTAGAAGACTAAAGGCAAAGGGCACGGCAACAAATGAACACAATGTTTTTTAGTGTGATTATGAACGTTTGAGAGTTGCAACCATTGCAAAAAATAATGCAAAATTGAAGTCATTAAACTTGCTAACTAGCTCCCCAAGGTAAGATTAAATCATTATTGCATTTGATTGTTCTATGATTGTCTAATATCTTATGTCCCTAGTCCCAACAAACTTTTTCAAGTCTAGTTTTCTTTTCCCACTTTGTGATTCACGTTGAAAATCCTTCAAGTCAATTCATTTGTGGTGGAGTAAGTTCTAAAAGGAACTATGGTTTTGTGATCACATGCCTAAACAACATTATACGGAATGTTGAAAAAGGTGGTTGCTCAAAAATAACTTCTTGAGCTTAACATTTATAGGGAAAACTCGTGGTGGAGTTTTCATCATAGCATGCCTAAACAACATTGTGCACTTGAAGCTTCATCTCTAAGTAGCCATCAAAAGGCTTCAAGTTTTGGTTCAATTGTTGAAAGATATAGGTCTAGGTCATGAGACCTAGAGTTCCTCCCATCATGTAATTCAACTTCCTCAACTTCATCAAAGGACGAAAACCCTATAACTCCTACGTTGGAGCTACAAAAGGTGTGGTCATATTCAATGATGTCACAGTGTGCACCCAAAAAAGAAGGTAAGTATTTCAACATCGTTATATGTTTTTGTGATTGGTCTAAAAGGTTCATATCTAGGCAGTTGGTTAGTTCAAACCTTGTGGGTAATGTCTGATTGAAAAAACAATGTGACAATTGTCATAAAATGAGCATCATCAATTTTTAAGAGTTAGACTTCAAAGCATTTGAAACCCTAAAATCATGTTCTATTGTGCTCGACTTTTAGCTTTTAGTTGTTACCTACAACATTATGTCATTTGGCACCATTTTAACACCTTTGTGGTCTTAATTGAATTTTTAATCAATGTACTTCCAAGTTTTCTTTAAAATCATATAAGAATGGCATGACTATCGCCTCCCATTTATTGTTCCATACCATAGTTGGCAATTGTTTGAAATTTAAAAATATGGGTTAAACCTTAAACCCTAAACCCAAGGTACTATTCAAGTTGCAGGTCAAGGCATACACAAATGGCATAACTATCATAGGTATTATTCAAATTACAAATGACTCATCTATGGGTGCAATACCCAAATCAACAATAATAACTAGTTGAAAGTAATAAACTAGTACATTATTTTTCCCCTTTCTTCTTCTCTCAATTCCATGTCCCTAGTGGTGGGTATTTTAACTTTCGAACATTCAAATTATAATATTCATAATCAACACCATTATATTTGTATTGTCATTTGGTTTTATCTGAAATGTTATCTTGTTTATGTTTTAAAAATGAGTTAAAGTTGTTGCCCTTGGTGAATGAAGATTCTCACATGTCCCTTGGTTTCTAGACTTATGTAGCTTGTTGGTGTTGGATGTGTATGTGTGCATTTGGGCATATGTTTCATGGGCTTTTGTAGAAAAGTGAGCATCAAGGCGTTGGATGTTGAGAGCTCCATCCCACCCAAAAAGAGTGTTGACAATATATGCAAACAAACCAAACATTCCAACTATAGATGATGTTGATGATCATTGGAACACTGCCCTTGATGCTTACGAGGCCGTTGGCCAAAGCAATGGACTGGAATCATCTAGCTATGACAAGGAAGACTTATTGAAATGATGATGCCACATGATCCAAGCAAGTGAAGGTGGCATTGCCAAATGTTATGACCACATTAGGTGTTCCTAAACATGATATAGCCACTACATTTGTTTCTAGTGGCCTTGCTAATATAGCTCTTGCATTTTAGTCAAGTGCAATCAATTCTCAAGGGACCATTGAATTACTTGCAATGCAGAATAATGTGTTGGGCTTCAAGCTAGTTAATTACCTAGATTAATTAACAATGGTGTGATTGGCAACTTGGGGAACATGGGAGTTAGATTGCAAGGAGTGTTGGGTGGGTTTCCCAACCTTAACATGGTTGCTGGACAATGGAACCCATTATAACAAATGCAAGCATTGAGAGCATTAGAATCACTAGGTGTATGCCAAATGGGACAACAAGGAGGGTTGTCTATGTTAAATGGACAACAATTACAATCAGTTGGACAAAAGGTAGTCATTTCAATTCCCAACTAGTTGTAACTTTGGGAACAATCACATTTGTCCAATTATAACATGATCCAAATTTGCTACAATTTGATGTTGGAAGGAGTGCAAAAAAGGTAATGACTATTGGCATGTCAAAGAAGGACCGTGCTACTCTACAACACAAGGCATAGAGGATGATAGTGACTGATGCATAGAAGTAAGCTGTCATTAGGAAGGTTAATGGGTTAAAGTTTTTTTTTGTCACATGTGACGCTTTTGGGAAGTCCAAATCCCCTTGCCAAAACATTTGGGTTCACATGTTATGTGGATATTGTAGCAATCTTGATCCAAGCATTGACAATATCAATTCCCAACCACATACAAAGATGAATGAGGTAAAAAGTAAATTGGAAGAGAATTGGGAATATGTGTCTTATGATTTGTCATACCGAGAGTTCAAAGCACAAGTGAATGTGTATTTCAAAAATAAAAAATATGTTTTGAAGTTTACCATTGAGGTAGGTAGGCATGATGACTGTCCAATAGAACACTAGGAAAGGATGAAATGCCTCGTTGCTTCAAAGGCAAAACAAGGTGAAGTAGCCAAGAATTGTGCAATGTGTGTTTGTGACAACTTTAAGTCAAATTGGCTATTGTGGAAAGGTGGGCGGGGTTAGAAGATTGGTGAGTTCATATTTTCTACATTATTTTCAACAATTTTCCAAAGCTCAATCAAGTTTCTAGATTATTTTCAACCTTTTTTAGAATTAGGTGTGTCAAAAAAATCAACTTATACATTGTTATTTTCTAGATGTGTATGACGTAATAGGTATAAACACAAGTATTTAGGGTTTTTTGTGTTGGTGTTTCAACAAGTTCTAAGAATGTCACATGCATGCTCATGAATTATGACAACTACCTACTCCAATTGAAGTGAATGCAGATCTAGCAAATCAGAAAGGAGTTTCCAAACCTAGCACTTCAACACATTCAAGATGTCATGTTTTTCCTTCTATGAATATGGTAAAAAATTTCAAAGTTGTCCCTAGTTTATGGCATCGCAAAAATGTTGTAATTTCAAGTGTGGGCCACTACATGACAATGGAATTATGCTATTGGAGATTCATGTTCAAGATTAAGGCAAGTAAACTAAAATGTGTTTTCTAAATGCAGGGGGCATCAAATAATAAACCTCAAGGATTAATGACCCCATGCACACCAAGTGGTAGTGGTGTAGCCAATTGGTTTTTTAGACTTAATGCATTAGAATGGATGATGGCTCAAGTAGTGGCAATTGTATCTAGAAGCAATGTGTTAGTAACTCCACCAATGGAGGTTGTGTCGCAACCTTAGCCTTGGGCTCATGACCAAGGCAAGGGCTTGCAAGGGTGCGGGCCAAGAAGGAAGCTTGGGAGTCACATCTCATGCTCTTGGAAGTGTAGGAGAATGTGAGGGAATGAACACTCACTCCCAAGTGAACTCCCATTTTGAAAGTTGGAGTCCTGATGAACTTCCAAATCTTCAAAGAGAAATTGTAGGGGTTAAAACCATTTTTATTGAAACTTTTTTTAAATCACTGGAAATCTCTTGGAACGTAGATGTCTAAAGTGGATTCATTTGGACACTTCAAACACAAGTTATGGCCAAAAGAAGGGTCGGGACTCAAATTGGCAGTTTGACTCCCGGCCATTAAAAGTCAATAATCATCATAATTCCCTTATCTTCAGGTTACATGTGACAAACTGTTGGAAAGATCTCGACAAGGGCTACAACTTTGGTTTAGACTACATCTTAATTAGAGGTCTGCAGAAAAAGTTATGGGCCCCCAAAGTTGCAAGAGTCCCAACTTTGGGAATTTCGAGACTCTCGGGACAAAATGTCATTTAGGTGCTAGTCTTATGGCTAGGCACATAGTATACTATAAGGTGAAAGGTGGTGGATTCCTCCAAGTCCGGGCCGTGTTGAGTATTGTGAATTCGAGTTTGTTTGTGGTTCGTCCTAGCACCAAAAGTGTTCCAACTATGCATTAATCAACTTGTTTGGTTTTGTGCAAGTCCGTGTGAGTGATTGATTGCTTGTCATTCTTCCTAGTCCCATCCCAGAGCTTTAGCACGCCCCTCTACCCCCAAAATGTTGTGAGCCATGGAACATGTCCCCAATTCCTTACTCTTCAGATGTTTTCATTTCAGACTCCCATTTGAGTCTATTAAGGAGCTTGGGAGCACGTCAAATTGGCCCAACCCAAAAAGAGGATAAAGAAGTTGCCAATGTGCCTTCAACATCAAATCTGAAACCATGTGATTTTGACAAGACTTTCATGTGCAACATAAATCCAGGGAACAACACACTTGAGGTAGGAGGTTCCGAACCAAATATGGTGGAAATTTATCATTCATTCATTTTGTTGACTAGCATAGATTAACAATATGCAATTCAGTATATGCCTATGAACTAAAATGGGTTTTGGACTATGTGCAGCTTGACGATGGGCATGCCATTGGCCAATGTAGGCCAATATTTAGAGTGGCAAAATGTTCAGCATGCAATTATGGTTCATAGCCATAAACAAATAAAGGACAATAATTTGGTGGTTAGTTTTTTGGCCTATAGTACCTTTTTAAATGCATTATGTTTCATTATGTAATTTCCTACTTGTAACCTTTCACGAAGTATTGGCAGGTTTTATGACCTACATTTTCTACACATGAGTCAAGTTACATGTTTGGCATCATTTCTTTGGTTGTTTGAGCCTCATCAAAATTGTAAAAGATTTTTTATAAGTTCATCCATACAACTAATTGTCATGGTGAAATAACCTATCCATCTGGTAGTTATTTAGCTAAATGGAGATTCGAAGATTTAGGTGTGATGGTAAAAAAACTCCTTGTTTTGAATAGTGACTATAATTGTTTCTAGTTCCCCATAAGCAACAAAAGGCCATTTTTGTCATGTTTTTTTATGATGATCTGGAGATCCTCTAAAAACCTTGTTACATAAATCCCTAAACCTTAATAAAATAGTTTAGGAAGGATGTCTTTTTCTCATTTACCAATTGAAGGAGCAATTGAAAGAGGTCTTTCAAAATTAATCTTTGAAATATTGTATTTGCCTTCTTGTTGCATCTTATAAAAAGTAACACTTGTCATATCACAATTCATAAGTTGTTTATGGTTGATAGGTTTGTGGATGATATTTTTTAGCCTGATCCTTCTGATTTTGAAATATTGATGTCTCTGCACCTAATGTTAGTAGGCAATGGCATATATTCTAAGGCATTTTATCACCTTCAAAAGGCTTTTGTGATAATTACTTAAAATTGGTTCAAAGCAATGACCCTGTGATGGGGATGGAAAACATTCCCAATAGGAGTATGTAGGCATTGATATAATTCAAATGCCTCATGTGCATTCCAATATTTGTAGCAATGCCAAGTTGGGTGTTTTAAATAGTTTTTATTTCAGGTCCTTGAGGCTTTGCAACTCTACATAGTTTTTTGTTTCTTAGATGTATAGTTTGGTTGGTATTTTGAAAATAAAGTTTATCATCTTTAAAATCTAATCAAAAGGATGAGAAGGTTGCTTGACAATGAGGAAAATTTTCTTGGGATTTATGGAATTCATGAGTTTCTAGATTATTTAAAGTAAACTTAGGTAAGGATTGACCCAAATGTTGCCATTGATGGTGAGTGTATGACTAACATGGGTTTTGCATTGTCATGTAGTTGGATGAAGGGCATGCCATAGGCCTAACTAATGCAAATTCTAACATGGCAGATCTTCAACAAGGAAGCATGGTTGATGGTACCCATAAACATGTAAGCCACAAATATTGCATTCAATTTATTTTCAACATTCCACCTTGATCATAAGAAATAACACATAGTGTCAAAACCATTAATGCTTGAAAAGAAGAAATCTACATTTTGTATCATGGTTGTTATGCATGCCTTTAGCAACCCAAGGGAGAAAACCACGTGGGCCTTGGAGAAGTCAAATGTATATGAGTAGAAACTTGTAAACCCGACAAAACAACAACGAAAGCACAAGTTTCCAAGGAAAAAAACTTTTAAAAAGGTACAATATACTTATAGAACCCATATTTGTATTAGCAATTAATACCTGTATAATAACATGATTTCAATGTTTGGCTCCTTATATGAAATATCCATGTTTTTTTTAAACTCTTGATTCAAAAGAATTTGGAACAAGCCATTGGTAATAAGGGTTTTGAGGTTGCCATGATTGTTTCCCCCCCTTGCAAAGTGTTGAAGTCTACAAAAGCACATATATTTCACATCTCATTCTTATCAACATGGTGGTGTGTTAGAATGACACCTTTCCAAATTGGTCTCCAAATTGAAATGTCCAACCTTTGTTTCCATTATCTCCTTGTGGTTATTTAATTCCCAATATTTGGGTTATTTATGGGATTGTTAGCATAGGTTGTTTCCCAAACTATTGAAGATATATCACTTACTCATAGGTTAAGCTTTTTAGAGGTACATGTAACTTGAATTTAATGAATGATTTTGAATTACAAGTGGTTAAATGTTTAATTAGTTTTTTTTGTATACCATGGTGAACCCTTAGAATTTTGACAATTTTTTTTGTATGTCACTTGTAGAAAACCCTAAAATGAACAATGATTGTTGAACTTCTTGACCCAGTTTCTTGAGTCCCATGCGCCTTGGGACATGTATGTGGTGTGAAAGGCACATATTCCATCATGCACCAATTGTACATGGGACATGTACGTTGTTATGACTACTATAACTTGTAGTGGTTTCCATCTAATCTTCATCTACATCCCCATCAGTGTGAAAATGTTCCTCACCCTTTCGAAACCTTGTGTCATTTTGCCTCTTAATTTCTTGGCTCTACTCCTTTAGCTGTTTCTCCTGTGGAACTGTCATCTATGGTACCTTTTGTCTTTGCTCTTTTAGTTGTTTCTCCTATGGAGATGTCATCTGGGTTACTTCTATAGTCAATCTAGCTACCAACACAACTGTTAACATTAACTGTACCATTGTTGGCATTACAAATTGTTGCCCTTCACCATTTTTTGTGCCCTTACATCTATGCTTTCCTATTCCCTTTTCATTCTGAAACTCAAGGCTTTTCTTTCCTCAACTTTGTTCTTCCTCTTAAGAGCATTTGTTGGAGAGTGTACTATAGCATTCTTTATGTCTTCCAGTGTTGTATGGATATCTTCCCTAATTATTTTAACGTTGGCCAATGGTTTTTGTGGATTCTCCTTTTGATGCACAAACAAATATTGAATTTTTTTTGCCAATACTAAAGCAAATTGACAAGTATATTTCTTATCCCCCTTATTCTCCTTAAGATACTTATACCACCAATCTAGCTCATTACATAGATTATTGAATATAATTTGTGCCCAATCTACCTTCGGCCCCTTTTTTATTTTCACTAATGTAATAACATTATTGTTGTTAAAATATTATACCTTCTCCCTCTAATAAATGATAAATATGATGGTAAGATATCTTACAAATCATGGTAAACCCAAACTTTTTGCATTCCATTGATATGCAAAAGAATTTGCAAGTGCAAGTTTATAACTCTATATTGCTTGAACTACTAGTGACTTATTAACTTGCCCTTTCAGTTCTTCTACATACCCTTTCGCACACACTCCAAAGACATCTACAATTAGTTGTTTGCTAATTACATGCACCTTACCTTTATGCCCAAAGTGAATATTTGCGCTTTCAATCAAGAATGTGTTAAAACCATTCCAGCATTACATTGAGCATTGGTGCTTGCCAATCCATCATAAACAAAATAACAAGCCATGCTTTAGAAGCCTAGTCTTCTTCCTCAATAATATCCTTCCAATTCTCCATCTGTTCAACATGTTTATCATTGTTTTCTTATGTCTGTGTGCTGCAACCTTAACATTGGGCTCATGATCAAGGCAAGGGCTTGCAAAGCTTGCGGGCCAAGAGTGAAGCTTGGGAATCACATTTCATGCTCTTGGGAGTGTAGGAGAGTGTGAGGGAATGAACCCCCACACTCCCAAGTGAGTTGCCACTTTGGGAGTTGGAGTCCCAATGGACTCCCAAACGTTTAAAGGGTAATTTCAAGGGTCAAAACTCATCGGGCTAAAAATTTCCTTATATCATTAGAAATCTTTTAGAACATAAATGTTTTAAGTGGGCTTTCATGACCCATTTAAGTACTTAAAACATAAGTTATAACTAAAAGAAGGGTAGGGAGTCAAATTGCCAATTTGACTTCCAACCATTAAAAGTCAATAATCGCCATAATCTCCTTACGTGCAAGTGGAGTGTCACATGTTGTTGAAAAGATCTTAACAAGGGCTACAACTTTGCTTTAAACCTCACCTCAATTATTGGCCCCCAAAGTTGCGGGGGTCCCAATTTTGGGAATTTCAGGACTCCAACTTGGGAATCCTGAGACAAAATCACATTTGGGTGTTGGCCTCGTGACCAGGAACAAAGAATACTATAAGGGGGAAGGTGGTGGCTTCCCCCAAGTCCTAGCCGTGGTGAGTTTTGTGAGTCTATGTTCGCCCGTGGCTCATTTGTGCACTAACCAACTTGTTGTTTGGTTTGGGCAGATCTGTGTGAATATGTTTAGGGAATGAGACACAATGGAGGTGAGTAATGACATGGAGGAAGCAAGTGTGAAATGACACATATGGCTCCATTAAAATCCCACAAATATGAACTATGTAAAACCTCTAGCCATGTATGTGTTCGCACAAGATGAAAAACAAGCATTTATGGACTTTGTTAGTGAGGTGCATGCACCAATAGGGTCATGGCTTTTCATATTGTATAACATGTTTAGGCCTACATACTCCTTGCTAGTGTGCAAAACTTGTTGCACCTTAGTTTGAAAAGAACAATCATCCACCTTAGTAGAAGATTAAAGAAGCTATGTACTAAGGTGTTGAACCTTAATGACATCCCCAATTTAAGAGCATATGTTGTGTATGTTAAAGATATGGTGGCCACTTGCATTCTTTGACTTGCAAACACACTTGATTATTCGTCTTGTAGATCAATTAGAGGTATGTGGATTAATGGGAAGCATGTGGTGTTACCCCATTGAGTGATATTTGCATGTGCTAAAAAAATATGTGAGGAACATGAATAAGCCCAAGGGTTGCATGGCATCGGGGTATATGCACGACAAGGTTCACCACTAAGTATTTTGCTTTATATCCCCCACACCAAACGTTGAATTTAGGATGCCAATGAGGAGGCAGATGTAGGGGAAGTATTAAATGGGAATTGGGTGGTCAAAATGTTGTATTCTCTAGAGATGGAGATGATACATGAATATGTTATATCAAACTTTGTGGCCACAAATGCATTTTACAAGTACCATTGAATTTACTTGTAGCATTGTATGTCCTTTTGTTGAATAGGTTAAAATTTTAACATTTGTAACATAATGTAATGGGAAAAGGTTGATGGGAGGTTGTTGATTTTTCTAGAAAGTTGATACTTAATATTTGTGATCATGATAAAATGTGAATATGAGAATTTACAACTTGAGGGCATTGTCTTGGTGTGTGGAAATTGAATGTAGGGAATGGGATGAAGAACGAACCCACTACAAGATGGAAAGAGCCTAATATAAGGCACATGCATGAACTGGACATCAAGGGACAGTTCACATTGTTCTCCTAGAACATTTGCAACGTGAAACACCATCTTTTGTTCAATGGTTGGAAATGCATGTGAAGGATCAACTCCTTTTGGGCATTGCAGTAGATGAAAATTGTACAAATATCATGACCCCCAACCTAAAGAGCATACACCTATGAGAAAATGTGGACATATGGCAACCGCTATCATGCGGACATAGAATCGGGGCTTTGACACCTAACCTTTGACTATGGGGCGGCTTGCATATTTAGGCAAGTGAGTTGTAGTTCAAATTGAAACTTTGTGATGGGGAATTTGAACTATGTTGGGCTCTTGAAGGAAATCCTTGTTGTTGACTATGCATGCCTACCAATGGTCTTGTTCACATGCTCATGGATCCCAATAAATACACAAGGAAATGCAACCATACGTTAAGATGAACATGGGTAACTCCATATATATTCATGAATAAATACATGACATATGACATTAAAGTGAAAACATGAAAAATGGAGCTAGTCGTGCCAAGGTTAAAGTCCTTTCTAAGGATTGCATTTTCCACATGGCAATCTTCTATTGGTTTATATTGCATTTTTCACACAATTTTTTTAAATGAATATCAAATTTGAGGCCAAATATGACATATAACATGATAAAAAGTCATTTTTCTTACATCAAGCGTTGCATTATAATCAAATCTATAATTTTATTTTGAACCATGATTACAAATTCAAAACTATAATGGTGTAAAAGGACATTTAAGTATTAAAATCTAAAAAATGTATGTATTTTTATTTTTTGAATGTCTTGAACACATGGATCCCTTCTTGTGAATATATTAAAGTTTACAAAAAATTTGAAACAATTTGGTGAACATTTAATAAGGGAAAAGGACTTTTGATACAAAAAAACCACATGTCCAACATGTTGTTCTTGAGTGCTTTAAACGTATAAAAAGACTCTTGAAACATGGTGAATTTTCATGAAATTTGTAGTTGCAACTTTCAAAATATATGAACTTATTTCAAAATTAAAACAATTTTGTTCACCTATAATGTTCCCATGGTGATATTAAATTTTCAAAAAAAATTATAAGGATTGTCCACACGCTACATGGCTCATTTTTTCCTACTTTCACCCATTATAAGGTTCCTTGGGATGGGTAAGAACTAATGGAGATTAGTTTGGCTAGTGGGTGTTGTGACTATGGTACTTAATTATAATGTTATAAATATATATATATTTGATGATTCAACATGCATGTTAAATGGGAATGTAAATGTTCTTTGTTTTAAACACTATTGCTGGTAGCAATTGGTGAATGGTGTTGCAAAAAGAGCCATGTAGCAAACGTGTGGTAGCTAAAGGGTTGATGAATAGTTGTTAGGAATGGACATTGCAGAGCAAGGTGGTGATGAAGGCGAGGACATGGTTTATAGGACCAACATGGGGCAAGTTAACAATGGAGAGGTGGGGAAGTACTAGTTATGGATGTTCAATGCCTTGATGCATAATTGCAAAGGGTTTGTGAAGATGATGACTCTAAGGTGGAAGAATAATTAAGCCAGAAAATAGCAATATGCATAATGGGGCACCATACTTGATTTCATAATTTTGGTACATGTCCTAAACATTGGGTTTTCTTGGTATAGGATGAATTAAGTAGTCAACATAAGGATATGGTTTAAGTCCTAGATAGATTGTATCGTAACACGTAAGGGCATTTATAATTATGTACTCATTGGATAAATATTGTTCATGGTATATAATTGCAATGTTGTCAATATATTGAGCAATCAATATCACTAACATGAAACACTCAATTTTCCACAACCACTTGTAGACTAACTAATGATATTGACACATTCCACCATAATGCCATGGTTGGAATGGTCAATGGATGGAACCTGAATATGCTATGAAGGTCAATTGACATTCAACACCATATATTATAGATTTCACTTATAGCCATCAATCTTAGTCTTGATGTTGTTGATAGCGTAATTAGAACTTTCAATGGTAGGAATTCACAATTGCTTATATAAATGGCCAATAATCAACTTGGATTTTAATCTTCACATTATTGATGCATATGGCCATAGGTATCATATATGATAGATTTTAATTTAATTAACATGTATAAGACAATCATGAATATTAGTATATGCCCAACAAAGATATATATCACTATAATCTACATTGGATCTTGGTCTCAACATTCATATCGATGTATATGGTAATACTGGTATCATATATACACAAACCCACAAAGATAACTTATGATGAAATTAAACAAGGAGTAGGTTGTGAGTGTGTATCATGAGCATTCATAATGGACGAAAGTTCATGGCCATAAATGCCTAAATGTTGATATGGTTGATTGCTCATCTAAAATCAACATTCATTGTCAATGGCACATCCACTCATTGTCCAAAACCATTTGGAAGACCATCCTAGTGATATGGACACATTCCACAATATATGTGAATGGACATTTGACACCCTAAATAAACTTCACATGTAGCCTTGGATCAATGGAATGGAAGCTCTTTCTTTTGTGTGTGTGTGTATATATATATGATCTTGTGTATACATTTCTAGAATGGTGCATGGTGATCAATAGTGTAACACCTTATTTAGCTTGGATTTTAGTCTTGACGTTGTCGATAATGTTAAAGATCTTTCATAGGAGTTTCCAACTACTTATATAAATGACAAATATTTGGCTTGGAATTTTAGGCTTGACATTATATATGATATGATGTATTAGAACAAATGATTAACATTTAGCATACATGTACATCACACGTGCATGTACATGATCAATTGTGTAGCACCTAAGCTTGGATCTTTGTCTTGACATTGTTGGTACTATTGGGGTTATTAACTTATTATTGAAGTTCATAACTAATTATATAAATGGTCAATAGTCAACTTGGATCTCATTTTTCACATTATTGATAGTATTATATCATATTATAAGTATAATATTTATCACTAATATATTAACAAATAGAATATGATCATGAATAATATCCACATTAACAAGATTATGTACAATTATCACTCTATGGTACATTGGATATTGAATTTCATGTTGGTGAGACCAATATCCTAGCAACTTTTTGAATATATATGAATCGTCTACTACAATAGTCTAGTAAAGAAAAGATGAGCTAACAAATAATCTTGGATCTTGATCTAGATGTTTAAATCAATGGTATTAGATCTAGAGATGAACTCATGAGAAAGATTTTGATTTAATTAATCAAGGAGTAGGTTGTGAACATGTATGCATGGACATTGATAGTGGATTATGGCTTAGGAATGGTCATAATGGTTGGTTGCTCACATCAAGTCAACAATCAATGTTAGTGCACTACTACAAAACATGGCGTTTTTTGCTCCCAAAGTTGTGACTACAATGACTAAGTTGTAGTGTTGCTAGTCTAAAATGACTAAAAGGGGTTTTTTTGGTCTTTTTTATGCACCCTTCAAAATAGAGATGCCTTATTTGATTAAATCGACTAATAATTTAAGTCAAATTAGGCAATGTAAGTTCCATGTGGATTAACAATGCCAATGTGGTGTTAGTGTTTACTAAAATGTGACTACTTTTAATCATGCCATAAATCACTTGGCATAATAAGTAGGTAGGTAGGTAGGTAGGTAGGTAGGTAGGCTAGGTTAAACTTTAAACTAATCTTAGGCTAAATTAGACTAATTATAGTTTATAATAATCTTCGGTGAAATTAAACTAATATTGGGCTAAACTTCCCGTACTTAGCTAAATTTAATTTAATTTGGTTTATTTTGGTTATTTTGGTTAAACTTGGGCATTTAAATTCAACTTGATTAAATTTGGTTAAATTCGCGCACTTTAACTCAATTTACTTTATTTTGGCTAAACATGGTTAAAGTTGAGTACTTAAATTTAATTTATTAATTTTGGCTAAACATGGTTAAACTTGATTAAACTTGAGTACTTTAATTAAAATTGTTAAACTTGGTTAAATTTGGGTACTTTAGCTAAAATGGTTAAACTTGGGTGCTAAATAGTTAAATTTGGTTAAATGTGGTTAAATTAGGTAATTTAGTTAAAATTGATTAATTTTGGCTTAAACTGGTTTAACTTGGAAAATTTGACTTTAGAATGTAAAATTTAAGGTTTTAGGTTTGATGATATAGGTTTAATTTAACCACATTTAACCAAATTTAATTAAATTTCATTAAAGTACAATAGGTTAGCCAAGTTTAGCCAACTTTAATGAAAGTGCCTTAATTTAACCAAAAATGACTAAGATTAACCAACCCTGAATAAATTTAGCCAATTTTTTTAATTACCTTAATTTTAGGCAAAACTAACCATTTTAAACAAAAGAAAGTAAAATATCCAAGTTTAACCAAATTAAATTAAAATAAACAAATATAATAAAGTTTAACCAAGTTTATCCAAAATTGGTAAAAGGACTTTAATTTAACCAAGTTAAAAAATAAAATAATATAAAAACCAAAATTAAGCCAAAAATAATAAAAATACCCAAATTTACCAAAGTTTAACCACGTTAAATAAAATTTAACCAAATTAACCAATTGTAGTTAAAATATTATTTAATGCAAGTTGAACCAAGTTTAGCCAAATTTAATTAAATTTAGTCACACTAGTAGAAAAAATGTCGTTTGTGATTGTCGTTTGCAACTAAATTTTAGTCATAAGTGACACAGTGACAAAAAATCAGCATAGTAGCAAATGACCACTAGTTGTGAAGGATGGATAAAATATTTTTTCATAGAATATGAGTATGGAGATTTTATACATATCCAAGGATGAGTTCTTGCAATTACACTTGTGACCACAATGAACACCAATATGTTCACACGTGGTAGCCTAAGAATGTGACACATGACATCGTTTGGATTTTTTGAAATATTTTTTGAAATATATTTTTTTCAATCATTCGATTAAAACAACTATATTGTGCCACGTGGCAACTTAAGATTGCCCTACAATCATTTAGGGTTAATTTAAGGTTGGACGATTTATGATAAGCCATGTGGCACCTAAGTTAAGCCTAGGCCACCTAGCCATAGGTCTAACATAGGTAGGTAAGTAGGTAGGTCTAGGTTTAAAACTTTACAACAAAATCCAATTTTATTTTAAATTTAGCCTTTTGGGTGGAACCTATGTGATTAGCTCCTCCCATATGGCAATTGAAAAAATTGAATGTGTTTATTACACCAAACCAACCTACTTATATAGTTTAAACTTGAAAAAGGAAATAAACAATATGGGATAAAATTTTAATTGCAACCTAGTTACATAATTGTAACTTAGTTGTAACTATTCCCTAACACATTATTACATAGTCTACCTACTAAGTAGCATATGTTCTTACTAGGTACCTATTTAAATAATATTTATTTTAAATACATATTTAAATAACATGTACATAATTATTTATTTTAAATATTTAGATAATCTTTAAATAAACATTTGTAATTAAATAACCTATTAGGTAGCTAGTGGGTATGTAAGTAGGTATGTACATAATAGGTAGGTACATAAGGTGTATATAAATAGTAAGTAAGTAGGTAAATATCTAATAGGTAGGTATATACATATAGGTATGAGTAGTTAGTAAGTAACATACATACTTACATGCAACTATAATGTGATTACTTTGGTTGCATGTGCAACTAAACACACATATAAGATGTCATGAAAAATATAAAAACATTATGAAAAATTAACATATTGAAAATATGACATAGGTTATAGTTGCAGTTAGTTGAAAGAAAAACCAAAATCCATCCACATTTGAAAAATAGTTATAGGTGACATTTAGTCACACATAGTCATTTTGAATGGTTGCAAACAACAAGATTTGTACTAGTGTTAAAATTAACCTAGTTTATTCAAATTTGATGAAAGTGCCTATGTTTAACCAAATTTAAGTAAGTTTAACCAAGTTAAACCTAACTTAGCCCAATTTAATTAAGATTAGCCAAAATTAACCTAGTTTATCCAAAATTGATGAAAACGCCCAAGTTTAACCAAGATAAACCAAATTTAACTAAATTAATGTTTAGTGAAAATTAGTTAAAGTGCCTTGATTTAATCAAGTTTGATCAAGTTAAACTAATTTAAACCAAACTTAATTAAGTTCAGTCAAGATGATTGGAAGTACCCAAGTTTAGCCAAAATGATTGAAAGTACCCAATTTTAGCCAAAACAAATGCTAAATCCCTTCCATGATTTTAATTTTCTGGTAGCAAGTGTAACAGGGGCTCAATCAAGGGCTTATTCAAGTCCTTTCCATTTGAAAACAGTGTTCAATTTTAAGAGGTTATGTCCTAAACCTTGTCTTCTTCAATCCTTAGCAAATTTCTGCAATACATCCTGAAGCTCAGAGTCCTGTATAGGTTGCATTTTCAAGATATCTTGTGATTTTGAGAGCTGAGGGCCATGCAACTTGTGCAGAAATTTTACTTAGTGCAGTTGCAGGTTGCCATATGTAACATTCAATATGCATCCCTCCTCTCTGGTGAGGTTGTGGGACAAGTGACCTCATCAGCTTCAGTGACATCATTGTCATCTGAAAACCCTGTGGTATGCAATGGGGAGGTGTGGCCATTGGTGGACCTCCCCATTGTTTTGCTTCACTGGTGGTGATTCTCCTGATATATGAACACAAGATTCAGAGAGAAGAAAGTCAAAATTACTACTCATTGACTCTTATTTTGTACAAAATTCCACTGCATTTTTGCAGTGCTTGAGTTTGACAGCTTGATTTGGAATCTGGATTTTCTTGAATGATCTGAGTCTCCAACAGAGTTGGATACTCCATTGAAGGAAAGCCTTCTGACAATTACTTAGAAACTGTGCCCTTGTGTCAACAATATCTTTGTTTGCATATAGCCAGTATCTGCTATTTAGTATGTACTGTGCATGTCTGTACCTGGCAGCGGTTGCAGAAAGGTTTGCTCCAACAGCTGCAGCAAATCTATACTGTCACAGTGATGCTGGCCAGCAATCAACCCCTCATGGTGACCTGATAGGGACTCATGAGATGATGGTTTATGCTGCAATTCTCCTTGCTCCCATGCTAGGCTGATGTCTTTGCAAAGGGATTTCTTCACTGGCATCTCCAATCTCCTGCATTTGATGTGCTGCTATTGAAGAATACCTGTGCTTCCTGCAATTTAGACCACAATGTAATCAACAGCATGCTTGTTGTCAGTACCATGAGGAATATTGACCTGGGCTTGAAAGCTGCAAATACAGGTTGACCAACTTTCTGCAAATTAGTTGGACAAGTCTGTATCTCAAAGAACAGGTGAAGAAGTGAGTGAAATGGAAGTTGGATTAGGACAATTGTTTCAAGGGTTGTTTAAGGTGCCTATAATAGAAGGCAAAGTTTGCTGGTACAAACCAGGAAGCTCAGACCAGATTGCCATCTGGTCAGATCTGGGTGTGGAAGCACCACTTCCATTGACTCTAAGAGAAGAGGCATCTGTGCATGCATGTCCTCTGACAGATTGCTGATGGCTGGTTCTGCTGCACTAATCACTGCATGATGGTTTGTTCCTGCACTCTCATCCCTGTGGCAACAACAATGCACAAGAAGTGGGGAGGTAAAGTAAAACACCACTTATGCAGTAAACAGTCCATTGAAGCTTGATTGCATCATTTTCAGCCAAGCTGATCGTCAAGTGCTCAATATTAACAGGTGCTGTTTGGAAAAGCATACAAATGGCCTAAAACACACACACAAGCACATTACTAGAAATCTATGCTCCTTGTTTGTGAAAGTTCAAAATCAAATTCAGTCTTGCACTGTTGAATTCATCTCTGCTACTGAAGAAAAGAGAGTTGTATTCCAGAAACAAGAAAACAAAATGATGAAGATCAAGCTAATGATACGCAAAATTTGTATACAATTACCATTTGCAGAAACAATGAACTTGCACGGTTGCATTTAACACAGAAATGTGAAAGGATTTGAAGCTATGGCGAGGTTTGTCCACGCACTGGGAGAGACAAGGTGTTTCTTTAACAATCATGGAAGGAATCTGTGTTTCACATTCTTGGCAGCAAGTAGAGGCATGCAATTACCTTGAGCAGAACAATGCAACGTGCAGTTGGAGGAGTGACCTCAAATGTGTCAAACAAGAAACGCTTGAAAATAACTCCCAAGAATGCTCAGAGTCCGTAGAGAGAGCGGCACCCTAGAAAACTCCCTCTATGGACACGGAGTTCTCTCTACGGATCTGAGTGTCAGTCAAACCGCACCTTAAAAAACTCTCTTGCCGTCGATCATAATCCCCTACCACGACCGATTTGAGCCAAGCACATGACTAGAGTAAGACGGATCATGCTCGCAAGTGCTCAGACAAATTATGCTTGCGAAGAGTGATAAGATTGATCATGCTTGAAAAGAATACAGCACATCAGTGGTACTTCTTCTGAGGTTGCTCACTTTTTCAGGAAGAGCTTCGACGAGGAGCTCGTTGCCAATGCCAGCCAGGCAATTCACAGCTGTATTCAAGAGTTGGAATGTGTGTCCGTCTCACCCTAAAAGCCTAAGCTATTCAGAACGGAAGCCCAAAGTTTCTGCAAATTAGGACTTGCTACCGAAGTTCTGATACAAAAGCCATTGATCAACTTCGTGCTACCATATGCTTGAGTATCACGAAACAATCGGACCCTGAGCGATCGGTCAAACACGATTCGAACCCATTTTGATCAGCACACAGTTGCCATATCAATATGCGATGAAGGAAGCTGGAAAATTATCCCTACAAAGCGTCACACGATGATCGAGAATCAAGGAAAAAGTCTTCAACCATGGATGGAGGTTTCCCAAACTGGAGGGGACGAGCAAGGAGACCACGATTTAAAAGATTATAATAGAATCTGTTGGCGTGCCAGAATTTTTGGGCGTTTGAGTATGACGCGAGCAATTTTAGGGTTGTGAGGTTTCAAGATTTTGAAAGATTTAGGGTTTAGGGTTGTCGTTTCAGATTCTCACTCATTTATTCCTTCGGCTCCCATTTTTTCCGTCGCTACCCGGGAGGCTCCTGTGCTCGTTCTATAGCGAGGAAGAGGTTGTGAGGAAGTGGTTTGAGTTGTGGTATTGACATGGCGAGCACAATCGACTTCCGGTGTCTTGACGAAGGGTTAGGGGGTCAGAAGAAGAGGAAGCGTGAGGGGGACGTGGAATGTGGAGATGGGGAGGGTATGGAGATTCAGCAGCCGAACAAGAGAGCTGCGGTTGCAAAGGAAGGGGATTACAAGCCCGTGTACGGGCAACCGACGTATGATGGATTTATGTCCGCGAAAGTTTCAGGCAGGAAGTGGAAGGCGACCAAGACTTCTCGGACGTCGGCCTTGAAGGTCGTGGGGCGGAAGACGACGTTGCAGGAAAAGACAAGGATGAGGGAGGTGAAGAGAGCGTACAAAGACCGCATGTCGGAGCTTAAGAAGCAGATCACGAGCAACAAGGTCGAGAAGCGTCGGAAAGTCGAGGAGAGGAAGAGGATCAAGAAGGAGAATGAGCTCAAATCTACACCGGTCCAGAAGATCACGAACCCTAAAACGCTGAAGAAGATGTCCAAAAAAGAGAGGAAGATGCTACGCCGTGTAGCCGACTAAGCTTTTGAGGTTCTGAACCTCTTTTGTTCTTCTAGTCTCAAGTCTCACCACTAGAACCTCCAATATGTAGCACTGGCTCTGGCTCGATCTATGTTTTCAGTGTTATCATTAAAGTTGTGAAAGAATCAGCCGGCGGATTAAGATTGTTGTTGCATGAACTCGCCAGAGTTTTGAAGGTTGTGGAAGAGAAAGGCAGCGTGTATGCCCTGGTAACAAGATTTCTTAGGAAGGAGTTGTTGCTGTGTTTCCGTCAGCAATCCCAGACGGGAACTGCGACATCAGCATGGCGATGCTTCAAAATTCTTTAATAGGCTGAAAATCCACTTCTATTCCAACCTCTTCAGGCATAGCATCATCTATAGGTTTGCTCTGAGAGATCTTCTCTGCGGTGTTCATTTCTAGCATAGAGGTTTTTTCTGTTTAAAGCTTTGTTTTGGATCTGTGGGTGTCCTGATCTTTGTGTTTTTGGAAAGCATGAACAAAATCAGTAGGCATGATGTTCAACATTTGAGAGTATTAAAGAAGATCTGAAGGTTTTGTTTTCAGCCAACAGAAAAGGTTCCATATGGTTTTTTGCACATCCACTTGCACAACTCTTTTTCAGAGTCTTTTAGCAAAATGAAGATTCAACAGGAGTTGCCTGCCTACTTCAAAGATTGCTGTAGTCATGTACAGCTACATATGGCTATGTTTATTTCATGCAAAACTGCCATTTGGATGTGCAAGTGGATTCCTGGTGAGCAACAGGTTGTCCTTGATTTCCCTGTTGTGTTCCACCTTCTTCAATCTCCTTGTGTGCGTTATTCCTTCACAAATTGTGTTGTGGAAGTCAATTAAGAGAGATAAGATAACCTGCACAACTTCTGTTCTGCTTTGTAGCAGTAAACCATCTTGGGTTCAGAAATGTGGTTGGCATTGTAATTTCTGTGCAATTGTAGATCATTCAAGCTGGATGAAATCCAAAACTAATAAGATTTTGGCAGTATCCTTGAGTTCAGGCATGAAAAGGATCTCCATATAACCCTGTTTGTTTGCTTTGAATCCATATTTTCAAGCAAGGACCAGCTGTGTTTAAAACTGTTGATCTGCTCGAAGTACATGTCTGCCAAGAAGGTGATTCATATTTGAGCTATGACACTTATGTCCCTCTAACATTGGATCAAGTGTACATGGCAGAGTCCTATCCAAAAGCAATTTTATGTGCTGTTTGGGCTGTTGCTCCAGAGCTGCAGTTTTATCACTTGCAGAGCTCTGGTCAGTTTTATCAGCTGTGTTAGGTCTAGATGAAACCAATAAAGTTCTCTACATTCATTTTATTCTGTCATTCTTTCACTCTGTTTGGTGATCCTGACAATGAGGCAATAGATATAGCAGTAGACATAGCAGTAAATTCCCTTGAAATGTATGAAAGTTGCAGTAGCTCTTGTCATGTGCTACCATATTGGTGCCTGCATTTATTGTTGTTCACACATCATGCAAAATAACATAACACTTTAATTGGTGCATCATACAACAAGCAACAATGCACTTGCAATAAGCAGGAATCCAAGCTGAAAACATAAAATGAAACACAATACACAAATCATGTGCCATAGAAATTTGCACAAAAAATATGAAAACTTGCAAAGCAGAAATCTCAAATCGCTTTTGGTGATTTGAGAACCCACACCTTTGATTTGGTTTTGAGTTAAAACATAATTAATTATGTTAACCCAACTTAACATCAAATAATTATGATTTAATTGGATAATTAAACTAACACATTTAATAATTGTCATGTGTTACCATATTGGCGCCTACACCTATAGGGGTGTCAATGTCACACAAAATAACATACGAACACATTAATTGGCACATCATACTTAAACCACTCCTCTACTAGTGCTAAGGTCCCCTTCAACCAAATAACATTGTAAAAAAGTCTTGTTGTGAAGTTCACCATGAATGGACACCCTACTTCTAAGGTGGGAAAAACAATAGGTTGAATGCAAATGTGAGCCCCATTGTTACTTGCCTAGTTATAATCTCTCAAATCCTCAACTAGATACGAATCATTATGATAGAAAAATTTAAGTCAACCCTATTATTTGACAATAAGAATAGGTACCTAACTCTATTTGGTGCAAAATCATTTTCTAATTGACATTTCTTCCAGTGGCAATATAGGCATCCCATATGTTCATCTTAGGAACATTGATTACAAATTAATATAATGATGGCTTTGCAAGATTGCCTACACAACATACATCATAAGCCAACATGAACCATCATTAAAGATGAGTCAATTTGTTCATGCACAATTATGCACATTGTCTTTCCATGTTTAAGTATCTTGGCCCTTTACAACAACACTTCGAAAGGTAAAACCACACATGTAAAATGACACATTATGTAGTCACATCCAATGTAATCAATGTTGTTTGCTACATGTACACATAATTTCTTAACTTGAATATACAAACTTGAGGATAATAATCACCTCCCTAAATAATTGCATAATGCAACATATTTCAATGTTAAACAATTGCCAAATTCTCCACATCCATTGACATTACTTGTTGAAACAAGACTTATCATTGTTCACATGTTTGAAGCCACATGTTTGGATCATCCTATTCAAAATTGCTTTAACATTGTGCCAAATTATGATTATTAAAGTTCACAACTAAACAATAAAAGATAAAATGAAAAAAAATGCAAAAGAACTTATACCGTATAATTAACCATGGTAGTTGTAGATCCTAGTATTTAATATGGCCCTTTTGAACCCATACTTTTGTACACAAAAGCATGGTAAAGTATACCAAACAATTAATTTGCCTAAAATCCAATTTATAATTGAGGCATTTTTTGACACAAGTGTAAAAAAGTAGATAAAAAAACTTTGTGAATAGAAATATAAAACCATTAGGACCTCCATTGGGTTTGTGGTAAGTTGAGTACAAAATTTCAATAACTTTTGTATAATAAAAGTATGGAGCAAGTAGGTTTGAAACTAACTGGTCAATATGGTGTTCAAAACATCTTTTACATAAAAAGTTTGATATATTATGACTATGATTTGTTCAATTTGAAAGCACATAAGTATTCAAAGTCTTTATTAACTTGAAAGTAGAAAAAAATCAATATTTGATCTAATTTCATCAAATGAAATTCGTTCAAAAATACGAAGAAAAAACTTTTCGTGGTCATTTTTGCGGGAAAAAATATTTAACATTTTCTATGATTCTTTTTCTAACTGCTTTGATCAAAGTAGCTTTACCAAGATTGAGATTTACTTCATGAGGAACGGTACAAACGTGATTGTCAATCACTTTTACAAAGACCGAGTGCCGTTTTCGTTTTTATTTTCACAAATTTTATTTCTTTTTTTTTGCTCGTCAACTCATCGTCTAAGTACTTTTCTAAAAGTGAAATTGCTCAATAAATTAAGGGAGCCAGTCAAAGGCTACTAGTATCTGGGAGTATTCGGTCGGGGGTTACTTGCAACCAATTTTGTAAAACCTAGACATTTATGTAAGTAGGTTCATTTTTTTGAAATCTATTTAGATGCATATCAAAAATGTGATTCTTGAACTTTATTATAATGAAGTAAAAGAATATCCTTGTACTTATCAAAGAATAAAATAATATTCTTACTTTCAATACATTAAAACCTACTTATGTCTACTTATCATTTTTTGTGACAAGGATCACCAATTGTTTACTTTACCATGCTTTTGCCCCACAAACTTCATTTCATTGTTTACATCTTTCATTCAACTAACCCATTTACCTGAATACAATCTTATGAAGTGATATGATGATCTATTAATGTTTTCTCACATAATTCTTGAAATTCCCCATGAAATTTATACCTTGGTTGGTGAATACTTTGACCAAAGCCCCAAATCTACTAAGTATTTTGTCGAAAAATGCATAAGCAACACCTTCACTATTGCAATCCGGCGATGGCACCAATTCTAGCCACTTGAAAACGTTCGATCATAACCAAAACATACTAATTATGTCACATTGTAAAATTTGATGAACCAACAAATCCAAACTCCATCAATAATGAAACCCCGTGATGGGTAATATTTCTAGACAAGGTGTAGGTGTGTTAAAGGATGCTTCCACTTTGTCACACACCACACACTAAAAAACAAATAATTGAACATGTAATTGCATCCCATGTCACCAATAATGTTATGCCTAAAAGAAACTATAGGTCCATTGAACCCCAAAATGGCCGAACTTTTCATGAACATGCTACACATGGGTGTCACAATGTTATGGGCAAGGCATAATTCACACTTGTCAATTTGGCCACACTTGTAAAAGGGAATTATTTTCCAATTTCAATCACTTGGCTTTGTGCACATCTTTGTCACATTCCTTGGGTGTCAATATAACAAGAATTTCATTCACTTGCAAATATGCAAAGACAAGTGTATCCTCATGTATGTGCAAAACACCATTGCCTTTCGGCTCAATGTATGCATCACAAGAACTTTCATAACCCATGTTGGTTTGAGGTGCATTTGTAGAACAATTCAATAATGTACATTTACAATTAATAGGTAAACATTAGCATAAAGGTCTGGGTTTTAAGGTTAGGATCTCAAGCACACATGGTGACTAATTTATGGCTTAGGTAAACATCAAAATGCATAATTGGGGGTTTAGGGTTTAGGATCTTATTCGAGCACCATAACTCCTTATAGAGTTAGGAGGGGGGGAGCCATGACCACGTGTACATCTCCTACATTCCATTTTTAAACATCAGAGGCACAAAGTTAAAATCTATATTTGCTTCTAAGGTTTACATTTCATGATGCAAACACCAACCCCTCCAAGTACTAGGCAAACAGTAACATAAATGTTCACGTTTTATGGTTAAGATCTCATGCACAAATGGTCATTGATCAAAAGCCTAGGTAAGTATCATAATACATAATTAGGGTTTAGGGTTTTAAGATTTTATTCAAGCACCATAATTCTTTACAAAATTAAAAGGGGGTTGTAGCCATGACCATGAATCTCCAATGCTAAAACAACTTCATCCATCAACCAAAGGCCCTATAAGATTATAACAAACATGTGTAGAATGTCTAAACCTTTGTACCAACTACCATTGACAAAAACAATGATGTCATCATTTGGTTAGAATCTTCAAAGTAATACAAAGCTAAATAAACACTTGGGTGTCCTCTTGGTTATTACAGTTCAACCTTAAATTTACCATAAGAGCCAACTTGAAACCTTTATTACCACATGGCATTTCAAAAGAATTGAAAAATAATTACAAAACAATTACAAAACCATGTTGGTATGGGATTTAAAGTCAATAGATGTTGTAATGATGGTCAATCACAACCAACCTAAGATGCAAAAAGAATCTAGCATTACAAAACCCTTGTACCAAATCTGGTAATGACACATAAATAGTTTGGATTGTGCTTGGGCAAAATCTCAACAACATTAAGGCTTCATGGGTAGTTGGGAAAATTTAATATAATATTATAGGGTTGTACACCCTCAAACTAGCATTCAAAGGCAACATGGATGCTTAGTAAGATTATATAAAACTAGTAAAGGATCCACTAGAAGAAATCTTGTCCATTCTAAACATATGGTTATAATTATAGATGTGACTAGTGTCCAAATCAACTACTTTTACAACTTCAATTAGTTTAGTCTTACATGTCATGTGTTGTAAATGCGTGTCGTCATATATGTGACTATTTTTAATCACATATGCAATTACATTATTGATTTAATTGAATGAAGTTGCAAATGCAACTATAATTTGTGACTATTACATGTTTAGATGGAAAAGTAAAATGAACGTGCACATTTTTCATCCAATATTGTGAATGGATACTTGGATGGATGAAAACTTAATTTTTAAAAAAATTAGTCATAGTTTTTTTGGCAACTAGGGCCAATAATTTTTCCTTTTACAATATTGTAATGATTAAAACATATGTGGCATCTTTGGAATTACAATTTTTTTTTAATGTATTGTTTAGTGACATGGAAAATACAAGTTATTAAATTTTTGTTAAATATGTTTGAGTTATGATCTATTTATAATCATAATCAAATATGATTTTTAAAATCAAATAAAGGTTTAAAATGTTTAAGAAAGATATAATTTATTTGGTCATAAGACTTTTACCATATATATATATAATATTTTTAAGAATATAAAACTTAAAATTCCATCAAATTCATTAATAATCTAACATTACTAAATTTGATTTGATAAAAATTTGAAATTTCAAAAAATATAATACATCACAAATATTACAATTGATATTTTTAAAAACTATTATGTAAATAATGATATATCTATCACAATTCAATATGATAGATATTTTAATACGTGAATTAATTAAAATTATGACATATTATAATCACACTTTATAATATGGTTTTTACTAAAATGAAGGATTAATATGTGGGAGATAAGTTATTTATTTATATATATTAAATATTAGTCGTAAAATATTTTTCATTTATAAATCAAGTGCTTGAAAAACCATTTCCACTTAACCATCATTGAAATTTAATTCAATTTAACAAAATTCAAAAAACATTTTTTCAAATTAATGTACATTTTTGGAAGAAAAATATATTTAATCATGTATGTCATTGAGAGCATTTTAAGAATCAACTTTGATTTTTTCCATTTGGAAAAATATCAATTAAATATTAAATATTGAAATTCATGTTTATGCGATGTTTAAAATCAAGTATGGGCTAAATAAAATACATTCCACTGTAACGAAATGATAAGGACTACAAAATGTTCCCATCACACTTGTAAGTCCATCACCATGAGACATAAATTAAACAACTCTTCACAACTCAAGAACTTGATGATACAATAATTGCTAAGTCCTAAATTGTGTAGATAGTTCAATCTATGAATCCATGGGGGTCAAATCACTTTGATCTTTTTCTCATGAGTCTCAATTGACATCATTGGTAGAAAAAAATGTTTAAAGGGTTTAAACCCAACAACACAAAAGAAAAATAAATCCCATAAAGGAAAGAAAATGGAACCGTTCCAAGAGGTGATCAATGGAATTGAACAAATAAAATACAAAGAGGAACACTAAAGGTCCACAATTCTTCAAGAATTTTGACAAATATAGCCCATCTCCCCCTACTAGAATTCCCAAATAAATCCCATGATTGATAGATGAAATGAGCACATTTGGAAGTCCCAATGAAATTGGATACTATTTTCTTTCAAAGAACGTTGAGATAGAAATCAAGTGACCCAAACGAACAACCTGCACTGAACAACTATTTGCCAAATTTTGTCACCCTCAAGATCCCTAATGACCCTCATATCTTCCCAATCACAAACCCCTAATCCTAGTGCTAGATTGCATTTCCCTACAGGATATATGGCACAACGAAAATGACATTTCTTCCAAAAAAACAACAATCAACACTATCAAACATTCTTCCTTCAAGTGGCACAAAACATCACAAGTTGCCCAAAAAAAAAACCATCTTTACAAAAATACCCACACATCACAACCATAAAACCATCAAATACTTAGTTGCCAAATTGTAGAAATCCTTTAGTACTAAACTCCAACCTCGTCATGTTCTTGATTGATGTCCAACAACGAAAATCCACCCAGCAACACCACACCACACTAGTTTTACCCACCAAGAAAACCATAACAAACAAAACATCATTGATCATAAACGCTCTTGAAAGCTCATAACCTGCAAAAAAATAAAGTAGTACAAAAATAGAAACTCCATTCCTTCCATCTATCACCATCAACCGTCAAACCTTTGTCGTCTTTTGCTTTCAACAAATGATGAAACCATCATCCAATTAGGTTATCATTGTAGAAATTTCCTCACACCACTATATTTTCAAATCAAGTAGGGTGGTTTGATGGCAAAGGAGTTAAAATTCTATCCTTGGGGTTTAAGGATCAAACCTCACAAAGTGACATAGTTGTGGTCAATGATGGTATGTTGACCGTATGTACCCTACATAGTTAGGTTATTTAACCTAGGTGTCTACTTAGGCACACCTAGATACCTAAACTAGATGGCCTACCTAACTACCTAAATTAGGTTTTTTCTTTAGCCTAGGTAGTGACACGTGTTAACAACTCATAGGTTGAAAATTTATGAAATCACCAATAATATGAATTATTATATTGCATTATCTATATAAATATAAATGTATTTAATAAATGTTGATTTAAAAATATATTAAATCATTGAAATTAAAAAAATGTTGCCCAATATTTTATGTATTTGTATATGTAGTCACATAGTCCTACGACTAATCAATGGATGAAAAATCCTTGTAGTTACAAATGATATGTGACTACCGATGTGACTATACATGCCATGTGGAGTTTTTTGTGACTAGTTGTCTTTTGCCACTTGTCTAAGGCGACTATAAGGTTTGTAGTCACATGTGTCCATTACATGTCTTTTGCAACTAAAATTCTAATTGTTTATTTCCAAAAAGAATCTAATAGATCTGAACCACATGCAATTATGACATTTTGACCCAATGTCAAATAATTTCACCAAACAATCAAGTAGATTACCATTTATGTTAACAAAATTTTAAGCTTTCAAAAATGAACCATCTTGCCACTAACATATTTATTCCTGCAATTGCTTAAGAATAAAATTCAAAGTATTGTAGGGCACACTATAACTAGGTGCCCAATATGCAAATTTCATGTACATGATGATTTGTTAACACATGTTTCATTCACATCTTCAATTTAGACACCCACCACAATTTGAAGTTCACATGATGCGATCAATCAAAAACTATGGATATAGCATGTCACTCATTAGTACCTACCTACCAATATGGTAGACTACATAATATTTTTTCCTCTTCACACCATGCATGTGAATAGGGTCATCTTTATCAATTGTCGACCACATTCTCCTAGTTAACCACTTGCATTCTTTTGCCCTTTTTAAGAAATCAATAAAAGATATTGATGCTAGAACACGTGTCAATTGTGGTTCTCCATTGAAGGTAACACAATTTCTCCTATATGGGTGGCTTTTCCCAAAATAACAATAGTGCCCTAGGTACACATTCTTCTTCAGGTGGGATGAACATCTTGTCTCCATATCTAGACCACACAAAAAGCAAGCCAAATAGCCTTTCACTTGACACCTCGCAAATAACCCATATGTGGGATAGTCATGGATGTTCCAAATTTAAATGGCCCTAAGCATAAACCTTTGAGACCTTTTTGGCCTCGTCACATCAAGAGTTGGTACCCCTATCCACAATAATTTTAGTTCCTCAACTAGCTGTTACAAATAAACATATATGTTCTCATCCTTAATTTATTCTTTCCCTAGAATCAATAATGTGAACATCACAAAAAAACATTTATTGTCAACTAGGGTGGGAGGTTGTAACTCAAGAAAAAGACATGCCAAGTAAAATGTTTTGTTGACAAGTCAACATATGGATTGACCTTCTCAAAGGTTAAACCTAATGAAATGTTGCGGGGGTCTAAAACAAATTTAGGCTAGGTGCTATCTACATGTTTCCATGCCTTTGAATCACATAATGAGTGCACCATTCCAATGTGCTTTTGTTTGCACGGGCACACAAAGACATCAACTCTACTAGTGTTGAACATTTGTACATACGTTTAAGGCATGGAATCGATGGAAAGCGACTCAACATTTTGCACGAAACACGGTCTAACCTTTTAATGAAATGAGATTTTGGAGATTTTGGACAAGTTGAAGCATCATTTAAACCCCCTCTAAATAAGACACACTTGTAGCAAGCATGAATAGAGTTATAAGTCAAGCCCATGTGTTGAACCACCCTCTTAGCATGTGATACATTGACTTTGGCAAGGTATTGTCCTTTGGGAATAGGTTAATTTTTAGTAGTGAAAAAAACTCATTGACAAATGTGTTACTCACCCCATGTGTAGTTATTAAATTGAAGAATAGTATGATGGCATCAAGGCGGCTGGTGGGACATCCTTCATAAAGTGGAGTACGAGTCGTATTCAAACATGGTTTTTTCATAATCTGCTTCTTGTTTTACATCCCAATTTGGAAGCTTGTTGTCATGACCCCCATTATTCTCCCCAACATCTACATTTCCATCCCCAACAATTTCCTTTTCATGCTTGGGCCCCCCCCCCCCCCTGCCCCCCATCGTTCCCTTGTAACTTATTAGACCTCTTTAGTGCTTCCATAACCATCCTCCTCATTTCTATATCTTGGTCAAGGCCCAACATTGGGTTTGTTTCATATGGTTCCATTATAGGTTTCAATTGCTTGTGATTGTTGGAGCTTTGGACATTAACGGGCTTTCATCACAATGACAAAAACACACATGAGAAAATGTATGGAAGTGGAGTCGAGAGGATAAAAAAGGTTTTACATCAACCACCATTTGAAAAAATCAAAACTCCCAATGTCTTAATTACAAGCACCTAGATTATGCAAATGATGTATTTATTGAGCAATGGATTGACCCCACCATTAGGGGGTGGTGCAAAGATAATGTCAATTAAATCTTTGGAAATGGTCATGTATTGTGGGCCTTAATACAAGCCTTTTGCCTCCACAACACCATGTGCATGGGCACCTATATTTTATTAATCCTAGTTGATCAAGAACAACCTCCTTTTCCTTGTGCAATTTTTTTCCCTATGCTTATGGTCAACCTATGCCTTCCATAGGCCTAGTGGGCTCCATGACTTCAAATGTCCTTCAAACCCATGTTAAAGTTGTTGTTAAGTTGCCTCAACTAATTCACATTCAACTATTGGTAGATCACCTTCCAACATTGCATAAAATGGAAAATTGATTCAATAAACATTGCTTTAAAAAAAGAACTTCAAACAATTTTTTTTGGTGTACACACCTTTGTGTTATGGCCTTTGATAGGAGCTTTTTTCTACTGCCATTTGCCTTAGAACCATGGTCAGTAGATTAGTTGTTTGTTGTTATTCCTTTTATTTTTGGGTTTCCAAAATAACATATATCCCTTGATTTTTGGGTAACAAATTGGGTATGTACAACTCATGTCCCTTGATTTGTGGGCAACAACATGACCATAAATGGGAACTTATCCCTTTTTTTAAGGCAACAAATGGATATAAGCAACTCTCATTCCTTGGGATGCTAGCAACATGAGTACATTTCTTGCACCTATGAATAGGAATGATATTAGGTATCATTGTATTAAACTATATATGCCATTACCACATGCAACCCATATATTACAAGTGAATCATAGCAAAATAATAAGAAAATATATATATCGACAACAATGTCAAGTCTCTACAAACAAATAACCAACTCAAAACAACAAGGAGTCTTGCAACAATGCAATTGAAAATAGCCAATGGAATTCGTCAAAATGAATTGTCTCAAAACAACACAAAAAGCCCTAAACAAAATGAGCTTAAAGCAACCCATGCATCACATCTCTAACTATGATGCAAAGGATATGGCACTTTATGTCACACTTACTAAGGCTCTCAGGTTTAGAGCAAAACCCGTTGTTTGGGAACAAGATGATGTCATGAATGTTCTTCACCTCATGAAATTCTTGCACTAGCAATGTGTGCAAGGGATGTACTAAGTCCCGCAAGCCACCAACATCTTCTCGAATTATAATAGACCATTCCCAAATGTTGTATGTTAAAACTTGTGGCTTGAGCGTCTCCTTTACATCCAACATTGGAATTGTTGATGCACAAACGTCACCTTGGCTACATGCTAAGTAAACCAAAGTAGGTTCTTACCTGTAAAATCATGCCAATTCTTGACACAAGCCATGCGTCCCACAACAAATTCAAGAGTTGGACATCATTGAGATCCTTCATAAGAAATGGCCAAATCATGCAAGTGAAGACAATATTTTTTAGGCATCATGGGGATGAAGGTGCCCAGTGATATGTCTTCACGTGTTACTACTACCCAAGTGATACATGTGTAGCATTGGTTAGCAAGTGCTAGTGTTTCATGTTCGGTTTTGTCTAGCCCTCTTGTTGTTAGCCATCTATGATCATGGTGGTTGTGAAATCAATCTTACTTCTATTATTGCCCAAAATTGAAAATGAACAATAGGAAGGTACTTCACAACATCATACATGTAAGAAATTGAGATGTAATTCTCCTTTACATGTAAATTCAAAAGTTCACATCGAACCATATGTGGTTTAATGTTCTCAAAATTGAACAACAATCATAAAAATGGGTCATTTTAAATATTTGAATTAGTGTTTGGCTAGTACTTTATGGGATAAGGCAGATTCCATAGCTTAAAGTGTGGCTATTTTTATCACAAACAAGAGCCATTAACTTTTTATGTTGAATTACAAAACCCTAATGAAACACCTCTAATGGTGAATATGGGTTGTCCAATTTAAGATTTGTTGTGGGTAGTCAACTCTAGATGCCCAAGTCGCAACCTACACTCAACATACATAAACCACGTGGGTGCATCAAGTCATTCAAATAGATTATCCCATGAATATATGCATAGGAGATTGGGGACCCAATTCAACCAATTGATCTAGAAGGGTCAATGCATAACGACCAAATTAGACCTATGGACTATTATTATGGTGCAATTGGGTCTTTAGTGAAGGTTAAAAAGTGTGTCCGTTTAATGACAAAGCTTATATAAATTATGGTAGGCATCGTAAACTCTACAAACAGACGAGGACCCAAACTCATGCAATTACAACATAACATTCAAATTGCACAACATTTGATAATTAATATCATGTTACTTGCTTGTTTGGTAGCCAAAATGTTGAGATTAGATCAAATGAAAAATTGAATTTGACTAATGATTTGGCTCTACTTATAAGAAGTTGAAAATGATCAAGCATTAACTTACAACTCATGTTTTATTCATGGGAATTAGTGTCCACATGAATACCAACACAAAATAGCTGAAAATTGGAACCTCGAGGATATACAAGATGATTAGTAAATATACCAGTAGCTTCTAATTAAGCTGGTTCATTCTAAAAGCTTGTGAAGTTTTGAAATTTTTAATTTATAACTTCTCGTAAATTCAATTATGAATTAGTTAATAGTAACTTTAAGAAGTTCTAATTAGTTAGAGGTAATTATAGTGCATGCCAAAAAGCTTGTGCATTGCCTCAAAAGGTTGCCAAAAAAAAAAAAAAAAGTTTAAGAATTTAACTCATATCAAAGCTTGATTATTGAATATGTATTAATATTAAGTTTAGTTATTGGCTAATATAATCCACAAAAAATCCCATGTCAATGTATGCCAAAAATCAAAATTATCATATAAAATAGTATTGGGGAAATGGAGCAAGCAATTAGATGTGTCATTATAAAGATGAGGAAAACAACAATGGTTTAGTTTAATAATTTCCTTAAAGACTTGTGCATAATGGCTATTTTTGCACCAATCCTTCAACTCCAATTTATGAAGTTGGAAAAATGTTAGTAGTCGATTATGGTTTCCTTAGACATAATCTTTTTTCTTATGGTGAAAAATGGGTATTAGCCAATTTTGACCATTAAGGATTTCTTAATGGATGAGCAATGATTATTTGTGAGACTTGTAGTAAGATTTTTTGTTTTGTAACATTGGGACCAAGTGATAGTGCTATTACCTTGTAGGCATATAATCCCCCACTCTGATTAGTGAAGTTGGCTATGTTTTGAAAATATTATTGATTCGAGGGTTTGAAAATTTGAATGTTTATCCATTTGTGTGATTTATAGAGGTAGGTTATGTTTTGAATCTATAGTACATATAATTCCATTCCCAAATTGATGTCCCTGCAAAATTGATTAACCTTAAATTTGAAAGAGGATAATTTTTAGTCTTTTAAGACTATTCGATCTAATTATTATTCTTTTGCAAAGCTTGCATTTTGTAGCCATCTTTTTATTCTAAATCTTTTTCTTTCTTACCAAGGGGGAAACTATTTGCAACTATTTTGTTTCTTTGCAAACATGAATTAAAATTAAGAGTAGCTCTATTCACTTTTTTTTTAATATCCGTCATGTTGACATTAACTTGCAATTCATCTTAACGATGGTTGGTAAATTTGCACTGGTGCTCTAGGTTTTGGATGATTCTTAATATTCTAGTGCACCATCACATGCATATGTAAATGCATGATGTACTTAATCTTCTATTTTTGATATTAGGTGGAAATATTTTTTCTTGCATTTTCTTAAATAAAGATTGAGGTTGGCAATATGTATGATTGGCTATACAAGGACATTAACTATAACCATTTGAATGGAATTAAAAGTTTTGCTCAAAACAAGAGTAGATATAGTTAGGAATAAATAATGAATATAGATAGTTGGCAATCTCTCACATGAAATGAAATCTTGGTGTGGCTCTAGGTTAAGCATCTGAAACACTAAACCTGTTTTCAAAGGAAACATATTGTGTCTTTGATCAGTTTCTATGGTCAATTTTCTTTTATTGGTCATCTATTGGCAATGCTTTATTTTGGAACACCTTTGATAGGCTACAAGAGTTGCATGCAATTTCCTTTGTTCATGATTATTGTAACAAGTTTGCAACAATGAAGACATTGCAAGAATGGATAAAGGTAGAAAATGCACCTAACTTTCACCTGCAATGTCAAGTTTTGTAATAAGCTTGTTATCTTGTTGGCAATACATCCTCAATGACTATTGGAAGCTAAACGAGGTGAATTTCACACAATGGCCTTGCCATATGTATACACTTGCCCCAAAGCACCAAAACGTTAGTTTGTAAGCACTTCAAACATCCCTTTAAGCTTCAAGTAGCACTTTGAGCTTCAAACAATGCTTCAAGTTTTGGCAATTCATGACAAAGTTGCAATTTTCATCAAACTTTTAAAGAAGTAAATTACAAGCAAAGTGAGGTGCCTTAAATCAAAGCCTTAATTTTGCATTTGTTGGGATTTGGCATAGTGATACTTGTGGGTATAAATCCTAATGAAGCTCAAATTGGGGATGTTGCAGTAGAAAAAATTCATAATGGTTTCTACACGCGTGTTCATGTTTGGGTAAAGATAAGAAATGGAGCAAGGGGATGGGAATCAACTTCAGAGCTACATAAGCAATATCACTGCACCTCATACCTTGCGTAGAATCCCACTTTCAATTCCTAAAAGTAGAGTAGTATACCTAGAATAGGAAACATTTGGATTCCCCAACTTTTTGCTTCATTAACCATTTTGTTAGATTCTACATACCCGATGTAGTAAATTTGTTTCAGACTAAATATCATATTCTCAAGGTGGAGCACATTGGATCAAGATTTCACATCATAAGTTGGAGAATATGGTGGGATTCAGAGCAAAGGTGGCAGTACTAATTGGAATCCACAGATGAACAAAACTTTTCCATCTTACCATCTGATATCATGCCTTTAAGTATAATAGAAGAAGGAGATCAGTTTGAACTTTTGGGCTAATACTCAGATGGTAAATAATAATTTTAGAGGATGAAGATTATCACATGAAATTCAATTTGGCATCTTGGAATTTGATGAAGGATTTTCATGGGAGCCATAAGCAAGCTCAATGATTTTTAAAATTTTAGGGTTTTCATCTCTGAGAATGATTGGTTCTGACACCTCTGAAGCAAAGGTAGGGAGGTTGCCATCAACATTACCCATGATAGTTTCTTTTCTAGAACAACAATGCGATTAAAGACCAGGGCATGGTCTGATAAATGAGAGTGGGTCCTCACACAATCCAATAAGTACCATTTTTATTTCAATAGTCATGGACCCTTTAACTCAACTAAAGTATAGGAGGATAAAAAGGGGATGAAGAATGTGTCTATAGCTTGAATTGAAGGTATTTTGATACCTATAGACACGGATTTGAAGGGATGTTGTGCAGCAGTTTTACTATCTTGAGTTTGACAAGTTAAGTTGGAAATATTTAGGGGACATAGACCCTAGTTATAACAGCAAGGTAAGTTGCAACAAAATGTGGGCAAACATTTGTTAAGAAAAAGTGGAACATTGGTTATGGAGTAGATGACATTGCAATTTTAGTTTAAAGTTGAAAGTTGCAAAATGATTAGCTTGCATGGTATGGATGAATTATTATGGGGGTGAGACCATGAGGATGTCAATGATTGAGTAGAAAGGTTCACAATGGCTGCAAAGGTACAAGATTTGAATGCAAACAAACTCTTAAAAATTGTGAAGCTAAATTTAAGAGGTAGGGTTAAGGAATGGTTTAGGAGGTTGCATCCAACACAATTGATTAGACTAAACTATGGAATCTAATAGTATAAAAATAAGGGGATGTTAATGCTGATGACATCAGAATGAGACTTGATGCCATAAAACAAAAGCCTAAGGAAAAGGCTCAAAAATATTTTGAACGTCTTGATAAGCTATTTTAAAAGGGTAGGATACATGATGTTGAGCAGAGAAGAAGATTTCTGGCCAGATTAAGGCCATTAACTTGGAAGTTATGTGTGATAAAAACTTTTTATAAATATTGAAGAATTAGAAGGAACTGCAACAAAATTGTAAAGAATGTTGCAAAAACTTGGAAAAACACCATATGAATCTCTAAAGGAGGAACAAGAATAAGGAGTTTTAGAGACCATGATGGAGAAACGTATCACTATTTTGAACAACACACTCATCAATTTCTTCAAGGGAGATGTGCCCAATCCAGATGCACCATCTTCTTCCACTATGTTCGAAGGATGCCACATTTGCAAGGGAGAAGACCATTTAGCCATCACATGTCCGAGATTAAATGAGCCATGGCCAAAATGTGCCAAGTGTGGCATGTTTCATAGGATAAAATTGTGGGATAAAATGTTTTTTTTGTTCAAGGTTAGGTCATTCGAAGGACATTTGTTAGAAGAAACCTAAGGATGGGAAGTCCCACTGTGGAGCAACAATTTTTTTGGAGGTATTATTGAATGATGAGGAGGTAACTATGCAACAACTTAACGAACTATGCAGAAATGAGAATGTCTTCTTTTACACTCGAATTCTTAGAAGAAGGATGCATGTTGAGATGGCACCAAGTGGAACTATGTAAAATCTTGAGTTTATAGGAGAGGGGACGAAAATAAATAGGGAGACTTGGTCAGGTCAAAGATTTTCTCCCACTTCGTTGTCACCTATGGAAATCATTCTTATGATCCCAGGAGAACTTGGAACACCTTGAGAGTTTAGTAAAATTGGCTACACAAAAGAAAGATTTAGAAACAATGGATAACCAAGTATCCATGGTTTCAACATCTCCAACAATCAAGAAGATATGTATCAACAAGACACATCATAGCAAAACTCTCCATTGCTTGTAGAAATAAACAACTATGTGGTTAAGGGACTAGTAGATATTGGAACATCCATGTCCATTATGGTTGTTGTAGTAATTAAAGACTTGGGCATAATGCATTTGGTCACAAGATCTAAGACCTACAAAATTATGTCTAGAGTCGTTACGCAAACCATGGGGAGAATTAATGAAGTAGTAGTCAAGGTTGGAGGTGTACAATGTACCATGACCTTTATGGTGGTAAGCATTAACAGATATGACATATTGTTTGGATTGGATTTTTTGATAAAAATTGGTGCAATCATGGATGTGGAATGAAGCTTGATCCAAGTGAAGCATGGTCCAAGAGCCAATGTGGAGGTATTACCATTAACTATGGTGAATATGTTACAAAACATGAGTTTAAAAGCAATGATGTGTGATGTCATTGCTGCCTTTGAGAACACATAGATCACTGATGACTCTGATCCAACTATTAAAATTCCATATTAGTATAATTCCATCATACCCAAAAGATGTTGAAAATTCAAGCTCAACTAGTTAGGTTTCATTAGTTACTCGAGTAGGGAAGTGACTAGGTTATTTTCACAAGGTTGAATTACTTTCTTTATTTATATTAATTTGGTTATTTGTGGTTTGGTCTTGTAGTTAAATACCTTGGTGTTGATGGTTTGTTTTTCTTTTCTTCATTGCACAAGTTTGTGTATTTCATGTGCCAAGAACCTTGAGGAGTTTTTGATGTTATGTTTTGTGTTGTGAGCATCGTGTTATAGTTTCTTTTCAATAAAGTTCTATGTTTGCACTTGAATAGATCTCCTATTTGTTAACACATAATGCAATGGAAATAAAAAGGATTGTGGCAATGGTAACAAGAGCTCTTGTTGTTATATAATAATGCACTTATACTTATGATGTTATTCACAAGATGGTCTACATGGCTCTTATGTGGCAAATAAAACATTGTATTTATGGTGGTTGAAAGAATGGGTTTAATGGTAAATTTTTTAAAATTATCATGGACCATGTGTGAAGTTATGTCATGATGTTAACTAAAACTATGACATTTGAGTTTTCATCACAATGAAAAAACCCTCACATCATGTCTGTAATTAGTGTTGTGACATAAATTAAAATTGTGGCATTCAAAGTTTCATAACAATGAAATTGAAAAAAATGAAATATTCACTTCAATGGGTGCAAAGTACATTATGTTAGTAATAAAAACAACTTGTTATGTGCAAGTGGATACACATATGTAGTGATGTTGATAGTGGACAAGATATGCAAAACAATTAGATTGATCAAAGTATGGTAAAATCAGACATACAATTACACGGGGAAAAGGTTCAAAAGGACAAGATTTTTTTATTGTGAAACCATAAACCCAAACGACATTAACCTAAAACCCTAAGGAGTTC
>Ga0116228_10000169_pt1 | contig 44666 bp, 22 predicted proteins | sample S1TSphfallax_2_FD_89694 | JGI IMG/M metagenome (GOLD analysis project Ga0116228, IMG submission 89694) | Host-associated microbial communities from peat moss isolated from Minnesota, USA - S1T2_Fc - Sphagnum fallax MG | ecosystem: Host-associated > Plants > Peat moss > Unclassified | place...
TAACTATTCACCAACTAATAGTTGCTATAGTTGCCCATTTTTACTAGAACTCTAATGAGCCCACACCATGCACACACACATGGAAACCTATTGTTGGTGTCAAACCCTGGGCTCAAACTTGAGAAACAGAAACAGAACCTGAGCACACATGAATGGGAAACATGAACATGAACTGGAAAAAACTACACACACAAATTGGAACGCTAGTTGCTTGAACTGGACTTGTGTGAATCTTCAACACAAACTGAAACTAAAAACCAGAGCTTTGTGCACAGTTGGACACCTGAATCTTAAGCACAAATTAAAGCTAAAAACTAAGAATCAAGACTTTTAAAAATAGTTTTAAACAATTTAGGTTATGCATCTGGTTTGTAATAGCCACTATTGGGAACTTCCAATTTAGCACATGTATCTTCATAAAATAATTTGTCAGTGTTTGACATGGTATTCTGATTTTGTTAATAACTTCTATTATTAAAATAATTATTGATAATCAGAGGATTATTTATAATATTTCAGTCACAGAACTGTTGGTTTTGAGTATTTTAAAAAAAAAGAAAAATCAAAGAGCAACTGGTTTCAGTTATTTCAAAAACCTCAAGGAACCAGAAGTTTCCACGAAAGAAATGGTAAAGAACCAGAGGTTATGAATGCAATTACTACATTTTTTCAATTTTGAGAACCATGACTATAATACCAGAACGCATTCTAAGAATTTTTTAGAGGCACAGTTATGAACCCCTAAGAACCACCCTGGTCTGTTCCTGTTTTTGATAACTACCTAACACTTAGCAAATGAAATGCTTAGCTGAATTAGATTATGCAAGAGACCCCTGTTGTCCATTTGATGATGTCTACCACAGCACCATACTTACAAACTGATCTTCAAAAAATTCTGTCTGTAATGGCACAAAGCCCAATCCTCAAATAATAGGGCTGGTCACTGGACCCAGGACAATAGCATTCCTGTTCATCCCATATGAGTGCTTATGTTTGACCATCTCCGAGTTTCTGGGTGTTATCAATATCTGTTGCAACAGTATTATAATATCGATCTCAAAAGTAATAATACTCTATGAGCCCCCAAAGTGATCAATTCACAAATCCTTACTATAAGGCATCTCCACCCTACACCCTATTGGGGCTTGTATAAAGGTAGCCACAACCAACAGAAAGTGTACATTATTCCGCCATCCCCACCCACAAACATGAAAAAAGTGGACAGAATAAAGTGAGAGTCTGTTTAAAATTTGTCATCATTTGGGCTAATCATTATGGTTGGGCAATATAAAAAACAGACATTTCCTTTAACTGGCCCGCTTGGAGGACACTGTGTCCCAGCCATGTAAAGTGTGTCTTGGCAGTGTTTTTTATTTGGCAGATTTTCACATGTGGTGACAAAAGAATTTGAATTTTTCGGAAAAATGTTTTTTAGTGTAATTTTTTGTAATTAATAATTTTTTTGGAAAAAATCACCAAATTGGAAGACCTCAAAATTGAAAAAAAAAAAACCCTTGTCATGAGCATATTCACACACCCAAACTGATATTCACTTGTCACACTATTTGACTACTATACTTCATCCAAAATATAGCCTACAGGCCAATCTACTGCTGTGGGTGGAGATGCTCAATTGTAAGCAACTGGTGCACCACACTACAACGAATCATATCCTCCTCTGCATGTGAAAATCTTTTCATATAAGTGACCTCTCATTAAGATAACAAACATGAATATAGCCCAGACCCAAAAGGAAGGCAGTACTTAAGATGAAGCTAGGGGCACCGGCATCAGAATAACACAAAGGGTCCATCTCCCAAAGGATACAGTACCTCTGGTGAAAGCTAAGGGAAGAAGTTCTCCCTCAACCATGACTTGTTCAGCAGATATTTGAGTCAATTTTTCGTTTTCCCCGAGGCGTCTGGGACTGCCCAATCTAATTTTTAGTGGTGAAATATCATCAAAGTCCTCCAATAAATTGGATCTGCGAATCTTTACATCCAAAATTTGAGGGCATTTTTGAGGCAAAATTGCCAAGCTTGACCAAACACAACAATTGCCACAGGTACCATGTGTTTTTAGCTCCTAGCTCAGGTACACAGTACTGAGTAGCCACAAAATGCACTTGTCAGAATCCTTGAAGAAAACGCTGGGCCTGCCTGAAGCAGTATTGGGTTGGGTACCCAGTTATAGGAGAAGACCTAAGGTTCTTGGTAGGTGATTTAACTCTTGAATTTCAGTTCCCATGTCACTCCTATTCAGCCAAATTCCAAACTTGACTACAAATCTTCTTCAGACAAAAAGGACATCTAACAACCTATAAGATCCTAAGACATTCAAATGTATCAATAACTTCACATTTTCAAGCAAACAAGCCAAGTCTTGTATTTCTTGAAAAACAAGTGATGATTTTGCAAATCTCTTTTTACGTTCCAAATCTCATTAATCTGAAGTCTCACCAGATGTAATTTCTTCAAGGATATCAACTATTATGTACTTGGGAAAATTATCTACAAATTATGCAGAGCAAAACTAGGTGCAGTCTACCTCAGCAAGGGCAGTTAAACTTATTATTTAAGTACTCGCACAAATAAGCTGGAAAGAATGAGGAGGGGCATGCCATTGAACAGCAGTCTAACATATGAACTTCTCACTGAAATTAGGTCTTCCTGGACACCTGCAAATTAACTTGTGCACAAGGTTAATGACTCACAAGTTCTATGGAAATCATCCAGTAGAATTTGTTGCAAATTTGTCAAGCTGCAGCTTCCAACTCGCAGTTATTGACAAGCACATTGAGCTTGTGGAATTTTTTCTCTTTCAATATTGACAGCTTTGACATAGAGTGCTTCAGCCTTCTATACATCATTGCTGGCTCCATGATATATTGCAGGAAGTCATTAACACTAGTCTTCCACAAATTATCTGTGAAGGATCCTGAGCTCCCTGTAAGACATTCAAGCTTCCAATGGACTTTCCCCTCAATGCTAGCAGAAGCCTTGTCAGGCTGCATCAATTCCACAGAAACCTATGTCTATCAACATGACTAACTCAAGCTTTTCAGCAGTTTCTAATGGACTACAGAGAAATTTGAAATCAAACTTCTTCAAACATTCAAAGAAGGATGTGAATTAATGCACAATAATGAAGAAGTATTTTGTTTTTGATCATTCAAGTGAAAACATTGAATGTATAGTAATCTGAGCCTCAACAGGTGTTTTTGTTGCAAAGCTATATCAAAGGGTAAAAACCCTGCATGGCCATCAGTTGATAATGGTCATGAAAATGGGTGAGCCATGGAGCTGGTTGAAAAGAGCAAGCTCAATGTTAGTAGTTGAAACTTGAGAGATATCCCTGGAGCCCCTTCCTTTCGAAAACTCAAGGAACAAGCTGTATCTTCTTCTTCTTCTCCTTCAAGATATCAATCAGAAAGATTTCCTTCTAGATCATCAGCTGCTAGGTCATGAACCTACCAAGCTTGAAAACTGAAGAGATCTTTTTTCTACACATGTAAAATTTCTGTCACCTGCAATTACTTCTGAAGCTTCGTGATAAGCATATGCAGAGGTGTTGGTTTGACAATCGTTTTTTTCTCTAGACTAGTCAAGGCTTCCAAAGCTTCTTTCTCAAAGAAGTAGCAGTTGAACCAATTGAATCTGTATCATATTCTCCTGCAGCAGCTGCTGAAGGACGTGCAACTGGTAGAAAGCTGCTTTCCACAACTCCGCGACTCTGCAAGTTTGAGTTCTGCAACATCTTGAGCTGCTGGACAGTACCACCAGATGAGGATTTCACCCTGTGAGCTGCTCCACCATTGAAATTGGAAGAAAGCGTGTATTTGGAAGCACGAATTGGAACAGGCGCAGCACAGCTCCCCACGCTCTCCACAGGGCTGTACTGCTCTTGGCTGTCGTCGTCTTCGTTTTCGTCCTTCAATATGCAACTCTTTTCCCGGCCCTCGGCAACTTGATTCGTCCAAGAGCTCAAACATGATCCGCGAGTGCCACCGAATCGCGCGACCTTGAACTTCGCCACACCAGGGGCAGAGCTGCATCGAGGCTCCTCCCGCGAGCTTGTCCTATTCTCCTCTCGCGGCACATTTTGTTCTTGAGCGTCATCATCAGGATGAGCTCCACTACCAGATTTGATTCCCACACCCGGCTGATCAGCTCGAGAAGTTGCATGATTAGCAGGGAGATTAACGCACTGAGCTTTAGCTTCTTGTTGCTCCCGCAAGGATGAAGCTGCAGGAAGCCAGAGCCCATCAACATGATCAGAACTGCATTGAGCTCCTACTGCATCGGCAGCAGGAATCGGACCCGTTGTGCACATGGCGATGGTGCTCTGCACCGACAAGGCGGAATCGGATATCCCGTTGCGGGGGTCGGAGTCGTTATCGAAGATACGGTTGTCTCGAGCTCCGTTAGCACCCATGCGTGCAGCTCGCTCCAGCCAGCTCCATACCCATCCCGGTTTATCTGCAGGCGTCCTCGCTGCAGCAGCGGCCCCTGCTGCAGCTGCATCCGCGGCCGGCCAAGGCTCACCTTTTTGCCGCGCATGACCATGCCTGAACGTCCTTCTGATCGAGCGTGCGTACTTCAATGCTCTTTCCCTCTTCATCACAGCTCGCTCCTTATCACGGAGCAGCGCTTGAAAATCCTGTGCAGTGCGGGTACTTGCATTCCATCCGTGCTTCATATTCCCGAACGCTGCAGCAGCAGCAGCAGCAGCTCGAGGATGGGGATCCGTTCTCGCGGGCATCCGCGGTCGACGGGGGCCCGTTCTCGACATCCGCGTGCTCACTGAACATAGAGTCGGCTCATGAATCTCTAACTCCTTTTCCAGTCTCCTGATCAGACGACCTTGAGAAGAAGAAGAGTAATCCGACCATGAAGTTGCACAATCTGCTGTGTGAGCGTTCTCCGCACCTGTACCTGCAGGAACTCTCGTATGGAATCTTCTTCCATGAACAACACTAGACTTCTCTAACTTCGCACCACGAGCTGCCCTTGTTGATCCCCGGCGACGTGACTGCGAAAGCTTTCCAGGCACACGACATCGACCCCTCATGCCTACTGCTGCAGTATCAGCTGTACTGTCTGCAGTTTCCTGCACAGCTCCAGCTCGAGTATTGGAAGCTGGAGGCTTCTTTGGAACAGACCCTGATCTACAGACGTTCTTGCACTGTAACGCTACTGCCGCTCCACCATCGGCCTCAAGTCTTAAACCAGGTGGACATGGAGCTGCTGCTGCTCCTGGAGCACCGTTGCTGCAGGTAAGCCGAAGTACCGGCGATGACACATTGGGGAGTGCAAGTTGTTCTGCAAGCGACCTATTTCGGTGCTGCTTTACCTGAATTACCTCGTCTTGATCTTCTTCCTGCAGCTCTTCATCAACATACTCAGAGATACTATCATCAGAAGTCGAAGGCTCATGACAGTCCTCAGCTGGAGAATCTATAGCTGCCTTATCAAGATCATAATCTAACCGGGGTTGTCCTCCCGTACCAGAAACTAGTCCTACACCATCGCTAGTGCTGGTTCCAAACTCCTCCTGTGATATACTACTGCTGGTGTCATTATCAGCGTCGTCCTCGGGTTCGCTATACTTGTAACACTGCTGCAAATGCTTCTTGAGAGCAGCCCATGAGCTGCCCTTCTTCTTCCTCATGATGATGGCACTAACTAACGAGACTTCCCGTCGTCTCAGCGAGCACCACCACCTTACAGCTAGTCGACTATCATTCCACTCCCTGTACACCTCAAGCGTGTAACTGCCGCAGTAGCTCTTGCAGATTCACCAGTAGAGATGAACCCTACAGAAAACTAAGATCAACACCGCAAGCAAAAAAAGAGGAATCTTCCTGATGATCTCCTCCCTTAATACTGGCCGAGAGGAAGGAGCTCTGTATCATAGGCTACTGCTTCGATCTTCAGCTTTTTAGTTGCACATCTTCTAAAGGCTTCCCAGCTAGCTAGCTAATAGCTACTAGAATGGTTGTTGCAATTCGCCCGCTCCCAACAACGTCTTGAGAACAGCGCGCGCCATGGACTGACAGTGTACGGATGCAAGTGCACTCGCTCGGCACTAGAGGCAGAAATTCTCTTGCCGTCGGGGAGCGCTGGCAAACGACTTAATGCTGTCGAAGTTGGCTAAAAAGTACGTCGCTCCTATGGAAATGCAAACCTCGACCGAAAGCAGGCACAACTAGTGCAACGCGCCAAAGACCAATATCTCGACCTCGTCACTGCTTGAGCGGCCAGCTGCAATGGAGAATGGATCAATCACCTCTAGCCACGGCGCTACACTATCGTAAAAGCTTAAGGTGCGACCAACAACACCACAAAATTCTCTCCAGTAATGGCGAGAGATATACTTACTGCAGCTTTGGGACTGACTGACTGACTGAACTCGGCTTAGCTAGCCATGATGATGATGATGGACATAATTATTAGTACTTGCTACTGCACTCTCTTGAGTTTTAATAACACCTAAAATACGGGTTTGCACGAATCAATAAAAGCCTGGAATGAAGTGCAGATTGCAGCTGACTGCAAAACACTCGAGTCGTCGTCGAGTACTTTATACAGAAATGAGAATTAAAACATGCCGAAGACGACATATTTTCCCGGGAAACAGAGAATAAGTGAAGGAGCCAAATGATATTTTATCGCACGAGGCTGCTGCTGTTGCTGCTACAGATTATGAGCTCAACCTAGGGAGAATAGTAGGGAGAATTCCAGTGTTATAGAAGCAGCAGGAGGTGCAACTGCAGCAGGCTTGTTCTCACTGGTAATTATGCTATAAGACCTCCAGGAAGAGACAAAACTAACCGGCGTCTGTCTTGTCTTGGCATGCAAGCAGGCAGACAGGCACTCCAGGCAGGCTTGTGTGTAGTGAGTACTTAAGCAGCCTATCTAAAAGCTAAGTTATCTGCTGCTATCACTCTCTCTTTTGCTACATTGGTCTGGGACATGATGCAGAGACAAAAGGAGATAGCGCGCGCTCACGGTCTCTCCGAGGCTTTTTGTCCCGTCTACCCGATTCCTTCAATGAGCAAGGGAGGAACTAGACACACATATGGCGCCTGTAGAGTCGCGCAGCCATCCGTTTGTGTTATTCGCTTGTCCACAAGTATTTGGTCCTAAGATACGTTAACTCAATTTCCTGACTTTTAGTACGTACTTACCTACCTGCCTATCTGTCTCGTAGGTGTTATGCACTAAATGCCAACTCCTTGCTACGTCCTATTTAATGTGTGAGTTTGTTGCCAAGGGAAGAGAACGGGGGTAGAAGTAAATGACGTGAAAGTAATACTTACGCATGATGAAACCTGTTGTAACTTTAGTGAAAAAATCTGCCAATTACTCAGCACATAAAAGCCTTGCCGCTGTATTTCTAATGTTACGTCAGGCCACATTATACCTAAAGCGTAATTGTTTCCCCCCCCCTCCCTTTTGTTGAGAAACTGCTCTTTTGTTTTTTAAAGTTACTACCCGGCGGGTACTTTTCAGGTATCACAATTTAATTTTTTTTTAAAAAGAAGCACAGGAGTTTCACTCTTGTAAGGCCCCCAGGGGAGAGTGTTACTAGAACCAAGTCTGTGGCTGGTTAGACATCTCATGCAGGCCCTTATTTTGTAACACTCTCCCCCTAGGGCCTTACCTAATATGTAAAGCCATCCCCAAAAATATAGAAATCCTGTAAAGGGCAAGCCCCTTACCTGTTGGAGCACCCCCCACGCCCCCACCCAATTGGGGTTCATTCAGAACTGAGACCATTCGCAGACTCCCAATGTATGGTGCCCTGGTGGCTGTTGGTTCACTCTTGCCATTCCAGTGTATGTACATCACCTGTACTCATTTGAAGCTAAGGCCAGTGGTTCACCTTGGGTGAAGAAGCAACAACACTGATAAAAATGACGAGAGTGAACGAGTGTAGTTGCAAAAAAACTTGTTTTGAGTTTTGGTTGAATGAAATTCAAGTGAGTATTGATTGGGTTTTAGGTTGATTTACTAAAGAAACTTCTTTTAATTCAATAATTTTTTCTTCCCTTTTCTCACCATTATTGACTTTTACCTCCTAAACTTAACTATTAACCTATTAATCTAGTAGCAACACATCCTTCTTTTTTCCCCTTGTCATTTTTTTCTTTCTCTCCTTTTTTTTTTCTTTTTCTGATTAATGATTTGTTTACAAGAGCAACACCGAGTGCACCGGGCTATGTAACAACAACATTATTAAGAGCAATGCAAGGTTACACAACAACATCATTAGGAGTAGTGCAATACAACAACAAGAGTAGCACAGTGCGACAATAGTATCATCATGAGCAGTGTAAGGTGCTTGGGGTTGCATAACAACAATAAGCTTGGGAGGTCATCACATTGGCAAGGAAGCATCAAACCTTCTTTTGTTTTTATGTTATGTGGGGAAGAGAAAAGGAAAAGAAAGTGCAAGGGAAGAGGAAAAGAAGGGGGAAGGATGGATGAAAAGAAAAGTGGAGAAACCAAGGAAGAAGAAGATTGAGTTTTACTTTTATTTTTCAAAGTATTTTCTTTTTACCCTTTTTTGGTCATTATTTTTTTATTATCTTTTTCCTTCTGTTTCATTTTCCTGTTCGTTATTTATTTTTATTCTGTTCCTCTTTTTCTATTTCCTATTTTATTTTTTTTCTCTTGATTTGTTCTTCTTGTTTTATTCCTTTTTCTCTCTCTTTTTATTTCATGTTCTTATTTTTATTTTTCTGATTTTTCCTTTTTTCTCTTTTACTTTTTTTTATGTTCTACTTTTTTTTAAATTCCTATCATTTGTTTTTGTGTTAATGTGTAGGATTTGTAACCACACAACTCATGAGAAAATAAGTCATTAATGTAATACCCACATTGATGGTAATATCAAATGTAAACTAATCATTTTTTTGTTTCAATTTCAATTGTTGTTTCATGGGAACAATTAAAGAGCAAATGAAGCCCCTAAAGCACCCAAATAACCTAAAAGGATTCAAATTGGGTTAGGGTGGGGTCAAAGTGTCCATGCCAAGTTGATACATGTTCCATTGCATATGGTACTAAATGGTCATTCGCTCAACACCTCAGGAAGGTGGTAGGAAAAACCAAAATTAATCATCCTTTAACTTATGAGGAATGGCTTCGTCATTAAGACCATGCTTGGATGAATGCATGTATTTTAGATTATGCACATGTGATTCAATGCTGAAGTGACCAAAAGGTAGTTGTTCAAACTTGCACAAAAGGCCATGTGGAATGCTATCATCTCTAGTTGCTTGCAAAAGGAAATTCATAAAATGCAAAAACCCCCTTTGGTTCAATTAACTTTCAATTGATTTTTGCAGGTATTAGGCATTCAATTTTGGGGTGTTGGGAACATTCCACACAATGCCCACACATGCATTGAGAAGGATAAGGACTTGCAAACCTTCAATTACACCACTCAATGCATGTATGTGAAAAGGTTGAAATGGCATGGGTTAGTGGAAATTGGGAGTGAAAATCTCATAGAACAACTTGGTTAAAAGAAATTAATGTGGTCATTGATTTTCATGAATCTAAAATGATTCATGGATGTACATGCCCTCAGACCCACAGATTTGGTTTTCTTTTCCTCATTTGGATTAGGGTTTATTTTTGTAAAACCCATGTTAAATGTGGGTTATTACTCTAATGCAAACTTCATAGGACCAATAAGGACAAGTTCATGATGATCACATTTCATCTCTAGCTTGAACATCACCATATTTATACCCAAAAGCATGCAAATAATGTGGCAAAACCAACAATGACCTATTGCTAAATACATGGGATGGGCAATGTGGATCATAGTTTTTAAAAAGGTTTTCCTTCATATAGAGATTAAAATATGAGTAGGATTATACGTAGTGGACATTTTTGACATGGTCCTATAGACTTAACAATTTTCACCCACCTACCATGTACATAGAGGTTAAGGTTTACATTTAAGGACATGATCCTTTATACATATGTAAAGTACTTTCTTTTTTAATGAACAGTTTTGTCATGGGTTCAAAACCATCTTTTATTGTTACATAATAATTTCATATTTGCATTCTTAAAGTATAAGATTCTTAAACAACACTTACATAATGTCATTAAAAATCCCCATGATGAATTAATTGCTATGAACTAAAACTAAGTCATTTTCATCAACACCCATTTGTAGGTATTGCATAGGGTATAAAACCATTACTTTGACACAATACTTGCATGTGATTTATTAAGGCCACTCAATAATATCCCAAGTTTGGGAATAAATAATAAGAACATTGAATGAAATACACTATTGTAATTTGATATTGTCAAATAATCATTAGAAGAAACTTTTGAAATTTTTAATGCAAAATGATTACAAATGTCCTTTCAAGAACTTCAACAAAGTTAGAAAAGGGAATATCAACACTTGAACACACAAATAATATTCCAATTTTCAAAGCAAATACTATTTCAAATGTTTCTTAAAAATTATAATGAAAAAAAAAAACTTCAAGAATACAATGACTTGAATTATCCAACTTAAAAAATATAATGAACAAGATCCCCTAAACTCTCAAATTTAGTCCTAAGTAGATCAAAAATAGGGATAAAGATCAAAACAGTGTTCCCATTATAAAAAAAGGCAAAACTTTCAAAATCACTCAAAAATTAGGGGGAAAACCTGATCTATCTTTAGAAACCTAATAAAAAAATTTGGGTCAACTTTTAAATTTTTTTGGTACAAATGTTTTTGGTAGTAATTGCTCAATAACTCAATTTTGGTAATGAAATTGATAAACAATTTTTTGGTATCAAATAATCTGATAATTATGGTTTGTGTCCAAATTTTTAAAATATATATTCTAGCTTTTAATAAGGTCTCAAAAATAGGTGTTGGTTTGATGAACCCCAAACCATTTTAAACATGGTGGTTTAAGATCAATTATGCAATTATTACATCATACAAGCCTTACATTCAAAACCCTAAATGAAACTAATTTGAAAACCTTAATTTTGAAACTAATTAAATGAACAAAATGAGTTGAAAAGGAGGTTGAGACTTTCTCTACTCCCTATCAAAAAAGATAAAATGAATGTGTTTTGCTCCACATATGTCTAAATAATTTTTTTGCCCTAAATCCAATCTAAAGTTGGTTTTAATTAGTATAAAAGATGAAAAAATCATTATTATTTGTTATGAATAAAATCCCTAAATGTAAAATACATACATAAAATTGCTAGGTCTATTGACCATTCTTAATTAAATTTGGTCACCAAAATGGAAGCAAAGTTATAAAACTAATGCCATAGAGTTGATTGGCCACATTTGGGGCTAGGATTTATTATCATTCAAATATTTGAATAGGACTAAAATAATTATCAGTGGGTAATATTTGTATTTTTATGTTATAATTTCATGGATCAAAGTTAACAATGTACAAGTGTTAAGAAGGTACAATCATGGGTGGGTAGGTAGGTTTTACCAATAAATAAAATTTTATCTAGGAAATAAAGAAATTTTGCTGAATATTAAAGGTGTAACCAAGAAGTAGAGAGGTTTAACTGATAAATAAACAAGTTTAGTCGAGTAAAGGTTTAAGTGGAAGTAAAATTGTTTTGTTAAAAAAAAAACATTTAATTAGCAAGCAAAAATGTTTTGCCAAGAAATAAAAGTTTAGTTAAAAATAGAAAGCTTTTGTTGAGAGATAAAAGTTTTGCCAAAAAAAAAGAAGTTTAACCAAGAAAAGATAAATGTTTTTTCAAAAAATAAATGTTTAACTATAAAAATATGGAGACTTTGTCAATAGGTAAAGGTTTAGCCAAAATATATATATAAGATAAATAGATAGAGGTTGATTGTTAGTTGGTAGGTAGCGCCAAGATTTAGGGTTGGTTCTAAACATTAGGTACACAGAGGACTCTCTTTTAATTTCTGTGTGTATTTTGATGGATCTTTTGCAGGAGAAGAACAACACTAAAGTCTTAGGGGGCACACTCTCCTATTTTAATATGTTCCCAGTTTCCGATGGTGAAAAGAGAAAGAGAAATTTAAAATGTTCCCACGTTCCCATGGAGGAAAGGAAAAGGGAAGCATTTTATGTACAAGGAGGTTCTTACCAGCGTTGTCCGGTTATATTTTAGTATTTGGATATGAATCTGGATATTACTCACATATGCATATATTCATAGTTAATATCTTATCTAATTTTATTATCCGCTATTATATGCACACGACAGTTAACATCACAAGTGCTAACTAATCTCTATCAATACTCGAATTGTTGTTATTATATAATATCAATATTCATATTTGGATCTTAGTGGTATTTTGTTTTTCGGATATGGATAGTTGCATTATGCATATCCAGTAAAAAAAAAGGTTATATATAACCTATTTGGATTTGGTTAGGGTTTAAGGCACTGGAGATACAGAGTGTTTGTTAGGATTTAGGGCAGTGTTGTCCGGTCATATCTTTATATCCAAATATGAATCTGATACTACTCAGATATGGGTTTTGAGTTTTGTTCATTTTGGTCTTGTTTTGAAAGGTTAGGTTGTTAAGTTTTTACTCTTGTAAGTTTTTTTTTAATTAAGAAATTAGAATTGTAAATTTGATATGCATAACCTTTGTGCATATCCATCATGTTTAAAATTTGAAAATCGATCTATTCATTACCAACAAACCATTTTGTTGTAAAATGAATGTGTAACCAGGTGATGCAATAAATTGATGTTTTTTTTTGGAGACATATCCTTCTCCTCCATCATGATTTTTTTTTTAAATGCTTTATTTAGTATTCATTCTCTGTCCAAAAGCTGATAACTGGACAACACTGGTTCTTACTCATGGGTTCTCCTGAGGTTGGGGAACACCCTCAGATGGTCCTCACTTGTACAGGAACCTCCCCCTACAACTCAAGTATCAAGGTGTCTCTGTGTCCAAATTAACATTTCACTCATGAAGTTGAAGGTACCAGTGTAGGACGTAGGTGATGGTTTAAAGTTCAATCCATTGTTTTTGTGTTTTTTCACTGGCGAATTTTTTTGTCAAAAAGTGAAATTTAAAATTCAAAAAAGATGCGGTTTTGGAGGTTTTCAGTTGCAAGAACTGAGGAAAAAAAAAAGAGTAAAAATTGACAGATTTGTATACTTGGTGGTTTTCATTGTGTAGCCAAAATTATAGAAAGGTGATTAAATATTTTTATTTTATTTCTGGTTAATAGCCAGATTTGGCTGAATCTTTCTAGCGACGATAGCCACTTTTTCTACATCTTCTTCCTTTGGATAATTCCTAAAAAATTATCCCAAAATTCCTAAAAGAAACACTGGTTCAAACTTCACCCTAGCCCTGAGTAAGCGGGAAACTGGAAGATTTTGAAGTACTCTTTCAGGGATTGTGTGCAGTGTCAAAGGACAACGGGTAAATGTTATGAGAAGTCTGTGTACTAGTACTAGGCGGGTATCAGCACCTAAATTGGTACCTTCACCTTCTTGAATCTTGACTGAGGCCTCTTAACACTTGGTGTTAGGGACTCAAGTTTTTGAGTCCCTTAACACCATGCTAGTCATTTAGGACTTAACTTATTTATCATGAAGATTTTATATTAAGCTAACATTCATTTAACATTAAGCCATCGCCCATTTAACATTAGGTGCCACCTAGGATGCCACCTAGATTTTCATTTGACACTGCCTTAACATCAAGTGTGAATGCACCATTAGATGATATACCTATTTAACTGGGGAACTGCTAAATTTGGACCATGCATAATGCATTCTGTGACTAGCACAGTAGCACTGACTACTTTCCATTTGGTTTAGCTATTATTTTTCCTTGTTTGCTTTTCAAGGCTTAAGGTTCATTGTCATTTGCCGATTCCAAGGATAGGGCTCTAAAGGAAATGCATGTTCCCACCACCCACATAGTTTAACAAGGGAACCCCTTAAATTGTGCCAAATGTTTAACCTTTAAACCCTCCATATTTAAGCTAAAGATGATTTCTATGGAATTTTAAACAGGTGTGGGTTATGGAAATTTAAATATTTTCCAGAAAATGTTTGGTTGTGTTAAGGTTTTTTTAAGAGCTTTCTGATGGTTTGATGCTGAAGCATTGTTACATGGATGTGGCTGAGGATTTGATTAAACATTAAGTGAATGCAGTGAGCTTTCAATTGGTGAACCCAATCGCTCACACTCAAGAATGCACCAATGGGGATTGCAAATGAGTACCATATAATCAACATTGGAGATTCATTTATGAACTGACTAGGAATCAAGCACTGATATCAATATTGCTTCGTTTGAAATTGCTGCTTGTTTCAAAGTTTCTCACATTCACATTTCAGAAGTTCTAAGCCCGCGTGAATTGAGTCATTGTGAGTGTCATATTATGACATAAATTAGTTTCAAGTTAGTAATCATTTCTTTTTTGTAGAGGAGGCTTCAATTCCAACCTTGATTGGTACCTGCCCAATCTCATGTAGCTAAATCTAGCTTTGTTATCTTATCATCCCTTGATTTTGGTTGAAATTTTTACGAAAGACTTTTGACCGTGTAATCTTTGAATCCATGGGTTGATTTTGTAAATCCCATTTGTGGATCAGTAGATTGGACCAGACTACAACTACAGCTTTGAAAGGGCTAGGTTGTTAGGTGTTAAAAGTTGATTGCCCACCATTTTCAGGAATACGTGAAAATCTTGAGATTTTTCTGAATCATAATTTGAAACTGTACCATACAAAGTTTAAAACTTTTCTCAAACACAAAACCACAACTAATATATTTTTTCCAAGTAGTCAAGCAAACAATATAGGATAAACCAGCTTATCACCAATCGCATGCCTATGACCGAACACTTTAGTAGATCTTTCTCAATTATGAGTGATTTAAAATGTTATACAAGTGCCTTCTCAAGCTTTACAATTCATATTTGAAATGCAAAGCCCAAGGACCACCCAAAAAAGAGCAATAAAGAAATTATGTTTCTCAAATTGAAAAACACTTTTTTTTTCATTTGACCCCTCCTACTTTCAAACCTTATAACTTTCTTAGTCATTTTAAATTATTTAAAATGTTGTAGGAGCACCACCTAAAGTTCTTCAAATCATCTTGGAACTTTAATAGCAACAAAGCAACATACAAGGAATTTTTTGGGTTTTTGGGAATTGACTTTTGTAATGTTCGGTGATTTAATTTATTGAATTCTTGACCCCTCTTTATTTTGGGGGGCCATAACTTTCTCAATTCTATCAAAACCCTATTCCATTGTTATGGCCGGTTTACCTTATATCTAACCTTTTCTTTTTTGGGTCATGATGTAGGTGGCAAAGAATATTAATCATAAATACACTTGCGATAAAACCAAAAGCTTGGTGATAATAAATTTTTAACTACATCCATTGTATTCAAATTGCCCTTGGATGATTTTGTAAAGGAGTACATAATTCATTATGGGACATACTCATTGTTCCACCTATAGGTTCAAGCTACTAAATTTCCAACCTTGTTTTTTTATTATGGATACTAATTTTGTTATAAAACATGACTTCACGAAATATTAACTAACACCCATTTTGTTCAAAAATTTGGTAACATCTAAAACTTCATGCAGTCATCATGGAAATTAAGGACATAACAAATGTTACGTAAATCAATTATATTGACCCTAACCACCACTCCTTTAAATGTTTATCCACATTTCAAAAGTAGTTCCATATAGAAAGTTGTCAAGTGTGAATAACCATTATGCGTACATAATAACTAATAATTACAAATGGGGTTCAAATGATTATTAAAAAAAAGTATTCAAAAATGAAATGAAATTGAAACATCATTCATCTTCAACAGATCCAAAAATGTGAATGATAATAATTTTTGCCAACCTTAAATATTTAAAAAAAACATGAAACAAGGGTTCAAAGGCATTGATAACACATTAGAAATGGCTGATGAAATTAACAAACAAGGAGTTTGTTTTGTGGATTGTTAGGGCCACCACTTTTGTCATTACTTGAGTGGCATTAGATTTTATAATGAACTTGAAAAGTCCCTATTATGCATCCAACTTCCAATTTAAAAGAAGGGCAAGCATCATCAAAGTTGATTTGTCATCTACCACAAGTCCACATGGATGTGAGGTGCAATAGAACCATTTCAAAACCTCCAAATGTTGAAGAAAAGTATTGTTAATATCTACCTAAAGCCAATATTAAAGACTAACAATTCCTATGGCATCTAATACCAATTGTTCAAAAAATCAAACATCCAACTTCAAAATGTGACTAATAGCAACTTCTATCATTTCCCACCTCAACCCACATCATAAATTATAAAAGATTAAAATATGAACATAAAATTACTATGATTTTAATTTCCAATAGAATTTTGACAAACAAAAAGATTAAATATTCACACTTGCACTCCACCTTTACAAGTTGCACTACATGTGCAAATATAGTTCATGTCATATGCAACATACCAATTGTTTTTGAGCAAATGGCACCCCAATGAACCTAGATCTTTTTGCAATTCAAGTAAAAGCAAGGTTATCCAAAGTTTATTACCTTAATTGTAATCAATGACCTATTTCATGTGGATTTGTTGATGGTAACATTGCAACAACCCATTAAAGGCACAAAATTTCTCACATTGGGAAGACAAATTGTTGTCACAATGAAAGGTATACAATTGGGTTTGACAAACATCAATTACAACTATGAAATCACATATGAAAACATCTTTCCTTGAAACAAACATTAAAAGGGATTGCATTGCCTTCATCAGTGGAAACACAATATGAAGCCCAAATAATAAGTGGATGTCCATGAAAAACTCCAAATCTATTTATAATGAAATCATAACCATAATAGACATAATTAAATTCACTAGTGAAACCTTGTATAACATTTGTAACTAAAAATATAAAGAGACATGAAAATCACCAAAGGGTCTATCAAACGGTCTAACATGTGAAAAAATTACATTAGATTTGCAAATGAAAAAATTAAAAAGTCATGAAGGTCTATTAATTTACCTTTCAAAAGTTACAACAATTTTACAAATGAAAAAAATCCTAATCCATGAAGGTCATCAAATGGTCTATCAAACCTTTTAATATTACAACAATTTTACAAATGAAAATAATCCAAATCCATGAAGGTCATTAAATGGTCTATTAGACCTCCCAACTATTATAACAATTTATAAATGAAAATAAATATCCATGAAGGTCATCAAAGGCTTTAACAAACCTCCCAAATGTTTCAATAATTTTGTAAATGAAAAATTTCCAAATCCATGAATGTCATCGAATGGTCTATCAAACCTTTCACAAATTATAATAAATTTGCAACCAAAAAAATCCAATGCCATGATGAAAAGCAAAGAGTTAATGAAATTTTCAATGCACTTGCAAATTGAAAATACTTCCCACAAATAATGATAATATGACCTTATAGATTAGTTTGAAATTTAAAATGACATGAAATACACAAGTTTTATTATTAATAACATTCACCTTTGCTAATTGAACAAAATTGCAATCAGCTTGCATGATTCAAACAATGGCTTGTATTATACCATGATCCTTTTGAAAGGCTCCAACATGGACATTTAACATATCTTGACATTTTTAGAATTTGATTCCCCTTGGTTTACATGATTGCAATAAATTTTTGGAATTCCAAATGCTACTTACATGAATGATTGAAATAATTATATAAGTGCATCATGAAAGCTTCAATCTGAACAATGAAAATGAAGTCACCCAAGGATTGAACTACAAGGTTAATCCTATGCACAATACAATGAACAACCTTTAAAAATAGTGTCGAATTTTTTTTGATTTGCCTATTAACTCATGTTTTCCCACCCTAAAATAAAGAAGCTTCATTTGCACCAAAGCATAACAAATTTTTTGATAATTTTTTCTTATTAGTCCCCACCTTTCATCAATGTAGCCATGATGACTTTATTCGAACCTAATCCATCCACAATCCATTTAACACAAAACAAATAAGAACTTTGATTTTAAGAATGCACCACATAAACATGAACATAGATCCATGAACCATTATTAATGTTTGTAACCTAATCACATGAACAACCTATGAAAGAGGCACCTTGAATGGTTTTAATAATGGATTTTTGAATTTGGATATACATGAATTTAATAAGGGTCTAATTGGTTGTATCAAACCAATGCATGTTTAGATTGTTTGAGATCCTTAATCTTAAAAGACTTTATATAAAACTCATATTTCAACATTGGTTGATCATATGACAAAACATGAAATGTAAAGATTTCATTTGAATAATTTTCTAATCCCCCTCACTTGTATGTTTGTTTACTTGGGCCAAAATAAACTTAAATAAAACCCCTTTAAACATACAATTTTATGTTTTTCAAATGCACACAATCTTTTGCAATGTATTTCCCACCTTTCTTCATCCCAAATTTGGCATATTTGACATTATAATTTGATGGCCCTAATGTTTGGTTAACATGTTCCACTTGCAACCAATTATTTTCACTTTGTTTTGATTCAAGAAAAACATTTGCACTTCACCATATGAATAAACCCTCCTTTTGACACCAAACCTTCTACCAATGACATGCGAGTTGCCTACTTAGTTTGGAATTTTTGAATGCTATCATAATATTGTTTGCATGTTTTCTCGTCACTCTTTTGCTTATTGCAAGGTGGGTCAAATTATGAATCAAACAATCAAACAACATTTTCAACTTAAGTAATGCCTTGGGTCATGAACCTCTTACACATAATCTACATCTACAAAGGAAGGACCAACATGTTGAACTCGTCATACAAGGACATGTCTATCATAATTAACAAAACTAGAAAGATTTACATTATTAAGTGATTTGGGAAAAGTAGGTCAAGTGCCTATGAAAGGAGATTTTTGGACCCACTAGAGGATGGAAATGAAGGGGAAACATCATTGAATGTAAAACAATAAACAATGGAATTGTAATTTGTGGATTCCTACTTGAATGGAAATACTAACACAACCTTGAAAAATATATTCTTTGTTTACATATGATAAATAACATAAATGATGTAGATCATTAACGTTGGAAAAAACTCATAAAAACAAAGAACACCAAACAAAAAAGATTCAAGAAAATATAAACTACAAACCACACACAAAGGAAGACTTTAATACATGTAACATGTTTAATTTCAACTTCAACAATGATTGCCATTGTGCTCCAAATCAACGTAATTGATGAAAATTTGAGTAGTCTTTGATAAACACATGTTTCTGAAATTAAATATATGTTCACCAAAACAATTTTTTTTGACCATATTCTTTGTCATAAAATTTAAAAAGTCCTAAATAATGAATATTTTACATTTATGGTACAAGATTATGTAATGAGATTTAAATGTTGTGAATTTCATGTTGGTGGTATTAGTCATGTTTTATTTGACATCAGTGAACAATACTTTAATGACTTGTTTTGCAAACATTTCTTTGACAATAAGCCACTTTTTTTTCAAATCCCATTTTAATATAATTGTATTGTTATCTTTATTTTATCTTATGTTATATGAAATAATTTAAAAAATAAAATACATAAAATTATGAAATACAATAAGATACATTTCATTATTTCTAGCGGTAATCTAGTGATATGCACCATGGGTTAATACATAGGTTCTAGTTAAATTCTCAATCAAATAACATTTACCATGTGTAGGAAAATTTAATAATGAACATGCATTAAAAAATATTAATGACATTACAAACAAGTTTTTTTTACAACACAAAAAGTTTGTGTCTATAGTTGAATATTGGGTGATGATTGATTGCCCATGACGTTATCTTTTCATTCAAGCCAAGTTGCAAACCAAGCTGCAGGTTTACCACCCAAAGTGTTCATAATAAATATCATAAATATCCAAAGGGATGAAAATATCAAAATAGATGAATTTTCATTCAAAATGGATGGAAGTTTGGAATATGATAAATGAAATTCTCTAAGGACACTTTTATTTATTTCAAAAGGAAAATGAAGAAAAATTAAAAATTAAAACTATATGATCATGACTAGGGGCTATTTTCAGATTTTTGAAATAGGCACATTGGTTGAGGATCCCCAAAAAGATTCAACATTAAATGGCAACAATTTTGTATGGATTGTAAAATATTTTCAGGAGTCTTGTTACAATTGGTGACCTAGGTAATCTAAGTCTAGATGTGAAATTTTACTTTAATTTTTCAAAAAAATGGCAAAAAAAACCTCAAAACCATCAACTTCCCATGTTTTTTTTTTAATGTTCTGAATTTTTTTATAGCAAACATGTAAAAATTCACCACAAAAAAGAACACTGATCATGACATGGTTGCAAACATTTTGACTAAAGGTCTTTTAATTAACAAGCATGCACATGAGAATAGTGACATACAAACACCTGGAGCAGTTTCTTGGTGTATTTTGAGGGCAATGTATACACAAATATGATGCTTCTTCAAAAACAAGAAGTTTATATTAGAGGCTTCTTCTGGGATGAGCTGCCTATTGCTCATCTGACTGGTGATTTAAGCTTAACATGCATCTTGTGATTTACAATTGGTAAAGAGGGAGGAGGGCATTCTGCATTCTGGAAATGAGGGGCCTAAGATAAGGTGGTAGTCAATTTCAACCTTTGCGTAACTTGATCATAATAATGAAACATGCAACAAAACTTGGTAATTTGTCTCCTGGAAATGTTGGGAATCAGTTGTTCCTTGTCAAGTAATTTGTGATGGATACTCAACAAAGTGTACAGCATTAAAGTGATTTAGGTTGTTAACAACTTTTGAGAAGCTAATTCTGCCATGGACCAATATGATATATTGACACAAAACTTATACAATAGAGTTATCCCTGGTGAAGTAGGAAAAACACAGCACCGGAACCCTGAGTTTGGTCATACACGGTGAGATTAAAAATAAAGCTGCAAAAAAAGTACATTAGCATTCAAGAGGGGATGAAACTCAAAAAAAAACCCATCAATTTTGGTAGTAAACTGAGTTTCGTCCTGTCTTTCCTTTTTCCTTGAACGCCTCCACTGCTACATTTATTTTCACTGCTCCTACTTGTACAACTACTATAGTTAGTCTCGAGCCTTGTGCATTAAATGCTGAGAATCAGCAATTTCATACTGAGATTTATTAGAATGTCTTTACTTTGCGTATACCACTGAAAGAGGGGAAGCGAGTGGGGATATGGCGTGAAAGGAGACCCAAAAAGACATGATGAAGAGAGGGTCACTTTAGGGATAACTTTAATGTGCTCCAAAAGCTTATTATAATAATTATGCAGGCCAGGGATTTTTTGTTTTCAACTTTGTGTATTAGGCATCCACAAGAGGAATTTACCCAAATTTGGGTACAGGGTCTCAAAGGAATGTAGAAAAATTCAAAAATCATGCCTATATTTAGGCAACTTACTGGAACCTGTTGTCTAAATATGGCGATGTCAGAAAAAAACTGGTCTAAACTCTGGCATCTTTGGCACATTTTTTTCAAAAAGTACTTTGTATGAGTTGCAGTTGATCTTTTTTGTTTGCCATGTGGCCAGAATTCGCCAAAAAAAAAAAACACCCTCCAATAGGCAGTATAATGTTCCAAATGGGCGGATGGTGCATTCACACTTGAAGAAGTTAAGTGAGTGTTAAATGAAAATCTAGGTGGCATCCTAGGTGGCACCCAATGTTAAATGGGCCATAGCTTAATGGTAAGTGAATTAATGCTTAACATAAAATGTTTATGGTAAGCAGGTGTAAGTCCTAAATGAATAGCATGGTGTTAGGGGACAGAACACTAGAGTCCCTAACACCAAGTGTGAATGCACTTTTTTTATTATAATTTATTCAGGCACTTATCCGAAGATATATGAAAGTTTTTTTCAGATTGTAATTAAAAAAAACCTTAGGTACCCAATAGAGGGACAGGGCCCGGGTATTGGCCGAGAAGTCAAAACCGCAAAAACCAACGACAAAATTGTGCAGTGTGAACGGAGAAATTTCTCGGGTCGTCAGTCGTCACCAAGTCCCTCGCCGAAACTTCGGGAACGCTCTGATCGATGTTTCCGGAGGGGGTGAAGAAACTTGCGTTGGTCTCGACTCTCGACAGGCTTCCATTTCATGCCCGATTGATGAAGCATCTCTTTGCTTTGGAAAAGAGAATTTGTGCCATACTCTTCCTTGCTTCTTCTTCTATCTTTTGATTCCTTTTTTGTTCCGTTGCGTGCTGCATATTGCTGTCTGTGCTCATTGCTTTCACGGTCAGGCAGTAGTAGTATGTGGAGATTCTATGGTTTGCAAGCTGTTTTAGTTCTCCTGTTTCTTTGACGTATCGGTTCTCTGCGGTCGTTGCAAATTGAGTTCGTGGTAGCTGCAACTAGTTAGGGTTTTCTTCCCTTGTATAGCAGGCCCACGTTTGCCGTCGAAAATCGAACTAGACTGGTGCTTGTGAACTAGGTTTTTAGTCTTCAGAGAAAGTCAAGGATCTGTTGCAGTTACTTAGATAATGTGAGCGGAAGACTATCAGGGACGGAGAGACAAAGGAGGCTTGGCGATCGGAGGCCTTTGAGCTAGCGGTGCATCGTTTAGCAGTGATTCTAGCAGGGAACGCCCGCTTTTTTAAGAGGGCTCGAAATAAAAGGTAAGGCTACTCAAACGCTGTTGTGATTGTTTCCATTGCTATTTTTCCTGGTGCAAGAAGCAAGTGCGACTTTTCACAACTAAGAGGTTTCAATCGAAAGTCAAGAGTTTCCACAGAGGTTAGAAAGTGGATTTGTGTGTTTTTCTCCTGATAGAATTCATTGTGGACGTTTGTAGAGGCAATGAAGTCAAGGAAGGGAAAGAGCACTGTAGGGCTAAGGTACAAACTGTCACTTCCTGTAGTCCTGGTGTGTTGCATGGTCTTCTTCTTGGCAGGCTTCTGGGGCTCTTCCTTTATTTCACAGGTTAGTGCAAGCCTTCACTTATCTCTACCAGTGAACCGTAACAAGCATTCTTGCCATGCAATTTATTTCTCATAGTACAGAACCTCCAAATGCAGGTTAAAATGTCAGCATTACCATAATTGTTTTACCATACATAACCACTGAAATCACCAGACTTAAGGTGCTTCTTATTCCAACAATTGCAATTGATAAACATGACAGTCTTGATCAGGGCATTTGTTCTGGAAGAATGAAGAGCAGAACTCCTATTTATCATGTGCACAATGGTTGAATCTGGTCTGTTTTCATTTGGGCTCTTGTATGGACCACAAATCATATTGCTTTGCAGGCCACTGTCAAGGCAGTTCAATGCAGATAATCCTTAGCTTTGTTTAGGCTATTTCAACATATAATTTGTATGCTATTGCCAGTTGCTGTACAAGTGTAACACATTTTTTGTTAAAATAGGATGATAAAGAATCAAGCATTAATGAAGGACTGCACCAGCAACAACTACTTGGTGCCAATGGTGGGGAGAAAGCAGTTTCTTTTGAGCATGGAGAATCTGGCAACTCTGAAATTTCATCCTTATCTTTTCAGGTACATCATCTGTTTTGGTATAATATATGTTGAATCACCTGCACTTGCATATGGTGAGCTTCACATGGGAACTTTTCCTGGCCCTTTCACATCTTTTCAACCTCATTATTGTTTTGTAGAGGGGTCTTTTGGTGATGCCAAGTTCAAATATGACAGGAGACTGCAAAAGGTATCAAGAAGAGTATAGCCACTTGATAGCACTAACAATTATAACATTTCACACTTCACCAAGAAGCTCTTTGTAAAGCCTAATGGGTTGAGCTTGTGTCATATGCACCAGTAACACTTACACCTTGCTTTAGATGTATAACAGGTGCTGAGTTGGAAGCCTCGTGCAGTGCTATTTCCAAACTTTGCAAGCAAGGAGACATGTGAAGCAATAATTGCATTTTCCAGGAGTCGTCTTCAGCCTTCTGCTCTTGCATTGAGGAAAGGCGAGACAGTTGACTCAACTAAAGACATTCGAACTAGGTGGGTGTCAGCCGCATTGTCTTCCACCAGTGGTGTGCTTAAAGAATATGTTCAACGTGCAGGAAGTCCCTGACCAGCACCCTCTATGTAGGCCTCTTATGCTGAGATGCTTACTTGTGCAGGGGTGAGTGAAATTGAATTGTATCTTGCCATCACAAGCTTGTTGCAGCTTTGATGGGTATACTGATGATGTTTTCATTAGTTATGTCTCTTCATTGCTAGCCAACATCATGGTTTAGTCTTCCTGTTTCTTGCAGAATTACCACAGAAGTCAGGATGCAGATTTTTCCATGATTGTCTGCCTGATATTTTGAGCAGATTGGTACACATGCATCAAATCCCATGGTTTATGTAATCAGGGGGTAGTAATAGCAGCTAGTCATTGCTATTAATGAACTCTCACAAGGTTATGACCACTAATTTTTGTCATGTTTGTTCTGGTTTAGCTGGAACTGACATAGCACGTACCTTTGAACTGGATTCTTCTCTGCAATCTTGTAGACAAATCTGCCATCTTCCATCTTTCAACTCACTGTTTTCTATCAAATGATATCAAAGATCTCCATCTGTGAGAGCCTAGTGTACCAGTCAGTTCAGATATGCCCTTGGACCGTGAAAACCTCTTGAATGCATGGACTCCTAAAGGGCATCTTTATCTTGAGCTCTTTTTGGGATAAGTAGAATGAACCTGACAGAATTGGACAGTGGTTATTCCAAATTCAAGGCAGCTCTGGGACATTTGTGAGAGCTAAAGAGGAGAAGACAGGTGCATTGGATTGGGTGGAGGAGAAAATGGCAAGGGCAACTATGATACCTCGAGCTCATGGTGAGGTGTGCCTCTGCCTTCCCATCCTCCATGTTAACCATGAAGTTGCCTGGTCTAGTGACAGAAGCCCTTGTTGATGAGGGCCAGGTTTCATTAATAAAAAGCTCAATATCCAGTCACAGCATCTCATGCAGAAGTGCCTGGTCTGATAATGCAATGGTAGTTGTAACAGGATCCCAACTGGAAGAACAAGGGTTCTAAATTAACCAAGCTGTTGCCTTACAGATCAATGGCACTCAGCAGTCCTACTGTTAGTCATGGTAAGATCCAAGGGGGTGACTTGGTTGTATGCCTTAGTGTTGTACATTTGTAGAAGCATCTTTATCAGCTCCCCTCCTTGGAATGGGTAGTTGATCTTTGCCCAGTACTCAACCTCATATCTGGTAGATGTTGTTCCCATGCAATTAACTTTGTTTTTCTGCAATATATGGCTATAGTTGTGTCTGGCCTTCATGGCAGGAGGCATATTCTTGGAGTTCGATTTTTGGTCTGCATCCTAATTGAACTTATTGGTTCTTTGGGCTTCAGTGTTTTGAACTAATGATTTCAATGTGGTTGTGGTAGGCATTCAATATCCTGCGTTATGAATTTGGCCAAAAATACAACTCACATTATGATGTTTTTGACCCAGCTGAATATGGACCTCAGAATAGTCAGCGGGTATTCCTATTTTACTCCCTTTTTCTGAACAAATAGTGCATACCATCCTTTCATTATCAGGCCAATCAAAGATTGTTCATCAAAGGTCAACATTGCATGAAGAATGGAGACTAATATCTGATGGTCCCTAAAATTTGTTAAGAGTTGTTTGGCAATGTGTCCCCACCTCTCTCTGTGTTCCATCTAATCTCAGCATGGAGCTCTATGGCCATCTGGATACAATATCCATAGATCTTTTCTAATAGCCAGCAGTCTTATAAGTACACTCTTCCCTGTCAAGATGCTTGCCCCCCTGCAAACTCTGGATTGTGGTCTGCTATACAAGCAGTCATATGACTAATCTCTTTGCATGGCAATCATAATTGGGGTAGTTGTTGACCATTTTAGTTTGCATTCCTCACTGTAGTTCTTTCCTGATTATCACAATTTTTTACATTATTGTGTTGGGATATCCATGTGATGTTACAAGTAAGCTATTTATAGTCCTGTTGTTCTTGCTCAGATGGCATCATTTCTGCTGTATCTCTCAGACGTTGAAGAAGGGGGTGAAACAATGTTTCCTTTCGAAGTAAGCCAGTTCAAACTTAAGACTTCGCAATGTTTGTTTTCCCTTCATTCAGTTTCACAAAATGTCACAAGGTAGTCTTTGTGGAATAAAATCATCCAAATCTAACCCAAAAGGGAGCATCCTCTCTTCTCATTCCTGCCCCTTATGCTTTTGCTTTTGTTGTGTGTCTCAATAAACAGAACTACGAGAACATGAACATTGGCTATGACTACAAAGATTGCATTGGATTGAAGGTCAAGCCTCGACAAGGGGATGCCTTGCTGTTCTACTCCATGTTACCGAATGGCACTTTTGATAAGGTATGTGTATCATTCCTGCAAGTCAGATTTTTAGGTACTAATTGATTTTGACTAGCCTGGTTGGACCAACATGTGTCTTCCTTTCTACCAACAAAAATGTCTGCTGAGTTTCAATGATTGGCATCCTCACTTTTTCATGCACTTTGTCTGCAGGCTGCATTACATGGAAGCTGTCCTGTGATTAAAGGGGAGAAGTGGGTTGCAACCAAATGGATCCGGGATAAGCCAGTATCTTTCAGATGAGAGCATAATCAGAGTTATGTAAACCATGGATTTTGTGGCAAGTTAAGTTTATGTGGCACTTTGTATGAGGTTGTTTTGACACTGGACATTTTGTGTGCAGAGTTGCTGATGGGTAACTACAATTTATGGAGAGTTATGGGTAGTGGGTATGGACACATTTAACATTAGGAAGTAGAAATTGAAATGGTTTGTCTTTTATCTATTCAAAAATTCAAAAATCTTGCACTCCCACACAAGGTGGTAGATTTTAGTTTTTCCACTTCACTAATTCTTTTCCATCAGATTGGGTTGTATCCATGGTGGTTTCCAAATTACAAACTAATACGAACCTTTTGAAGTTCTCAAGTGGGTGTGATTTCCTCTGTCAATGATTTAGCTTGGGTTTCTATCGATGTTCTGGGAAGATGAGTAACTGATGGCAAAAGCTGCCAGATACAGGTACTGCAGATGCACACGTTACAGGCTCTCATTGAACATGTTATTCTTGTACTAGAGAATGGGCTATTTATGGCTCACTCTGCCAGGAAAACTGCCACTGGGTGAGCTGGGGACAGTGAGCTTAATGATGGTGCACCTAGCAGAATGAAGCGCAAATGGCCTGCTTCATGGAGTGAAGGGCTTCAAAAGTGTGATGGTAATGGCAGTGGAGCACACTGGGAATGGCAGAATCTTCAACTGGGCAGCCACATCTCAATTTGGTCATACAGCTGGGAGGCATGCAACTGGGCAGCCATGTCCCAATTTGGCCATTGAGGCAAGTCTCAAAAACCTTGCCAAACTTAATTAAAGAACAAGACCCACCCAAAAAAGGAAGGAAGGTACAAAAAGAAAGGAACAATGTCTAACCAAGAGACAACACACAAAAGCACTAGCAAGAGTGGTCAAAGAGAATGCCTCAAGTCCACCTGGCCCAAGTCCACCTATCTCAGTGGGCCATTTCAACCTTAGCATTCTTCAAAACCTTACCCCAAGGTAAACATCTATTGATATTAAATTTTGAGCATGGCATTATTTTTTTTTAATGAACACTAAATATGGTCAAATGTCAAGATCATGAAGGACATCTTTAAATAGATGTTTTTGTTGTGATTTTGGTCAATGATAATGATTGGTCCACATGCAAAAACTTAAATGGTCTTTTAATACTTAAAATGATTTTTTGATGTTTAATGTTTGAACATCGAAATTAAACATTAAATCATTATTTTTTAAAGGTGTGATTTAAGATTATGAGGTGTTAAATGGTTGTCAATTTGAACTTGATGAAATACATATAATATGTTAGCTACCCAACAAAATAGATCCATTTCGTCACAACATTTTGACATTCATTGTTTTGAAAAAAAATGCCCACGTAAATTTAATATATGTTTTTATATCTTTTGATGCTCAATGTTTTGTGTCAATATATATTCAAAAGGTTTGTATGTTTGCACATAACCAAATTTACAATAATTTTGTATTAGGTTCAAAAATCAATAGATAGCCATGAAGTGGTTGGGTATGTAGTCCAAAAAACGGCTAATGGCCACCATTTGGTTGTTTTTCTAGGTAACAAGTTGAAAACCATTTACTCACCAAGTGCTTTTTGGACCTTATACCTAACATAAACATTCACATCAAACGATTGCTTATGTTAAATAATAAATCAAAAAACCCCTTGATGACCATTAAGTATTTGTTTATATTAGATATTAGTCTGTAAACCCATTTTGCAAGCATAATGATCAAATAAGCAAAAGATTAAAATGTTATGTATCAAAGTCCATTTTGTTCACTTCTACCCATCAAATGAATGTTGTGTAAGAAGACATTTTTTTTTCCACAACTTGTGTGTGTGTGTGTTTTACTTTTTACACACACCAAAAGTCAAAACCCAAAACCTTTTTTTTTTCTTTTGGGGTTGGGTGGGGACATCATTTGCAAGAGACATAGATGATGGGTATATTGAATTTTAATAGTATATACCCTGTTATCACCTTGATAGTTTTCCACACTAATTTATATATATTTTTTAAAATGTTGAAATGTTCAAATTTTTATTGTTTTTCCCCCAAGTAACAAAAAAAATTTGGAAGAAAATATGTATCGTTCAAGAAACTTTTATTTAATTGAAATTATTTATTTATTTATTTGACAAACATTTTTTGAAGCTTGTTACCAAGGTATGTTTTTTTTTTTAAAACTAATTAATTATTTGATAAACATTGGTTCAACCTACCAAGGTATTACAATATATGATATTATTATTAGATGCAAGAGTAAACGCCCCCCCCCCAAACAATTTGGGGGGTATCTTTAAAAAAACCTACTTATTCAAAGTTTTTTTTATAGAAAATGAGGTTAATAATTGAATGCAACTTGTAATCTTGCTTAATAAAAAAAATATTTGACCTAAAAAAGACATCATGCCCACCCCCAAAATTAAAAAAATTATAAATGATGGTTCGTAAGAAAATTTCATTTGAGCTCAATGCAGATTAAAAAGAACAATTTCCCATGGAAATATTAATCGTTGCTCGTTTTGTCTTAGGGCTCTCAAGAAACTGAGAGGGGTTCCAGCCAATCACAAATTACCGAATCAAGCATGTGCGGACACCAATTATTTTATATAAGTAAGATAGATTCAAAAATCACTTAACAATCACTAGATGGTTGTTTATTCTAAGTATGAAACCAAAATTAGATCATGAGCATCAAGTGATTGTTTATTATAATTATGAAGTCAAAAACCATTTAGTGACCATTAGGTGAATGTTTACTACAAGAATGAGATTCAAAAACCACCTAATAGCCATGAACTTATAAACTTTAAATATGAGGTCTAATAACCACCTTGTGACCACAAATGACTATAAATTATAGGTATGAAATCTACAAACCACTTTGTCATCACCATGTGGTTTCTATTTTAAAACTTCATCAAATTACCACCTCAATGTATTTTTTATGACATTTTAAAATTTCAAAGTTTAAATTTTTTTCACCAAGGTGTTATTTATTTTTTGAGAGAAGTTGAAAAATATATTGTTGTGAACTTTTGGTTAGGTGGTGTAAACTGAATTTCAAATAGGTTTTATTATTTGCATAATTCAAACATATATTTTAAAATTTTGAAATAAACACAATATGAATTATTGGTGCATTTAAAATTACATAAAAAAGAAGAAAACATAATATCATAACCTTGTTTCATTATCAACCCAACACTTCATTTGATTGCCAAAATTTGTAGAAAACATGCATTTAAAGGCCAAAAGAATTATGTGTAGGTAATGGTGGCCATAACATAAAACTTTGACATTACACTTAACCAAAAAAATTGTATTATGAATTTTTAGGTTCACCTTTTAGAAAATTTAAAAACTTTTTAATAACGTTAGATGATCCTCTTAAATGTTGTAGAATGTTTTGAGTATTTTGTTTTGTTTATACCTCACCATCATATATGATGATCTATAATAAAAAAAACTTTCAATGGAACTCCACCAAATTAACTTTATCAATTAACATGATGGTGGGTAAATTGGATTTTGTTCCGCATAAACAAATAATGAATTGATCAATAATTACATATTTATTATAAGTGTGAAAAAAAAATTATGATTAAGAACAAAAACAAGGTTAACATTTTTCCATACTTTAAAGGATTACAAATATAGAAAGACAAAAAAAAACAAAAAGAAGAAGAAATAAGAAGCCATATACGAAAATAAATATACATGAAACAAAAGCAAAATAAGGGAAAAAAATCAAAATACACAAAAATGTAGTATGAACAACAATGTCAATTTCACACTTATTTAAGGATTATCAATAATATCATTTATGATAGTGATTTTGTAAGTCACAAGCGGGTTTAAGATCGAAACTATGTATGTTTATTACATAGTTATGGAAATTTATGTTCTTGTCTATATAAATATTTTTTCACCTTTCTATTGTTTATATATAATTAGTATGCCACACCATTCCCTATCATGAACTTCACATGAACTACACCAAAACCTTTCAAAACAAAAATCTCCCTTCCTTTCATAATTTTATTCCATAAAATTTCACATTCATACAACAATTTCTTTATATCAAAATGAAGGTGTTTCCAAAGGTCACAAACATCCATTTATATACTAACCAAAAGAAAATTAAACAAGAAATTTTCTAAAGTTTACACATCACATGGCCCTTCATGTGATTTCACATGCACAATAAGATGCAAGGACTTTTCACATGACTTTCACATAAGTTAATATGTGAAGGTCAATGCACCTTTATGTGCAAAAAACTTTCACATAACTTTCACATAATTTAATATGTGAAGGTTAATGCATTTGTATGTGTAAAAAATTCTCACAAAACTTTCATATAATTTAATATGTAAAGGTTAATGCATTTCTATGTGTAAAAGATTTTCACAAGACTTTCATATAATTTAATATGTGAAGGTCATTGCACCTTTATGTGCAAAAGACTTTCACATGACTTTCATAATAATTAATATGTGAAGGTCAAACATTATGATGAAATTAAAATATGAAATCTTATTAACAAGTAAACCATCAAACTTACATGTTAAATAATTACATAGGTAATAGTTGAATTTCATCAAATTACAACTTCTTTATCATATTTCCCCATTAACTTCATTAACTTTTTACATTAGGTGAAGGTATAAACATTAATTTTGGTATTTATTTATTTTTGTTGCAAATCCAAAGACAATAAAAAAAACCAATAATGAATTCATTCGCTAGTAACAAATAAGAAAACAAGATGAAAAAACACAAATTACAGAATAAAAAAAAATTAAAAAATCCAATTTGAATAAACATGGCAAAAATAACTTAAAAAAACATATTCAAATGTAATGTGGATTTATTTTTGAAATTTAAACAAATTAAAACGTTTTTAAAATTAATATATTGTCTCTTAGTACAAAATTAAATGCTTACAAATAATTAAATCACTTAAGAACATGTAGAACATTATCAAACATTTCAAGAATTGTTAATTAAGTTGTTTGATTTTGAGCTTGAAATTCCATTTCAAGATTTTGAGTCTTGAATTAAAGTTTTTTTTGCTTGATAAGTAACTTTTTATTAAATTTTATAAGCAAACCTTTAGGTCATCATTCTTTCACTTGATTTTGATTTATGTTTTTCAATGTTTATTTAACATTTTATATATTTATTTATGATTTTTGAAATAATTGACATTTCTAATTAAGGAACATTTATGAGATGCTATATTATTGAAAACAATAAATAGTTTGCAAGATGCATTTTGTGGAATAAAAGAAAAAATATTTTTACCTTCTTCCAATGTGGTAACAAGTTTGAAAATGAATGCATGTTTTACTTCACTGTTACTTGAAAAGGTAGGGATGAATGGTTGAAATTCCAATTAACATTTTCATCTTCTTCAACTGTAATAATTTCATCACCTCCTTCAGGTGCACTTTTGTCTATACCAAATCTTTCATCATTATTATTATTCAAGTAAACCATTGCCATGTTAACCCACTTTTTTTAGTTTGTTCTTTAAATAATGACTTTTGACATTGATATTTATTTTTCATTTAAAATTTTTTATTCTTGATTTGTTTTTTTTTCTAACAATATTTCTCGAACAATAAATGATGGTGTTTAGTGTAAATGTGAATTCAATGTTTGAACGACAAGCAAAATTTATCAAGTCATTTTCATTCTTCTTCATACAATTCAAGAACATTAACAAGACCAACATTAATCCTTCTCCCTTCAAGACTTGCTTCATCATTCATTACCTTTTTTTTGGTGATTCCACTTTATAGCTAATAATTGCACTGATTGAAACACAATAAACATGGAAAATAAAAATGCTTCCATCAATGAAAAATTTTCAATTAATGTGATTTCATTTTTTTTCATACAAAAATATATCCAACTTTGAAGGGATCCATCATCCATGATTTTATTCAAAAAACATCACTCCCAAGAATAAATGAATGGAAATTTAAAAGATTCAAAAATTCATTCAAACTTTTTTTTTCTATTTTTACATTATATGAATTATAAAATGAACAGAAAATAATCAAATTGAACTTCATGGAGATATGTAACATGTACACATGTTAATAGACCAAAAAAAAGTTAAAAATTTGATTAAAATAACCAAGCCTAATACATAGGTTGATAGTAAAAACACTTATATTCTCCACCATACAAAAATAAAAATAAAAATAGAATTCACTTCAATAACATGCCTAACAAGTACACATGTGCAAAGATTAACAAGCACAAGAACGAAACTAAAAAAAAATTTTAAAAACCTAACCTTAATACATACTTTTGAATCAAAGATATATTTACTTTGTATCCATCACACAAACACAAGATGAAAAAAAAGTATACAATAAAATAAAACTTCCAAACATTCTTTATATGCAGACATGAACAAACATTAAAAAACTAAATAAAAAATTGATAGAAATAAGACACATCCTTGTAAAAAATGTTGATATAGATTCAAGTGTTGCCAAGCTAATGATTTTGAACTCTGAAAACTTTGCAGTTGTCAGTAAATGTTTTGACTATAAAAAACAATGTTTTACCCTTTTTTCCACACATTTGTTTACTTGGGTGTAGTTGCAGTGGCTGTTGCAATCTAGGCTATCAACTATAGCCATGGAGCTCCATAGACACAATGACAACTTTGATGTTGGCTGACAATGTTGCTGCAGCCCCATTTCATCACACAAATTTTATTTCGAACATTCTTTTCCAGTCTTCTTTCTCCCCCCTGGGAGCTCTGGACTGTTTGAGCTCCCCAGGGTTTTCCACATGTTGGATAGAAGTCGCATCTCGAGGGATCCATTTTGCTGATTTTGTTCTTTGAATGCTGTATTTCCATCTTTTTCTGCAATAACATATTTGCAGCCATCTTCTTCCAACACTTTGATCATTTGTTCAAGCCATGTTTCATGGAGAACATGGATCACATGTTGCATATGAAGTTGAGTGAGGCAGTGTGTTTCTTGTGCTGAACTTTGCACAAGAATTGCTTTATTCTCCTTTCCATTCAAACACAATTTCCATATGCATAGTTAATATTGTCTTGAAGAATCTGAGATTCATGTCAGCTATTCTTCTGAACATGAATCTAGAAAAACTGTGCACATTCAACAGAAGCTCATCATGAAGATTGCACTCGAAGATGAAAGGAAACTCACGAGCGTGAAATTGCTGCCAAACAGGGCACATCATCTTATCACTTGGTCCATGTCATTCACAAAATACAACTAACAACTGATTTTGGGCATTCTGCAAACACTCAAGATTCATCATTCACAAGGTAAGAAACGAGGATGGCACTTCTAAGCAACCAACGAGGGTTCAAGTTATTTCCATGACTTCTGTCCAATAAGATATAACTACAAAGCACTCAAATCTCTGAGGATGAAACAGATCTACCTTGTGTTTTTGATGCCCATCTTCAAGATCAAACTAAGCTTAACAAGAAATATGAGTCAGCATCTGCGTACATGCATGGGTGATACATTTGCACATGATCTGCACATTTTCTTAGTTCACAGGTGTACGGTTGCAAGCTCCTCATACATCCCCACTTGCATATGTACTGCAAAAAATTGAGAAACAGTTGAAAGCTGTCTTCAGACTCCAGGCGAAGCCCACAACTGTGATGCTGTGAATGCTAGTCTGTGAATTGATTCAGAGAGATCAGCACTGACTAATGACAGAGAGTTCACTTGGCTGCTGATGTACCTGAGGTGCTGAAACACCCTTCCCAGCCTCAAAAATGAAGGTCCCCTGAAGATCATCAGATATGGGACAGTGGCAAAAACTGCATATTTACGTAACCATGTTCATACCATGTTTTCTTTTTTGGGCGAGGTCGCTTTGAGAAAAAGATGCTTCCATAGCTGTTGTGCACGAAACAGACTTCATGTTCCAGCTGCACTTGCGTTGTGGCCAGAGATGCAAGGTGAGAACAGCCTCTTTCCTCTTCTACACTTCTTGGCTGCCTTAAGGAGCTTGAACCTTTCAAAGGCACTGAAATCTACAACAGGAAAGACAAGAACATGTCCTTCCTCTCGTACACCTCTGTGCTTTTGAAAAGCTCGTCTCAGGACTCTCAGTACCCCGATTTCCTCCTCTGCACTTCCTTCCCTGTTGTCCTCTGGCGCACAATGAGATTCCGTGCTTCGACGAACACAGCAACGATAAAACAAACACAACCCCAATCCACCCCCGCGCAAGAAAACCAAGACCTAATGCTCTCTGAGCCCTAATATGTAGACTCGCATGTCGACCTTGGATTCCGTTTCTGTAATTTCGAGGGTGTGTATTCTGATGTCGAGATTTCTCTGCAATCTTTGTTGTTTTTCTCCTCTTGGGTTGGTGATGGAAAAATGTCTTCATCAGTCAGGGAGGTGCGAGTGCTCAGCGAGAGGTGGAAACCCTCTCTTCTACAGCAGTTTGGTACAGGGGATTGGGGAACGAGGGCGGCAAGGATCCTATTACGGATATGGGCACCGCCTGTATACCACCATGTCCGAAAATTCCTGCAGTCTCCTGTCGGGTTTGCCACTATTTCGACAGCGCAATCCGTCCAAACAACGCAACAACCGCTGAGAGGTCATGGCCGTGGTACTCTCTCTGACTTCGCTTTGATGCAAATCACTATTCGAGTGCATGTGTGACTGAGTGATCATAGCCATGAAGAAATGATCTTACATGCGTTTTTTTTCACTAGTTCCTGCAGTTTGTGGCAGGCCAGAAAAGGATTGTAGAGAAACTATGGCGGGAGTTCTTCTCAGATCCTTCACAATGGCAGGATCACAGGCTGATGGAGAAGGTCAGAGAAACTGCTTTCTAAAGAGACTTTCGTTGGGATACTCTCTCTGTTCAACTCCCAGCTGCCTCTGATGAATGTGCAGCTGATCATCTGGATTTCAATTTTCTGATTGCAGGGAAATTCGAGGTATCCTGATTTTACACACAAGAAGACACAGGATGCACTCTGGCTGAACAGCAAATGGAAGCCACCATGGGTGGACATGGAACTGGCTGCAATGCCTACAGGGACTGTACAATTGGGTATATTCTTGTGGAATTCAAGGCTCCATAAGTATCTCACAACTGGGCAATATAAGAAGACAATTGAGCTTTTTGAGCAAATGCAAGAGGAGAATGTGATTCCAAATGCGTTCAGTTTTGTTCAAGTGCTCAATGCATGTGCTGGTTTAATGGCACTTGATGATGGGCTACGCATCCATATGCAGATCATCCAAAGTGGTTGTGAATCAGATCTCTATGTGGGTAATAGCCTCATTGATATGTATGCAAAATGTGGGGGCATAGACTATGCTTGGTTAGTATTCAGCAAGATGCCCATACGCAATGTGATCTCATGGAATGCAATGATTCTTGGACTTGTGAAATGTGGGCAAGAGCAGAAAGCAATGGAACTATTTCAGCAAATGCAATGCAGAGGGGTGGCACCAGACCGTGTCACCTTTGTGGGGCTGCTCCATGCATGTGCTAGAGTAGCAGTGCTCGAAGATGGCAAGCAAATTCATGAACAGATCATCCAAAGTGGCTTTGAGTCTGATTTATTTGTGGCCAGTAGCCTTATTGATATGTATGCCAAGTGTGGGAGCATAGAGGATGCACAAAGAGTGTTTGACAGGATGCCAACTCGTGATGTGGCTGCTTGGAATGCCATGCTTTTGGGACATGTGAGAGGTGGACAAGGGCAGGAGGCATTACTGTTGTCTCAAAAAATGCAACAGGAAGGTGTGAAACCAGACTCTATTACTTTTGTGGGAGTCTTGAATGCATGTGCCAGTGTAGCATCACTGGATGAGGGGAGGCATGTTCATGAACTGATAATTCAGAATGGTTACCAGTCTCATGGATTTGTGGGTAATAGCCTTGTTGACATGTATGCCAAATGTGGGAGCATAGAGGATGCACGGCAAGTGTTTGACAGCATGCCCAGACGAGATGTGGTTGCTTGGAATGCCATGATTTTTGGATATGTGAAATGTGGGCAAGGGCAGGAGGCATTGGACCTATCGCGACAGATGTGCTGTGAAGGGGTGAAGCCAGTTCCGATCACCTTTGTGGGTATGCTCAATGCATGTGCTGGCATAACAGCACTGGAAGAGGGCAGATGCATTCATACAAAGATTATTCAGAGTGGTTGTGAGTCAGATGTCTATGTGGGTAGTAGCCTTGTAGACATGTATGCCAAATGTGGGAGCATAGAGGATGCTTTGGAGGTGTTTGACAGGATGCGCACACGTGATGCTGTTGCTTGGACTACCATGATTCTTGGGTATGTGAAATGTAGTCAAGGGAAGAATGCATTGGAGCTATTTCAAAAGATGCTTTGTGAAGGGGTTGAGCCAATCCCTGCCACCTTCACGGCAGTGCTCAGTGCATGTGCCAGTGTAGTGGCACTTGAAGAGGGCAGGCTTGTTCATGAATATATCAGTCGAAGTGGTTGGGAGTCAGATCTCTTTGTGGGTAGTAGCCTCATTGACATGTATGCCAAGTGTGGGAGTGTAGAGGATGCATTGAGAGTGTTCAACAAGATGCCAAGACATGATCTCATCTCATGGAATACCATGCTTGGAGGATATGCCATGCATGGTCATGGCAAGGAAGCTGTTGAGCATTTTGAACAGATGTGGGACAGGAGTGTTGAAATTGATAAGGTCACTTTCATTTGTCTTCTATCAGCTTGTAACCATGCAGGCCTAGTGGAGGAAGGCCTGCAGTACTTTGAATCTATGAAGTCAGTTTATGGTATTTCTGCAACAGTAGAACACTATGCCTGCATGGTTGGTCTTCTTGGCCGTGCTGGCCATCTGGCTGAGGCAGAGGATCTGATCAAAGTGATGCACTGTGAACCTAATGCTCCTGTGTGGAGGGCCTTGCTTGGTGCTTGCAGAGTTCATGGTAATATTGAGATGGGAGAACATGCTGCTAAAAAAGTCATTGAATTAGACCCTGGAGATGCAGCAGGCTATGTGCTGCTATCAAACATCTATGCTGCTGCTGGCAAGTGGGATCTTAGCTCTAATATTCAACAACAGAGGTTGGAAAGGGGTGTGAATAAACAGCCAGGATGCACCTGGATTGAGGTGAACCATGAGTTGCATTCATTTACTGTAGATGACCAAGACCATCCTCAAATAAGTGAAATTCATGCAGAACTGAGCAGATTGTCCAAGCAGATGAATGACATTGGATATGTGCCAGACACAAAGTTTGTGTTGCATGATGTAGAGGAAGAAGAGAAGGTTGTCCGGTTGTGTTACCACAGTGAGAAGCTGGCCATTGCATTTGGGCTCATAAGTACACCTCCTGGTACTACACTCCGCATCTTCAAGAATCTGCGGGTGTGTGGTGACTGCCACACTGCAACCAAGTTCATTGCAAAGATTGTTGAGCGAGGAATCATAGTCAGGGATGCCAATCGCTTTCACCACTTCAACAAGGATGGTCTCTGTTCTTGCAGGGATTATTGGTGATGCCTGCTGTCTGCCTTCTCAATGGCAGGCACTTTTGCTTTGAATTGTCAAGCTCCTTCTCTGTGCAAAGATTCAAAGGTTGATTGTGTGTGCAATGAGAAGACCCTCTGTTGATCATACACTGATGTAGTGAGGACAGGCCAAGGATGCCCTTACTTGGGTGAAAAGCAGGTCCTCTTGCACACCATTGCTGCTGTTGCATAAGACCACTCAGCCAAGTGACATGGTTTCACAGGAGAATTCCCAATTTAAATTTCTCCCCAAGACACTGTGGTTGTCTGAATCTGCACGTATCATTCCCTATGACATCAGAGTTGGACTGTGTAGAAACACTACTCCATCTCTGAGGAAATAGGAGCATGGAGGATACTGCCAAAGAGAAACATGAGATGCTTGGGCAATGCAGGTCACCACAGCTTCCAACCCTTTTAAAGGGAACTGCTGAAGGAATTTAACCAAGCATCAAAGAGTCATAAACTTCTGGGTGCAGAGTAATCCAGTGCTGATGAATCGCATGAAATGATGCTGAAATCCTTGCAAACTGGAAACACAGGTGGACCAATGACTAGCCTGAAGCAGTATGACAAACACCCTGTATAGCATAGCTGCAGAATAATGACAGACAAGCCTGGAGTATACAATGTGATACAGGAAAGTCTGTTATAACTTCTTCTGTGAATTTCGGTCATTCTTCTGAAAACTTCATAAGGAGATATTAGAACCTGGCAGCTTGCTGAACATTGATCAATTCATAATCAACAAGTTGTAGTATCTGTGTTTGTGATGATTATTCAAGTGTACAGATTTCTGTTCTCAATTCTCTCTAACAATATGTATGAAATTTATATTATATGGCCAAAAAGTTGATAGTGCTTAGGATTTTTTTTGGAAGTCTATTATTGTCAGTGAATCATAGATCATCACATAACAAGTATCTCAATTCTTGAGAAGGCAAGATATGACAATTCTCTTTTGATGTATACTCTTTCTCATCCCTTTCAATGAATATCCTCTAGCTGTTTGTTACAAATCATGTCCTCAATCCTTTTAAGATATACTTAACGTTCATCAACTACAGAGCAATGCGATCGAAACAGTAGTGCGCACCCACAATAACCAAAACTTCTTTGCACACAAATAATTGACAGTGGAAGTTCAATCTTTTTCAAAAAGCTGGAAAAATGTCTCCGTTTGCTCTCCTGCACAATATGGTGCTTCTTGTAGCCTAAACTCATCTTAATCACTGGAATGTCCTTGAATTGCTGAAGTCTCAAGCTAATAGAAGACAAAATTTGGACACAAGATTCATGATCAATATAAAATTTGAGAATCCTATTGGGGGAAAATCTTCCAAGGGGAAAAAAAAACTTATCCAAGATAACATGTTTTCTACACACCTCCACATAGGCCTATTCAACACCCTTTATAAATTTCAGTGACGAGTAATTGGAACTGGTATATGGGAGATTTTATTGGGAATTCTTCGTATTGTTGTCCATGGACGATTCAAAAGACAATTTAAAAAATAACTATCTCATTTTCAAGTCTAATTTCTTCATGTTTAAAAAACCTTTTCTTATGAATTGTCTTAATAACTATTTCTCACCTTTCCCAATAAATACCTCCATTTTATAACTGCCTCATTTTTTTTTTCCTATCCACCAACATGGATATGAAAAATTAAATTAACACGTATCTTTTTATGTCCATGAAATGTATATTAATTTAAATTAAATTTGACATTGACATAAATAATGATGAATTATTGAAAACCATATGAAAACATAAGGAAATGTTGATTGCTTAGCAACACAGAGCTTGAATTAATACACTAATATTATAACCCTTGTCTATATACAAATAAGGTTAACAAAAGGCATTGACAAAAACATTTATCCTATGTTTGCCATTGATCCAAGTTGCAAAAATTTCCCATGCATTGTGTGAACCAACTAGATTGTTGTAAAAGTGGGCAGAATATTAAATGCAAAACCAGAAAAAAATGACAAGAAAATGACATGGGCATTTCACTTTTTGAATGCTCACCTTTTGCACATGAGAAATTCTTCTCCATAAGGTTACCTCCAAAATACATTTCAAAATTTTCTAGTAGGTTCTTACGAAGTTGAGAATAAATAGGTCTAAAGTTTAGAGTCATGGTGGATGATCAAAATTCCTAATTTTTCTCAGCTATGGTCTATATTATTAAAGTAACATCCATCCATTTCTTTATGGCAAGTGTTCTTATCTATATTGCAATCTATATATGAAGGCTTTTGGGGATGAAAATGAAGCAACCCCTGACTCCGCCCGCTCGAACCATCATCCATCCAGCCGGACGGACGTTTCATCCATCCCAGCCACAAGCGAACCGTCGAACCTGACTCCACCTCCAACTGTCACGGAATCCAAAAGCGCAGAACCTCCCACTGGGGAAGAAGATATAACTTCCTCCTCCTGTCCCTGGCAGCAAAAGGAAAATTCGAAACAGGGCAGGGGCAAGGGCAGGGCAGGGGCAGGGCAGGGAAGGGCAGGGCGTCCAGGGCAGTAAAAAAATAAAGAGTAAAAAATAAGAAAAAATATAAAACAGTGGCCGAAGGTTACAGGCACCCACGGGGGACTTCACAGTGGCCTTCGGCCACGGGGCACACACTAGTTATTGTTGAAAATCATAAGCATGCACTATTCATCCAATGTTGAAATGATGACATATATTGGATATCATATATGCAAGTTAAAAATGTGAAACACATATATTAACCCCAAAGAGAGAGAATCTCACCCTATGTTCACCATGATTTGGATCATAAAATAGTGTTAAGTTAACCTACTGGTTGGATTAGTCTATATCACATATCATAATTTTTGTATTAGTTAAAAAATCACAATCATAACTTAACCTAATAACATAGCTCATCATAATGTGGTAATTATTTTTAAAAAAAATAAAAAAATGGAAGCTGAATCATGGCTTTCAAAACTTTCCTGACGGCCACTTTGATAAGTCTCAACAAGAGAATAAGAACTTGAAATATGCATTTCATCAACAAACTCTCACAAAACAACTTAAGCTCATAATAACAAAGTGAGCACAATGAAGATTGAGGTTTTGAATTTCATGAACTTGCTTTGAAAATACCATATTCACACTAGAAAAATTAATTTGCACAAATAAATAAAAATTGAAGAAATTTTATATTAGAATTCAAAATGGACTTTCTAAGTCAATGAAAATGTACTATCACAATGCACAAATTTGTGATATGGATTCATAAAAATGACATATACTAATAGGTGCACTTCTTTTTGCATTGAATGGTATAATGGATGTAAGTTTAAAATGGATTAATTCAATGGAAAATAGATTTTAAAGTGGTTTTGAGGACATGTTCCTGGAATTATTGAAAAAATCCTTGAAAATCACATATTGATGAATTTTGAATTAATTTTTTATAACATTGGTAATACACAAGATTTTTATGAAAGTTTTTTAGGATATGCAAATTATTAGTTTTTAATATAATGGTTGTCATTTTTATATAATGGCTATTTATCTTGAACCTTGGTCTTTGAGACCAAAATTAATAGGGCATTATTCAATATCATTTCAAATTGAAATATTGATCAATGTTAATAAATAAAAAAATAATACAACTAAAAAATTTCATGCCACATGTGAGATTTATGTCTAGACAAAAAAGTAAAATTGTGACATTTATTAAAGTCTTGTCATAATGAAGCAAAAAATTTCGTGTCATTTGTGAAACTTGTGTCATGATGCAAGCTGAAATTGTGACATTTAAGGTTTCATCATAATGAAGGCCCCTTCAATGGGTGCAAAATGTGATGTTGATAACAAAAATGACATGTTATGTGTGAATGGAGACACCTATGTAATGATGATGATAGTGGACAAAACATGAAGAAATCCACTAAAACATTTTTTTGGTTTGGAAATAAGACCTTTTGTCAAAAAAAATTAGTTACTTGTTATATGGGAATGGATGCACATATGTAGTGACCTTGATATTGAACAAGTAGTTGCATTTGGAACACATAATACTTCAATAAGGGTAAAATATGTTATATTGGTAACAAGTTAATTTGTTATGTGTGAATGGATACACATATGTAGTGATGTTGATAGTATACAAATTGTTGCATTTGGAATGCACATACATAACTCAATGGGTGCAAAATGTACTATTTTGGTAACAAGAACTACTTGTTATGTGTGATTATATACACATATGTATTGATGTTGATAGTGGACAAAAAGTAAAAAAAGTCTCTAGAACATTTTTGTGAGCTATGAATGAAACCTTTAATTAGTTTTTTGAATATTAAAAAAGAAATTAGGATTATAATGTCCATGCTAATGAACCACATAGTGAACATTGCAACACTATTAATTTAAATCTAACCATTAGTACAAAGCTTTATTATTTGTTGAAACATATTCTAAATTGGTCAAACTATAGTTAAATTGGACATTAATTGCATGGGGTAGTGGTGAAAAGGACAAGATTTCTTATTGTCAATTGAACCTTTTAAATTGCCCATTACAACACAAATGTTTTACAAAACAAGCTTAGTTTAACAAGCCACAACAAAACAACAACTTGACAACAAAAGGTTGAGTTATAAATAAGAAGTGGTATCCATTTGTGATCATCCATTTTTACATGCCAATATTCATATACTTTTTATATGAAAAGTATATAGGGTGTAAAACTTTTGGGAACACATTCTAACCACTGATTCCAGGTTGGTAATAAGTCAATTACACAACTTGGATTTGCAACATGTTAAAAAGTTGAAATACCTTTCAATCTTTACTCTACCAAGGACTTGTACCATGGCAATTTTAACCAATTCGAAGTATTTTACAAAAGAACAAGTAAACATTATGGGTGTTCAAAGAGTGCATTGAAGGCACATTAAAGGATTCACATCATGCAACTTAGCCATAACAACACCTACATTTGATCTCATGGCCATCTTGACCATAGATTGTTGAACACCAAAGGAAGTTGTTAATAGAACCTTAAGCACCCATACAATGTCACTATTACCCAATTTTTTGGGGTGGTAGAAGGTTGCCTAAATCACATCCAAATGGTTGTAGAAACTTTCCTTTGCATCAAATTGTAACCAATATTGTGGGTACACCACACCAAAACTATCCATGACACCATGAGTAAGGAATTTCCCTTGCAATTTTGCAACAAGGTAATCAATTGTCCCTACAACCCACATTGCATTTCCATCCATTTTTTGGTTCATTTCAATCCAAAATAGAAAACAATAATTAAAGTAAACAAAATGAAATATCAAGGGGTTAAGGTTTAAGGTTAAACACACACATTTTGCTCTCACTTATGTGATGGTTATAAAATAAGCATATCTTGTGACATATGAAAGTTCATAAGCTTGCAATTTTAAATGCTACAAGATAATTGGGAATTTGTGTTTACCATTTGTAACTATATTTTAGTTGTAAAGAACATTTGTGACTAAAATTTGCTTAGTTGCATTAGACATTAGCTACAAGTGTGGATGAAATCAATGATCAAGAAATATTTCAACATATATATCCTATTGTATGCCATCTATATATTATTATAAAAATAAATTTTTTACATAATGACATGTGGTAAATGAAAAAGGTTTGAAAAAAATTTATTTAAAAAATAAAATCAATCTTCATTGTTTATTATAGATTGTTAATTTAAATTGTGACACATGGCATAAAACAAATATGCCACATGGTATTTTCAATTTTTTCCAAAATGAATTAAAATCAATATTTAGGTAAGTAGGTTGGACTAAGTAAGTAGGTAGGTAGATAGGTTAAGGATGTAGGTAAATATTTTAAATTTATCTTAGGTTTAACCTTTAAGGTTAAAGTCCTTAAAGGGTTCAGCTCCTTTCATTGGCTCATCCAAATTGACATGTTTTTTTCAATGTGAAAGTGTAGGATAAACTCACCTATAGTTTTCAAAATGGAAATGGAGGACAAAACATATGGAATAAAAGTTGAAGTTGCAACTAAATTTTTTATTTCATGTCCTTTGTCTTATTTTAAAAATTTATAAACTAAATAATTAAGTAAATTAATAGGTAACAAGCTAATTAAAAAATAATAAAATAATAAAATAATTACATATATATTAATTAAATAAATAATTCACTTACTTACAAATTCTTAAATAATATTTCATAATTTAAGTATAGAATATGAATAAATCATAATATTAGATAAATAATAATTAATTGATTATGTCTTTAATTATAAAAATTTAGTTAAATAATGAAATAAAAAGCTAACTAATTAAATAACATATTAATTATAAGTTATCAATTATTAAATTTCCATGAATAAAAAAATAAATTACTGAAATATAAATAAAATAAAAATAAAATAACCAATTTATTAATTATAAATAATTGATTAATAGTTCATATAGAAATAAAATAAAATAAAATA
>Ga0116228_10000171_pt1 | contig 44443 bp, 37 predicted proteins | sample S1TSphfallax_2_FD_89694 | JGI IMG/M metagenome (GOLD analysis project Ga0116228, IMG submission 89694) | Host-associated microbial communities from peat moss isolated from Minnesota, USA - S1T2_Fc - Sphagnum fallax MG | ecosystem: Host-associated > Plants > Peat moss > Unclassified | place...
AAGGCCACGGTCTGTCCGTCCGGTGAGATCCTCGCCATCGACTCCTCACCGGTATTGGAGGTGAGACGATGCGCGGCGCCGCCGTGGATGTCGACGCTCCAAAGGTCGCCCTCCGACGTGAAGATCAGGTTGTCGCCGTGTACGGCCGGATCGCTGTAATAGCCGGCGCGTCCCGGCGGGCTCGCCGCAGGCGGCGTGGCGGCCAAGCCTGAGCCGGCGCAGACCAAGCATGCGGCGCAGCCCGCCAAGCCGCGCAGAACGATCGCCGCCTCATCCCGGATCGCCATCGCTGTCTCCCGTCACATGCGTTCTCTTTACAGGCCCACAGGGCGTGTGTAGTGTAAAGCGACACTCACCGGTTGCAATCCACACGATGCCATTCAGCGAACGCCGACTCGCGCTGCGCCCCTACTGGTTGCTGGCTCTCGTTTTTTCGAGCGTCGCGGGTGGTGCGCATGCGGACGAGCATCCCGCCGCGCGCGCCGTGCACGTGATGGTCATCAACATGTTCCAGCTCGAGGCCGCACCCTGGCTCGAGGCGTTGGGGCCCACGACGGAGATTCGGGTCCCCGGACTGTCCGCGGATTACCCCGTGGTTCGTTGCACCGCTGACGACATCTGCCAGATGACGACCGGCATGGGGCACGCGAATGCCGCCGCCTCGACGATGGCGCTCATCTTCAGCGGACTGTTCGATCTGCGGCAGACGTATTTCCTGATCGCCGGCATTGCCGGGATCGATCCGGCACGCGGCACCATCGGCTCGGCCGCATGGGCGCGCTATGTCGTCGACAGCGGCATCGCGCACGAGATCGACGCGCGCGAGATGCCGCCGGCCTGGGCCGACGGCTACTTCGGCATCCTCACCGGGTCGCCCGACGTCGTCCCCGAATTCAGCTACCGCACCGAAGTGTTCCGTCTCGACGAGTCCTTGTTGAGCGCGGCGCTGAAGCTGTCGGCGACGAGTTCACTCGAAGACAGCGCCGAGCTCGCCGACTACCGGCGTCATTATCGCGAGCCTGCGGCGCGCGCGGCACCCGCCGTCGTGGCCTGCGACACGCTGTCCTCCGATACCTGGTGGACGGGTCGGCGCCTCGGCGAGCACGCCCGCCACTGGACGGCCTTGTTGACGCACGGTGCGGGCGTTTATTGCACGACGCAGCAGGAGGACAACGCCACGCTCAATGCCCTGACCCGCGGGGCGCAAGCGGGTCTCGTGTCGACCCTGCGCGTCGCGGTGTTGCGCACTGGTTCGGATTTCGATCGACCTTATCCGGGCCAGGCGGTGCTCGCGTCGCTGCGTGCGCAGCTCGCGCTTGCCGATGCCGGCCGCGTCGCGGCGGACAATCTCGTGCCGGCCGGCTTGCCGCTGGTGCGCGCGATCGCCGGACACTGGGCGCAGTGGCAAACCGGAGTGCCGGCGAACCCGACGCCATGACCGCGGCCGCTGCGCCCCGCCTCGGGCTGCGCGGGATCACGAAGCGCTACGGCGAGACGATCGCCAACGAGGCGATCGATCTGGACGTGACCGCCGGGCAAATCCACGCGCTGCTCGGCGAAAACGGCGCCGGCAAGAGCACCTTGATGAAGATCGTCGCCGGCGTGACGACGCCGGACGCCGGGCGGATCGAGTGGCAGGGCGTTCCCGTCTCGATCCGCAATCCGGCACAAGCGCGGCGCCTCGGGATCGGCATGGTCTTCCAACACTTCGCGCTGTTCGATACCTTGACGGTCGCGGAGAACATCGCGCTGGCACTCGGCGAGGCGCCGCCCGGCCGCGAACTCGCCGCGCGCATCGCCGCGGTCGGCGCGCGCTACGGCGTGCCGATCGCTGCCGAGCGCAGCGTCCATGCGCTGTCGGTCGGCGAGCGCCAACGCGTGGAGATCGTGCGCTGCTTGTTGCAATCGCCCCGCCTGTTGATCCTCGACGAGCCCACGTCCGTATTGACGCCGCAGGCCGTGCTCGCGCTGTTCGAGACCCTGCGGCGCCTCGCCGCCGAGGGGGTCAGCATCCTCTACATCAGCCACAAGCTCGCGGAGATTCGCGCGCTCTGCGATGTCGCGACGGTGTTGAGGAACGGCCGCGTCAGCGGCACCGTGCTGCCGCGCGCCGAAACCGCCGCGAGTCTCGCGCGCCTCATGATCGGCGGCGAGCTGCCCGAGTGCCGGCTGCGGCCGCGGTCGGCGGGCGAAGTGCGCCTGTCGCTGCACGACTTGAGCGTGCCGAGCGCGGATCCCTTCGGCACGAGTTTGCAGGGCATCGATCTCGAGGTGCGCGCGGGCGAGCTCGTCGGCATCGCCGGTGTCTCGGGTAACGGGCAGGCGGAATTGCTCGGCGCCTTGTCGGGCGAGACGCTCGCGGCGTCGGCGCGCGCGGTGCGCATCGGCGACCGCGACATGGGCCGGCTCGGCGCCGCCGCGCGCCGCCGATCCGGGCTGCGGTACGTGCCCGAGGAGCGTCTCGGTCGCGGTACCGTCCCGGAGATGGATCTGACTGCGAATTGCGTGCTCACGGGCGCCGACGACGGGCTCGTGCGCCACGGCCTCGTGCAATACGATGCCGCGCGCCGCTGCGCGCGCGAGATCATCGCGCGCTGCGCGGTCAAAGCGACGGGCGAGCACGCGCTCGCCGCGAGTCTGTCGGGCGGCAACGTGCAGAAATTCATCGTCGGACGCGAGATTCGTTTCGCGCCGCGGGTGCTGCTCGTCGCGCAGCCGACCTGGGGCGTCGACGTCGGTGCGGCCCTCGGCATCCGCCAGGCCTTGATCGATCTGCGCGATGCCGGAGTGGCCGTCCTCGTGCTCTGCGAGGAACTCGACGAATTGTTCGCAATCTGCGACCGGATCGCGGTGCTGGCGCGCGGACGCTTGTCGCCGGCGCTGCCGCGCAGCCGCTGGACCGCGGAGGCCATCGGCGTCGCGATGACCGGGGATTTCTCTGCGCTCGCTGCTTGAGCACGGCCGCTGGCCGCTGCGGCTCGAGCGCCGCACGCGCGCCTCGCGCGTCATGCGCCTCGCTGCCTCGCCGCTCGCGACCGCGCTGATGCTCGCCACGGGGTTCTGCGTCTTGAGTCTGCTCGGCAAGGATTCCTGGGCGGCGTTCACGGTGTTCTTCGTCGAACCGTTCGGCTCCCGCTACGGCGTCGGCGAGCTGTTGCTCAAGGCGACGCCCCTGACGATCTGCGCCGTGGGTCTCGCGCTCGGTTATCGCGCCAACGTCTGGAACATCGGCGCCGAGGGGCAGCTCACGGTCGGTGCGATCGCCGGCAGCGGCGTCGCGCTGTTTCACGCGGCGGCGCTCGGCGCTTGGGCGCTGCCGCTGATGCTGCTCGCCGGCATCGCGGGTGGCATGCTCTGGGCCGCGATACCGGCGCTGCTGCGCACGCGCTTCAATACCAGCGAGATTTTCGTGAGCCTCATGCTCGTCTACATCGCGCAGCTGTTCCTGTCCTATCTCGTGCACGGACCCTGGCGCGATCCGGCGGGACGGAACTTTCCCCAGTCGCAGGCGCTCGCCGACAACGCGATGCTGCCCATGCTGGTCGACGGCGCGCGGGCGAACTGGGGGTTTGCGCTCGCCTTGAGTGTCGCGCTGCTCGCTTGGTGGTTCGGCGCGCGGACCGCCGCGGGCTTTCGCATGCGCGTCAGCGGCCTCGCGCCGGCCGCGGCGCGCTATGCCGGGTTCAGCACCGAAGCGACGATTTGGCTCGGGATGCTGATCGGCGGCGGGGCTGCGGGCCTCGCCGGCATCCTCGAGGTCGCGGGACCGATCGGCATGTTGCAGCCCGTGATTTCGCCCGGCTACGGCTTCACCGCGATCATCGTCGCCTTCGTCGGTCGTCTGCACCCGATCGGTATCGTGTTCGCAGCGCTGCTCATGGCGGCGCTCTATCTCGGCGGCGAGTCGGCGCAGATCGAGTTGCAGCTGCCCGCCTCGGTCAGCGGCGTGTTCCAGGCGGTGTTGCTGTTCTTTCTACTCGCGGCGGAATTGTTCATCCATTTTCGCTTGCGCCGGGTGCGCAGCTGAACGAGACGACCGTCATTGCCATCGCCGCGAGCGCGGTCGGGGCCGCGACGCCGCTCGTCTATGCGGCGGTCGGCGAACTGGTCGTGGAGCGGACCGGCATCTTGAATCTCGGTGTCGAGGGCATGATGCTCGTGGGCGCACTCAGCGGCTTCGCCATGGGACTGGCCAGCGGCAGCTGGACGCTCGCCTATCTCGCCGCGGCCGGCGCCGGCGCGGCGGTCGCGTTGCTGTTCGCGATCCTGACCCTGAGCTTGCAGACGAACCAGGTTGCGACCGGTCTCGCGCTGACCTTGTTCGGGATCGGCCTCAGTGCGTTCGCCGGCCGCGGCTACGCCGGGCTCGCGCTGCCGCGTTTGCCGGCGCTGCACATCCCGCTGCTCGCCGACCTGCCGCTGCTCGGGCCCCTGCTGTTCCGCTACGACCCGCTGGAATACCTATCGCTGCTGCTCTGCGCCGGGGTCGCCTGGACGCTGCGCCGCTCGCGCCTCGGGCTGCAACTCCGCGCCGTCGGTGAGTCGCCGGCAACGGCGCACGCGCTCGGCGAACCCGTGACGCGCATCCGCTATCTCGCGGTGCTGTTCGGCGGCGCGATGAGCGGACTCGCCGGTGCGTATCTGTCGACCGCGGCGACGCCGATGTGGGTGGAGGGCATGACGGCGGGGCGTGGCTGGATCGCTCTCGCGCTGGTCGTGTTCGGCACCTGGCGGCCCTGGCGCGTGCTCGCAGGCGCGTATCTGTTCGGTCTCGTGACCGTGCTGCAGCTCTATGCCCAGGGTCTCGGCATCGACATCCCGAGCGAGTTCTTGTCGATGCTGCCCTATGCGGCGACCATCCTCGTGCTCGTGCTCATTTGCCGCGATCCGAATACGATACGCCGCAACCAACCGGCGGCGCTCGGGCGCAGCTTTCATCCTTGAGCGCGCGTGGAGGCTCGCATCTCGTGAAGGAAATTCTCGCTCGCATCGCCATGAACGGGAACGTATGAGCCCCGCCAGGCCGCCCGCAGCGCCCACGACCGGCGAATACACGGCCGATGTGCTCGCCGATCTCGAGCGCATGGTACAGGCGGGTCTCGCGGCGTGGGATCTGCCGGCGACGACGCGCATCGAATTGCTGAACGTTTCGGAGAACGCGACCTACGCCCTCAGCGACGAGTCCGCGGGCCGGCAGCTCGTGCTGCGGCTGCATCGCGTGGGTTACTCGGCAATCGACGAGATCGATTCCGAACTCGCGTGGATCGAAGCCCTGCGTGCCGACCAGGTGATCGCGACCGCTGCGCCGCAGTTGGGCGCCGATGGAAGCTTCGTACAGACGCTGCCGTCACCGTCACGCAGACCCGCGCGGTACGCGGTCGTGTTCGAGCGTCTGCCGGGCCGCGAGCCCGAGTTCGGCAGCGACGCGGATCCCTGGTTCGAACGACTGGGCTGCTTGACGGCGCGCCTGCACGCGCACGCCCGCGCCTGGGTTCTGCCGCGAGGTTTCTCGCGCAAGTGTTGGGATCTCGACGCGATGATCGGCCCCTATGCCTATTGGGGCGATTGGCACGCCGGCCGCGGCCTCGACGCGCAAGGTGCGGCCGTCATCGAGATGGCGCTCGCTGAGATCGGTGCGCGTCTGGCGCGCTACGGCCGCGGACCTGCGCGCTTCGGACTGATCCACGCCGACCTGCGCCTCGCCAATCTGCTCGCCGACCAGGACGACTTGCGCATCATCGACTTCGACGATTGTGGGTTCAGCTGGTTCTTGTACGACTTCGCGACCGCGGTGAGTTTCATCGAGCACGAAGCGCAAGTCCCGGAACTGCTCGCGGCGTGGCTGCGCGGTTACCGGCAAGTCGCGCCCCTGGCGGCCGAGGACCTCGAGCAGATTCCGAGTTTCCTGGTGCTGCGCCGCGTGCTGTTGACCGCGTGGCTCGCATCGCATGCGGAGATTCCATTCGCGCGTCGCTTCGGCACACAGTACACCGAGGGCACGGTCCACCTCGCCCGAGAGTTCCTGGCCGGACGCTTGTACGACGGGCGCCTGGCAGCCGTTCTCTCGTCAACTTGAGGAGTCAGTGCGCATGTTTCAGTCCTTGGCCGGCCGCAGCGTCATCGTCACGGGAGCGAGCAAGGGGATCGGCCGCGGCATCGCGCAGCGCTTCGCGGCGGCGGGCTGCGCAGTGCTCGTGGTCTCGCGCCACATCGCCGCGGCTGCGGCGGTCGTACGGGAGATCACCGCAGCCGGCGGCCGGGCGCAGGCCTGCGCCGCCGATGTGACCGTGCCTGAAGACACCGTCGCGATGGCGGCTGCTGCGATCGCGGCGTTCGGAGGTCTCGACATACTCTGCGCCAACGCCGGCATCTTCCCCGTGGCCAAGCTCGGCGAGATGACGGCAGCGGACTTCGACGAGGTGCTCGGCACGAATCTCAAGGGCACGTTCCTGTGCGTGACCGCCTGCCTCGCCGCGATGCAGGCGCAGCGGCGCGGGCGCATCATCCTGACCTCGTCGATCACCGGGCCCGTGACCGGATTTCCCGGTTGGGCGCACTACGGCGCAAGCAAGGCCGGCCAACTCGGCTTCATGCGCACGGCGGCGATCGAATTGGCGCCGTTCGGCATCACCGTCAACGCGGTCCTGCCCGGCAACATCATGACCGAAGGGCTCGCCGGCATGGGCGAGGAGTACATTCGCAGCATGGAGGCGGCCGTGCCGATGCGGCGCCTGGGCACGGTCGCCGACATCGCCAACGCGGCGCTCTACTTTGCCAGCGACGAGGCGGCCTACGTGACCGGGCAGAGCCTCGTCATCGACGGCGGACAGATACTGCCCGAGTCCCAGGCGGCGATGGCGTAACGGGGGTGGGGCATCCGGGCGCCCGCAAGCCCTAGCCTGGGCGGCGCAACCGGGGGAATACCCGCCGCGCATTGCCTGCGAAGATCTTGTCCCGGTCCGCCTCGCTGAGCGGCAGTGCGTCGAGATAGCGTTTGGTGTCGTCGAAATAGAAGCCGGTCTCAGGATCGATGCCGCGTACCGCGCCGACCATTTCCGAGCCGAACAGGATGTTGTCGACCGGGATGACCTTGAGCAGCAATTCGATGCCCGGCAGGTGATACACGCAGGTATCGAAGAATACGTTCTTGAGCAGCAGTTCGGCCAAGGGCGGCCGCTTCAGGTCTTGCGCCAGGCCGCGGTAGCGGCCCCAGTGATAAGGCACGGCGCCGCCGCCGTGGGGGATGATGAAGCGCAGCGTCGGGAAGTCGCGGAATAGATCGCTGGTCAGGAACTGCATGAACGCAGTGGTGTCGGCATTGATGTAGTGCGCGCCGGTCGCATGGAAGTTCGGATTGCACGATGAACTCACGTGCACCATCGCCGGCACGTCCAGCTCGACCATCTTCTCGTAGAGCGGGTACCAGGTGCGGTCGGTCAGCGGCGGCGCGGTCCAGTGGCCGCCGGAGGGATCGGGGTTCAAGTTGCAGCCGATGAAGCCGAGTTCGCTCACGCAGCGCTGCAACTCGGCGGCGCTGTGCACGGGTGCCACGCCGGGGGACTGCGGCAGCTGGCAGACACCGACGAAGTTGTCCGGGTAGAGCGTGCATACGCGATGGATGAGATCGTTGCAGGCAGTCGTCCAGCGCCGGCTCGTGATCTCGTTGCCGATGTGGTGCGCCATCGCCGAGGCGCGCGGTGAGAAAATCGTGAGATCCGTGCCGCGCGCACGCTGCAGTTTCAATTGTGCGTTCTCGAGGCTGTCGCGGATCTGGTCGTCGCTGATCGGCGTTTGCGCAGCGAGCGGGAGATCGACCTGGGTCTCGAGGCCCGCGATCTGGGCGTCGCGAAATTTCTGCAGCGGTGCGGGCGCGGTCGTGTAGTGGCCGTGGCAATCGATGATCATGTCAGGAGGTCCAGTAGAGACGGCTGGGATTGTCGACGAGGATGCGCGAGCGCAGCCCGGCGTCCGGACAGATTTCGCCGAACAGGTCGACGAGTTCGCCGTCGTTGGGCATGTCCTTGCTGATATTCGGGTGCGGCCAGTCCGTGCCCCAGAGGATCCGATCGGCATCGACGGCGATCAAGGCCTGTGCGAACGGCACGGCATCGCGAAACGGCCGCTTGCCGACCGAAACGCGTTCGGCGCCGCAAATCTTGATCCATGCGAGCGGGTTCTCACGGAACAGCTGCAACAGCCGCTGGAATGGCGGCTGATCGAGTCCGTCGGCGGCCTTGACGCGACCCATGTGATCGATGATGAACGGCACGTCGATACTCGCGAGCAGTTCGCGCTGTGTGACGATGTCGTCGGCGTCGAGGTGCAGCACGACATGCCAACCCAGGGGCCCCACGCGCCTGACCAGCCGGTGGAACACGTTGAGATCCGGAACGCCGCCCAGATGTTTGACGAAATTGAAGCGGATGCCGCGGATGCCGCCCGCGTGCAGGCGCTCGAGCTCGGCGTCGGTCACGGCCGCTTCGAGGCAGGCGACGCCGCGATAACTTCCGCCGCTCGAAGCGATCGCGTCGAGCGTGACGTCCATCTCGGTGCCATGGCAGCTCGCGTGCACGATCACCGCACGGGAGATCCCGAGTTTGGCGTGCAGGCGACGCAGCGCGTCGACGGGGGCGTCGGGTGGTGTGTAGCTGCGATCCGCCGCATAAGGATAGCGGCTCGCGGGACCGAACACGTGGCAGTGCGCATCGCACGCGCCCGGCGGCAGGCGCAGTCCGGGTTGGATGGGCGCCGGGTCCGGCGGCAGGCAGGACTTCAGCGGGTTCTTCGCCGCTGCGGGATTGCTCGCGGTGCCGCTCATGGCTGCGACTCCCGCGCGTACGCGGCTTCGTCGTCGAAATACCTGAGTCCCGCTTTGGCGAGTGTCTCGCGCATGCCGTAGACGTCGAGGCCGAGTTCGCCGGCCGCCAGGCGCTGTCGCGTCGCGGCCTCTTTGCGTTCGCGCGCGGCCGCGGCGAGTGCGACTTGCGCGGCCTTGGCGCGCGGGACGACGACGACGCCGTCGTCGTCGGCAACAATCACGTCGCCCGGGTGCACCAGGGCGCCGGCGCAAATGATCGCGGTGTTCACGGAGCCGAGGGTCGCTTTGACCGCACCCTTGGCGTGGACGGCCTTCGACCACACCGGGAAGCCCATCTCGCGCAGTTCCGCAGTGTCACGGCAGGCGGCGTCGATGACCAGACCGACGGCGCCGCGCGCACGATAGGAGGTCGCGAGCAAGTCGCCGAACATGCCGTCGGCATTGTCCGACGACGTGCCGAGTACCGCGACATCACCGGGCCGGAGCATTTCCGCGCCGACGTGCAACATCCAGTTGTCGCCCGGGTGCGCGAAGATCGTCACCGCGGTTCCACAGATCTTGGCGCCGGGATAGATCGGGCGCATCGCGGGCGCGAGCAGGCCGGCGCGGCCCATGGCCTCGTGGATCGTCGCGACGCCGAACGTTGCGAGTTCGGCGACGCTCGCGGCATCGGCGCGCACGATGTTCTTGATGGCAATGGCTGATAACCCGAGCATAAATCACCTAATAGTAGAGCGCGGACGGCACGAATACCTCGCCGCGCAGGATGAGGCGAGCGGTGCGCAGCAGCGCCGCCCGCAGGACTTCGGAAGGCTGGGCGGGATTCATCGTCAGCACCACCGTGAATTCGCCGCTCGGGTGTTCGACCGACACGCTCTTGACCAGGCCGTCGGGAACCGCACCGTAACGGTTCGCGACGCTGCCCTCGAGGACCGCGGCGGTCGCGACCGTGACCGCGCCGAGCACGCCGACCGCCGCGTGGCAATCGTGCGGGATCAGCGTGCGCGTGCAAATCTGGCCGCCGGCCCGGGGCCGTGCGACCAGACACATCTTCGGCACGACCTTGGCGAAGACGTCGCCGAGATTCATCAGCGGACCCGCCTGGAGCCGGATGGCCTCGACGCGTGCCTTCAGGTCGGCATTTGCATTGATCTCATCGCGTGTCTCGTAGCCGCTGATGCCGAACGCCTCCGCGCCCAGGATGACCACCGGCATGCCGTTGTCGATGCAGGTCACGTCGATGCCGTCGATGCGATCGACGAGCTTGCCCGTCGGCAGCAACGAACCGCAGACCGAACCCGCGGTCTCGAGGAAGCTGATGTTGATCGGCGCCGCCGTACCCGGCACGCCGTCGATGCGCGCCTCGCCCGCATATTCGACGATGCCGCCCGGAGTTCGGATTTCGATGTCGCTGAGCGTGCCGGTGTTGCGTGTCAGCACGCGCAGATGCGTGCGGTCGCCGCGCGCCGCGCAAAGGCCGGTTTCGAGACCGAACGGGCCCACGGCGCTCAGCATGTTGCCGCAGTTGGGGGTGGTGTCGACGCGCGCCTCTTTAACGGACACCTGCGCGAACAGAAACTCCAGGTCGACGCCGGGCGTGCGGCCGGGACGCACGATGCCCACCTTACTGGTCAGCGGGTCCGCGCCGCCGAGACCGTCGATCTGGCGCAGGTCCGGGGAGCCCATGACTGCGAGCAGGACCGCCGCGCGAGCGCGCTCATCGGCCGGCAGGTCGCTTTCGAGGAAAAACGGTCCCCGCGAGGTGCCGCCGCGCATGAACAAACAGGGGATCGGGTGCTGCATCGAGGCCGCTCTGAAGGTTTCGCCAGTTTGATTGCCCAGGGCGATTATCACGTATAATAAATCGGAATAGACGATATATCTGTTATGCCGATATCAGATATCGGTTGGGGCAGCATCGCCGAGGCTCGCGCGCGCATGGATCTGAAACAGCTCGACTACTTTCGCCATGTGGCCGAACTCGGCAGCTTCACGCGCGCCGCCTCGTTCCTCTCGGTCGTGCAACCCGCGCTCAGCCGCCAGGTGCGTCAGCTCGAAGTCGAACTGGGCCAGAACCTGTTCGAGCGCAACGGCCGCGGCGTCGTGCTCACCGATGCCGGCACGCGCTTGCTCGAGCACACGCGCGGGATTCTGCTGCAAGTGGGTCGGGCGCGGCAGGACCTGGCGGACCAGCGCGACGGCGATACCGGACTGTTCACGCTGGGCCTGCCGCCGAGTCTCGGCAGCGGCATCACCGTACCGCTGGTCAAGGCCTTCGCTGCGCAGTTGCCGAAGGCGCGACTGGCGACCGTCGAGGGGCTCTCGGCGTATATCTTGGAGTGGCTCAGCATCGGGCGTGTCGACTGCGCCCTGGTCTACAACGCCAACGCCGCGCCGGACTTCGCTGTACAGCCCTTGCTCACGGACCCGTTGTATCTGATCGGGCCGCTCGCGCCGCGCGGTGCGAAGCCTAGCGCGCCGATCCGGCTCGTCGAACTCGCCGACCATCCGCTGATCATGCCGGGGCGCCCGCATGCGATGCGCATGGCCGTCGAGAACGCGCTCGGCGCCGTGGAGCGCAAGATCCGCATCGCGCATGAAATCGAGTCGATCCCGGCGATTCTCGATCTGGTGCGCCAGGGGCACGGCTTCGGCGTCCTGCCGCGCCACGCCGTCCGCGCCACGCAGTGGGGCGCCCAAGTCAGCGTCCGGCCGATCCGCGAGCCGCTGCTCTGCGTGGCCTTGAGCGTGGCGACGTCCTCGCGGCGCCCGACAAGCACGCTGATTGCCAAGTCGATCGAGATCCTGCGCACCGTCGTACAGCGCGAGATGCAGCATCCGGATGGTCCCGAGGTCGCGCGAGCATGAGGCCCGAGCGCGATTACGACGACATCCCCGGGACCTATGTCTACGACTCCCGCCGGAGTCGGCTGGGCTATGCGCTGAACATGTTCTGCATGTCCTTGAACTCGCCCGAGAACCGTGCGCGTTTCAAGGCCGACCAAGCAGCCTACCTCGACGGCTTCAAGCTCAGCCCGGAGCAGCGCCGCGTGGTCTTGGCGCGCGACTGGCTCGGCATGCTGCAACAGGGCGGTAACATCTACTACACGATCAAGATCGCTTTCTGCGACGGCCTCACGTTCCAGGATGTGGCCGGCATGATGTCGGGCGTCAGCAAAGAGACCTACGCGCAAATGATGTTGGACGGCGGCCGCAGTCCCGAGGGTAACCGCAGCAAGAACGCCGCCGGACCGGAGAGCTAACGATGGCCGAGATCGTCGCCGGTATCGCCTGCTCGCATGTTCCTGCGATCGGTGTCGCGATGGACAAGGGTATTGCCGGCAATGCCTACTGGCAGCCGCTCTTCCAGGGCTATACGCCCGCCCGTGAATGGTTGGCGAAGCTCGCGCCCGATGTCGCGATCGTGGTCTATAACGATCACGCCTCGGCGTTCTCCTTGGCGCTGATCCCGACTTTTTTGTTGGGCGTCGCCGAGCAGTTTCCGATCGCCGACGAGGGTTTCGGGCCGCGGCCCGTGCCGCCGGTGGTGGGCCATCCGCAGCTCGCCTGGCATCTTGCCGAGTCCTTGATCCTCGACGAGTTCGACATGACGATCGCCAACGAGATGCCTGTCGATCACGGCCTCACGGTGCCCCTGTCGGTCACCTGTGGACAGCCGGCCAGCTGGCCGTTTCCCGTGATACCGCTCTGTGTCAACGTCGTGCAATACCCGCCGCCGACCGGCGCGCGCTGCTTCAAGCTTGGGGCCGCGATCCGGCGCGCCGTCGCGTCGTATCCCGAGGACTTGCGTGTGGTCATCTACGGCACGGGCGGCATGTCGCATCAACTCCAGGGCGAGCGCGCCGGGCTCATCAATCGCGCCTTCGATACCGCATTTCTCGACAAGCTCTCGCAGGATCCTCTGGCCCTGACCAAGATCTCGCATACCGAGTACATGCGCGAGGCTGGATCGGAAGGCGTCGAAATGGTCATGTGGCACGTCATGCGCGGCGCGCTCGACGAGGACGTCGTCGAGGTCTATCGGCACTACCACGTCCCGGCGTCGAACACCGCCGCGGGCCTGCTGATTTTGCAAAACAGGAGCGCGGTATGAAGGTCTGTCTCGCCGGTCATGGTGCATTCGGGATCAAGCACTTGGAGGCCATGGCGAAGATCCCCGACGTCGAGGTGATCTCCCTCGCCGGCTCGAACCTCGCAGCGGCGCGCGAAGTGGCCGAGGCGTGGAAAATCCCGCATTGGAGCGCCGATCTTGCCGAGTGCCTGGCGCAGCCCGGTCTCGATGCGGTGATCCTGACGACGCCGACGCAGATCCACGCCGCGCAAGGCGAGCAGTGCATGCGTGCCGGCAAGCACGTGATGATCGAGATTCCGATGGCCGACTCCGTCGCCGATTCCGAACGCCTCGTGCAGGTGCAGCGCGAGACCGGTGTCGTCGCGATGGCGGGACATACGCGGCGCTTCAACCCGAGTCATCAATGGCTCCACCGGCGCATCGCCGCGGGCGACCTCAAGATCCTGCAGATGGACGTGCAGACCTATTTCTTTCGGCGCACGAACACCAATGCGCTCGGCAAGCCGCGCAGCTGGACCGATCACCTGCTGTGGCATCACGCCTGCCATACCGTCGACTTGTTCGGCTACCAGACCGGCGAGGCGATCACGAAGAGCTACGCGCTGCAGGGCCCGAAGCATCCGACGCTCGGCATCGCGATGGACATGAGCATCGGTCTCGAATCGACGTCGGGCGCGATCTGCACCTTGTCCCTGTCGTTCAACAACGACGGGCCGCTCGGTACGTTCTTTCGCTATATCTGCGACAACGGCACGTACATCGCGCGCTACGACGACTTGCTGGACGGCAAGAACAACCCGATCGACGTCTCCCAGGTCGACGTCTCGCTGAACGGCATCGAGTTGCAGGACCGGGAGTTCTTCGCGGCGATCCGGGCGGGGCGCGAGCCGAACGCAAGCCTCGCGCAATGCCTGCCGGCGATGCAGACGCTCGGCAGACTCGAGCGCCAACTGGCGGCTTAGCGTCGCGTCTAGGCCTCGAACGGCAGGCCGACGTAGTTTTCCGCGACGCTGGTCAGGGCCGCCTTCGAGCCCGTGAGATAGTCGAGTTCCGCGAGTTGCAAGCGGTGCGCAAACGGGTCGTCGGAGAACTTGTGCATGATCGACGTGAACCACCATGAGAAGCGCACGGCCTTCCAGATGCGCCGCAGGCAGCGGTCCGAGTATCGTTCGAGCGCGTCGGCGCGTCCCGTGCGGTAGCGCTCGACCAGCGCCTGGTACAGGACGCGAACGTCGGCGACCGCGAGATTCAAGCCCTTGGCGCCCGTGGGCGGCACGATGTGGGCGGCGTCGCCCACCAGGAACAATTGTCCGAAGCGCATCGGTTCGACGACGAAGCTGCGCAGCGGCGCGATGCTCTTTTCGATCGAGGGACCCGTCGTGACGGCCTCCGCAACGTTCGCCGGCAGGCGCGCGCGCAGTTCATCCCAGAAGCGCTCGTCGGGCCAGGCTTCGAGTTTCTCGTCGAGGCCGCACTGCACGTAGTAGCGACTGCGCGTGCGCGAGCGCATGCTGCACATCGCGAAGCCGCGCGCATGATTCGAATAGATGATCTCCTCGGTCGCGGGCGGCACGTCGGCGAGGACGCCGAGCCAGCCGAACGGGTAGACGCGTTCGAAACTCTGCATCGCGGCGGCCGGTAGGCTGCGCCGGCACACGCCATGGTAGCCATCGCAGCCCGCGATGTAGTCGCAGCGGATTTCCTCGGTTCGACCCGCGTGCGTATAGCGCACGACCGGCGCCGCCGTCTCGAAGCCGCTGACCGCGACGTCGGTGGCCGCGAAGACGAGTTTGGCGCCGGCCGCGACGCGCGCATCCATGAGATCCTTCGTAACCTCGGTCTGGCCGTAGATCGACACCGTGGAGCCGGAGAGTCCTTTCAAGTCGACGCGCAGGCTCCGATCGTTGAATCCCAGCGCGAAGCCGTCGTGCACGAGCCGCTCTTTGAGCATGCGTGCGCCGACGCCGGCTTCGACCAGCAGTTCGGTCGTGCCGGTTTCGAGTACGCCGGCGCGGATGCGCTCCTCGACATGGCGGCGCGTCTGCCGCTCGATCACGACGTTCTCGATGCCATGCAGATGCAGGAGCTGCGACAGCAGCAAGCCGGAGGGGCCGGCGCCGATGATGGCGACTTGGGTGCGGGTCATCGCAGCAGGCTAGCAATCGCGGCCCGAGACGATGGCACTCTTGCGCTGGGGCCTGGTACTTTTGCGACGGCTTCAGCCGCCAGTTTCGCGCCGATGACGGAATTCGCTCGGTGCCATGCCGCTGTGTTTACGAAAAAAGCGGCTGAAATACGCCGGATCCTTGAAGCCGAGCTCCGCCGCGATCGCGGCGACCGACATCGGCAGGTAAACGAGCCGCCTGCGGCATTCCAGCATCAAGCGCTGCTGAATCACGTCGGAGGCCGTCGAGCCGGTGAGGCCGCGGCACAGCCGGTTCAAGCTGGTCGCGGACAGCGCCAGTGCGCGCGCGTAGCGCGCCACGGTCCAATGCTGCGAGTAGTGCTGCTCGATGAGCTGTCGGAAGCGCCACAGCCGCGCGAGCTCGTCCCGTCCCGACGCTGCGCCCGCAGCGGCGCCGCCGTCGGCGACATGCGCCGCGAGCAGCCAGAGTGCCGAGCTCGCGAGCCAGCCGATCACCGGCGACTTGAAGCCCTCGGGTTGCCGAAACTCCCGCAACAGGCACTCGAACAACGTGGCGATGCGTGAGCTCGCCGGCTCCTGGTGCTCGAGTTCGACCGTGCGCGGCAGCGCGAAGAGGGCGGCGATCTGCGCCTGCTGCGAAGTCTCGACATGACTCAGCAGGCGGGCCAGATCGAAGGTCAGGACGTAGCCCTGGCTCTCGGCGCGGAACGCGAAGGCGTGCACGGCGCCCGCAGGCACGACGATCGCGACGGGTCCGGTGAACGTCCCGCGCGAGTCCTCCAGATCCCGCGTGACTGCGCCCGTGCTGACGTAGACGCACTGGCACAGGCCGACGTGCCGGTGCGTCGCAATGGTCCACAGGTACTTGCGGCTGCGGGAGCGAATGTCCTCGATGTGCAGTGGGTCGGCCGCGGCGCCGTCGCGCTTGTGTTCTCCATACAACGCGAATGTGGGGATATGGCGGCGGCTGGTTCGCGTCAGGTGCATCGGCTGGATTTTGCCACGGGGCGATGCGGATCTCGCTGCCTGGCGCGTTGCAAGGTGGGCGCCGGTGTGGCTTGCAGGGGTAGGGGTTCTTCGCTAAACTAGGGCGCTATTACGAAAAGAAATTCGCTATAGCGAACTTGGGCTAGACGGGGAGGAGAGATGACGGGTTCCCAGCCAACGACTGCCTTGCATGCGCAATTCAGCCCATGCCAACGTCGTCGTGCGCGCGGCCGGGATCTTGGCCGCCGCCACCTCGACCGCACAAAATCCGCAGTGGCGATATTTCTTACGCGAGGGCGAAACACCAAGAGCCGGACCGTCCGGCCCATCGTCGCTGTCAAGAGCCGCGACCAGGCAATCAGAGGAGTTGAGGTATGAGCAAACCCGGTATTGATCGTGTGCGGAAGGCAGTCGGCTCCGCAGTCAGCACGGCGCTAGGCATCGCCGCCCTGTTGCCGGCGAACCACGCCGGCGCGCAGCAGGCATCCACGGCCAACGCCGAGCAAATTCCTGAAATCGTCGTGACCGCGCAGAAGCGGGCGCAGAACGAACAGGACGTGCCGATCGCGATCACGACGTTCACCGCACAGGCGCTGCAGGACAAGAACATCGTCGACGTGCAGGGTTTGGCGCGGCTGACGCCGAACGTCAATCTGGACACCGCCTCGCCGTTCGGCGGCTCGAATCAGGTGCTCTCCGCCTCGATCCGCGGCATCGGCCAGGACGACTTCGGCATCAACTTGGATCCCGGCGTCGGCGTCTACGTCGATGGAATTTACTTCGCACGCACAACCGGTGCGAATGTGAATTTGCTCGACGTCGATCAAGTCGAAATCCTCAAGGGCCCGCAGGGCACTTTGTTCGGCCGAAACACGATCGGCGGCGCGATCAACATCGTGACGCGCACGCCCGGCGACGAATTCATGATCAAGGCCGAGGCGACCGGCGGCAGCTACAACCGCCGCGACATCCAGGCGACCATGGACATTCCGTTCAGTGCCAACGTGCTCTCGACGTTCACGTTCTCCTCGCTCAATCGGGACGGCTACCAGAAGCGCATCCCGTACCCGTCATCGACGCCTTATGTGACCGATCCCGCGACGGCGTTCGGCAACAACGGCACGGACACCTTCAGCACCGAGGGTGGCCAGGGCGAGGACGCGATGCGCACGAAGTTCCTCTGGAAGGCGGCCGAGAAGGTCAACGTGACTTTTACCGGCGATTGGACACACGTCGACGAGTCGTCGGTTCCGGAATCCTTGCTGGCGACGATCACGGCGCCGCAGGCCGGCGTTGCACCGACCACGGCCCTATTCGGCGAGTTCTACAATCTGTGTCTGCTCGGGGTCTTCCCCGCGCCGCAGGCACCCTCGTGCGGCAACCCGAATCTCAAGGGCGCGAACAACAATCCGCAGTCCTATCGCCTGCCGTTCGGGAGCCAGTACATCACCGGCAACCCTGACTCGAGCTATGGCGTCGGTCCCGACTACGACAAGATGGATCAATTCGGCACGGCGGCGACCATCGATTGGGAGGTCGCCGACGACACGCATCTCAAGTCGATCACCGGATATCGCAAACTCGAGTGGAACGTCGCGCTCGAACCGTCCGCCTCGCCGGTGTTGATGAACCAAGGGTCGTTCGCACAGACCCAGCACCAGGTTTCGGAGGAAGTGCAACTGACCGGCGTCGCCTTGAACGACGCGCTCAAGTACTCCGCGGGTCTCTACTACTTCGACGAGCAGGGACGTGAGGCGGACTACGTCACGATCGGCGAAGGACTCTTGCAGATCCAGGGCTATGAGGGCATCGAAACCCAGTCCTATGCCGGCTACTTCCACGTCGACTACAACGTCGTCGACCAACTCAGCCTGATCGTGGGCGGCCGCTATTCCTACGACCACAAGACCTTGTTCGAGAGCCAGCCGGTGTTCGCTGTCGCGGGTCCACCGTTCGCGACCACGCCGACGGGCACGACTGGGCAGAACTTCTCCGAGTTCACGCCGACCGCGGGTCTGCAGTATCAGTTCACCAAGGACTTGATGAGCTACTTCACGTACTCGCAGGGCTACAAGGACGGCGGCTGGACGACGCGCCTGACCGCGCCGCTCGATCCCCTGCACGTGCCGACGTTCGGACCGGAAAAGGCGGACACGTATGAATTGGGCGTGAAGTCCGATTGGTTCGATCGCAGCTTGCAGGCGAATGCGGATGTGTTCTACACCAAGTACGACAGCATCCAGCTGAACTTCCAGGAGGGCCTCTCGCCGACGATCGAGAACGCCGGCGATGCCGACATCAAGGGCGTGGAGCTCGAAGCCACCTGGATCATCGGCGGCGGCTTCTCGCTGTCGGCGACCGGCGGCTTCATGAATGCCTACTACACCTACCTGGCGCCCGGCATCAACTCCGGCCAATCCTGCGTGCAACCCTTCGAGGCCTGCATCACGACCTCGAGCCTGTTGCCGAAGACGCCGCGCTGGAAGTACAGCGTGAGCCCCACCTACAGGACCGGGCTGCCGAACGGCGCCTCGCTGCGCTTCGGAGTCGATTTGACGCACGAGTCCCAGATCGCCAACGACGCGATCAACACGTCCTTGTTGATGCGGCCGACGACCACCGTGCTGAACGCGGCGATGACCTATGCATCGCCGGACGACAAGTACGAGCTCGTGCTCGGCGGCACCAACATCACGAACGACCGGTTTCTGACGACGGGAAACCAGGATACGACCGCGAGTATCATTTACGGCACCTACAACCCGCCGGCCGAGTGGTACGCGACGGGACGCGTGAAGTTCTGATGAAACTCGCCGACCTCGTCGCGATCGATGTGCACACGCATGCGGAAGTGTCGTGCCGGCAGCCCGCGGACGAGGTCTGGCAGGAGTTCGAGGACGCCGCGTCCAAGTATTTCAAGGTGGGGAAACGGCCGACGATCGCCGAGACGGTCGCCTATTATCGCGAGCGCAAGATCGGTCTCGTGATGTTCACGGTGGATTCCGAGCACGAGACCGGCTCCAGGCGCATCGCGAATGAAGAAGTCTGCGATGCCGCGCGTGAGAACAGCGACATGATGGTCGCCTTCGGCAGCATCGATCCGCACAAGGGCAAGATGGGCGTCCGCGAAGCGCGGCGCCTGGTCGAGTCCGGTGCGATCAAAGGGTTCAAGTTTCATCCGACGCTGCAGGGGTTCTTTCCCAACGACCGCATGGCCTATGGACTCTACGAAGTCATCGCCGCGCACAAGCTGCCGGCGATCTTTCACAGCGGTCACTCCGGGATCGGCACGGGCATGCCGGGCGGCGGCGGTCTGCGCCTCAAATATTCGAACCCGATCCATCTCGACGATGTGGCCGCCGATTTTCCGGACATGACGATCATCATCGCCCATCCGTCGTGGCCCTGGCAGGACGAAGCCTTGTCGGTCTGCCTGCACAAGCCCAACGTCTACATCGATTTGTCCGGGTGGTCGCCGAAATACTTTCCACCGCAACTCGTTCAGCATGCGAACGGCCAGTTGAAACGCAAGATGTTGTTCGGCTCCGACTTTCCGCTGATCACGCCGGATCGCTGGATCAAGGACTTCAAGGATGCGGGCTTCAAGCCCGAAGTGCAGCCGTTGATTCTCAAGGACAACGCGATCCAGGCGCTGCGACTCGCCTAGCGGCGCGGCGGCCGCCTGAGCGCGTCGGCGCCAGCTGCTATGATCATTGGTTGCGGTGCGCCCCACAACATGCAGAGAACAGCGGCACGATGTCTAAGATTGTCAGCAGAACCTTGGATTTCCTGGAGGTCTTCGCGGACCAGAAGCGACCTCTGTCGGCCTCCGAGATCGCACGGCTGCTCGGGATACCCGCGTCGAGCTGCCACGATGTGTTGCAGACGCTGCACGAGCGCGGCTACATCTACGAATTGACGCCGCGCGGCGGGTACTACCCGACGCTGCGGATTTACGAAATTGCCAAGACCATCGCCGACCACGACCCGGTCGTGCTGCGCACGGACGCCTTGCTGCGCTCGCTGCGCGATACGCTCGACGAGTCCGTGTTGCTCGCGAAGATCCAAGGTCTCTCGGCTACCTACCTGGCGTCGTTCGAGCCTTCTCACCCCCTGCGCTTTCTCGCCACGATCGGTGAGAACGTGCGCAGCCTGCATGCGAGCTCGGCGGGCAAGTGCCTGCTCGCGACTTTGAGCGAACCCGCACTGCGCGATTATCTCAAGACGGCGCAGCTCACGGCGCTGACGCCGCACACCATCACGTCGAAGAACGCGCTACGCCAGGAGCTCGAGACCGGTTCGCAGCGCGGTTGGTTCTTGAATCGCGAGGAGAGCCAGGAGGGGCTGACCACGATCTCGGCGAAATTCGTGTGGACCTCGTCGATCTACATCGTCACGGTCGCCGGGCCTTCGTCGCGGGTCGCGCCCAAAGTCGAGCGGGCCGCCGAATTGATCGTGGGCGTCTGCAAACTGCTCGGCAGCAGCGCCAGCCGGCCTGCGGAGTCTTGAGCGCCCTCGACCTCGCGGAGCAGCGCGCGCGGGACCGTCACTTGCATCTCGAGTGCCATTTGACCGTAGGCTTTGCCCTGCGGATCGATGCGCAGCGAGGCCATGCCGCCGCCGCCGAGCGCCCGCTGTAACAGAAAATTGACCGCAAGCAGGCCCGGGGCCTCGAAGCGCTCGATCGGTCCTGCCACCAGGTGGGCAAAGTGCTCGGCTATGCGGGCGCTCGTCACCTCACGGCGGATCACTTCGAGGAAGGCGGGGTGGCGGGCAATGATCGCGACATTGGCGGAGTCGCCCTTGTCGCCCGAGCGTGCGAGCGCGAGGCGTATCAGGGGCACGGTGATCGACTCGCCGTCAGCGTCCGCGGTGAGCGCCGCGGTGACCGGCGCGGTGACCGGCGCGGCGTCGGGCTTTGCGGCGTCCGCCGCCGCGGCAATGGCTGCCTCGCCCAAGGGGATGGCCACGGTGAAGGGCTCGCCGCTGCCGACGGTCACGACCGGCGCGTCGAGCAGCGTCTTGTCGACGAAGAAAGTGAACAGGCGGATCTGCGGTGTGGGCTTCGGGCGGCCGGTGTAGATACCCGTCGTGCCGGGCGCAAAGGAGATGCCGACGGAGCCCAACTCGCGCGCGAACAGGTCGAGACACTTGGCCTCGGTATGCACGACGACGAGGCGCAGCAGGACTTCGCGGGAGTCTTGCGTGCGCGACCCCGGCCCGTAGGAGGCCTCGGCGCCGAGCGTCTCGATGTACGTTGCGGTGAAATCGGGCAGACCACGTTCCTTGAAGCTCAGCCGCGCGCGGGCAATCAGTGCCTCGCCGGTGCGCCGGGCCTTTGCGGCCGCCTGCGGCCCCACGATAGAGACCGTGGCCACGGCACGGTAGCCGTCTTGATAGGTCGCCGAGACCTTATATTGTGTCGTCGGCGCACGCCCGCGTGCACCCGTCACGCGCACGCGCTCCGGCCCCTCCTGGCGCAGGTGCACCTGGGAAAAATCCGCGATCAGATCGGGCAGTACATAGGCCGCGGGGTCCCCGATCTCGTAGAGCGCCTGCTCCGCGACCGTGCCCGGCGTCACCAGGCCGCCCGTGTCCGGGGGTTTCGTGATCACGAACGAGCCGTCTGGATCGCATTCGGCGAGCGGATAGCCGATGTTCTCCCAGTTGGGCACGAGCTCCCAATCGGTGTGCAGGCCGCCGACGCCTTGGGCTCCGCATTCGAGCAAATGCCCGACGAGGCTGCCGGCGGCGAGCCGGTCATAATCGTCGGCGCCCCAAGCGAACTCATGCATGAGGATCCCGAGCGCGAGCGCGCTGTCGGCGCAGCGGCCGGTGATCACGACGTCGGCGCCCTGGGCGAGCGCCGCCTTGATCGGCAGCGCGCCCAAGTAGGCATTTGCGGTCAGCAGGCGGGTCGGCAAGGGAGCCCCCGAGACCGCTTCGCGAATGTCGCGCTCGCGCAGGCCCGGGATTTTGGGCATGACGTCGTCACCCGTGACGATGGCGACGTTCAAGCTCACGCCCAGCTCGGCGCAGGCCGCAAGCAGCGCCGCCTTGCAGCCCTGCGGGTTCACGCCGCCGGCATTCGAGATCACCTTGATGCGGCGCTTGGCGATCTCGACGAGATGCGGCTTCAGGTACTCGACGAAGTCCGGCGGAAAGCCCGCGTCGGGCGCCTTCAGGCGCGCGCGCGCCAACAGCGACATGCTCACCTCCGCCAGATAGTCCATCATCAAGTAATCGACCGGACTGCGCAGCAACTGCGCGATGGCCCGCGGACTGTCGCCCCAGGCGCCCGAGGCGCCGCCGATCACGATGGGGGTCATGCGCTAGTCCTCGTCCGCCGGCGCCCAGCGCGGTTTGCGCTTCGCCGTGAATGCCGCGAGGCCTTCCTGCGCATCGGCGCTGCCCGAGCACAGCGCGATCTGGGCTTCGGCGAAGGCGATTGCCTCGTTGAAAGCCATCATTTCCATGGCGAAGATTGCCTGCTTGCCGCGGCGGATCGCGGCCGGTGAGCCGAGTCGGATCTTCGCGAGCAGGGCCTCGACGTGCGCATCGAGCTCACCCGCGGGCGCGATCTCGTTGACTAGTCCCATCTCGGCCGCGCGCGCCGCGGGGACAAGTTCGCCGGTGAGGCAGAGTTCATTGATGTGGCGCGCGTGCATGGTCGCGCGCAGGAACACGAGTACTTGCATCGGGAAGACGCCTACTTTGGCTTCGGGCAGTCCGAAGCGCGCGTGCTCGGCCGCGATCACGAGATCGCAGAGGCCGAGGAGCGCCATGCCGCCGGCGACACAGGCGCCGTTGACGCGCGCGATCAGCGGGATCCCCGCCATACGCACGCGGCGCGCGAGTCGGCCGAAATCCGTGGTCGGTTCCTCAGGTGTAGCTTGGAAGGTGGCGGTGCCCTGGCTCAAATCGGCGCCGGCGCAGAAGGCCTTCTCGCCGACCCCGGTCAAGACGATCGCGCGGATGCCGAGATCGTCGCGCGTCGATTCGACCGCGGCTTCGATCCCGGCGAGCACCGCCGGGTTCAAGGCATTGCGGCGGGCTTCGCGGTCGATCCAGAGCCACAGCACATCGGCTTTGCGCTCGACGCGCAGGTCTTTCGGCGGCGTATCGGACATGGACGGCTCCTTCAAGATCAGGTCTTCGGATCGGGCCCGAAGATCTGCTCGTTGTGCTCGCCGAGTCCGGGCGCGAGCCGTTGCACGGAGGCGGGCGAGGCACTGAAGCGTACCGGAAATCGGCAGACCTTGAGCCTGCCTTCGGTGGGATGTTCGAGCTCGTCGAAAAAGCCGACGGCCTGCAAGTGCGGATCCTCGAACAGGTCCTCGACCGTATTGACCGGGCAGGCGGGAATGTCGATCGCATGGAGCACGGCCAGCCACTCCCGGTTCGAGCGGGCGGGCAGATGCTCGGCCAGGAACCGACCCACGTCCTCGGCATGCCGGGTGCGGCTCTCCTGCGACTGAAAGCGCGCATCCGTGGCCAGCAGCTCCGGGCAGCCGACAAGCGCAGTGAACGCCCGCCAATGTTTATCCGTGTACACGACCAGCGACAAATGCCCATCGCGCGTCGCGTAGGGTCCGCGTGTGCGCGACAACAGACGCCGATATCCCATCGCGCCCTCGGGCGGCACGAAGGCGCCGCCGCCCATGTGATCGGAGAGCACGAATTGCGTCATGGTCTCGAACATCGGCACTTCGATCAGCTGACCCTGCCCGGTCTTCTCGCGATGATAGAGTGCGGCGGTGACGGCGTTGGCGACGTACAGGCCGACGACGCGGTCGCAAATGTTTACGGGTGCGTAGCGCGGCGCGCCGTCGACCGCGCGAAACAGGCCGGCAATGCCGGAGGCCGCTTGCATCAAGTCATCGTAAACGGCCTTGCCGGAATCCGGGCCGCCGGCGCCGTAGCCGACCGCGGCGCAATAGATGATTTTGGGATTGACGGCACTGACGCAGTCATAATCGAGACCGAGGCGCTGCAGACCCTGCGGCCGCACATTGGAGACCAGGATGTCGGCGCGTGCGGCGAGCGCCACGGCGCGCGCCTTGCCCTGCGGCGATTTGAGATCGAGGACGACGCCGCGCTTGTTGCGATTGGCCTGCAAATACATCGGCCCCATGCCGGGATGGCGCCAGGGGCCGATCCAGCGCATCGAGTCCCCCGCCGGCGATTCGACTTTGAGAACGTCGGCGCCCAAATCGCCCAACATCTGGGTCGCCGAGGGGCCCATGACCACGGTCGTGAGATCGAGTACGCGCACGCCGGCGAGCGGGCCGGTCGCAGCAGCGGACGGTTCCCAGACTACCGACTCGGGGTGTTGAACGGGTTCCATTGCTACCAGCCTCGAGGTTTTATAGTATTCGCCTGGGCGAAATTAATTTCGCCCAGGCGAAATTGTACTGACCCATCGAGCCCGAGGCAACCGAGCCATCTAGCGGCCGAATCCCAGGAATCGGCGCGCCATGCCCCGGCGGGTATACGCGATAGCGATAGCAGCTTCGCCCGGACGTAGCCATTTTTGGTATGATTTCTGAAAACCATGATCGATCGCTGGGGGGGTGTGGATGGCTAGCTTGACGCATCAGGTCGAAGGCGAAGTCGCGGCGGCAAAGTCCGACCTCGAGCGCAACGCCATCCGTTTGACCGCCTGGCGCGTGCTGCCGCTGCTCATTCTCTGTTATTTCGTCGCCTATCTCGATCGCGTCAATTTGAGCTTCGCGTCGCTGCAGATGAACAAGGCACTCGGCCTGAACTCGGCGCAATACGGCTTTGGCGCGGGGCTGTTTTTCCTGACCTATTGCCTCTGCGAGATTCCCTCGAATCTGCTGCTGTACCGCGTCGGCGCGACGCGTTGGATCGCGCGCATCATGGTGACTCTCGGCATCTGCGCCGCCGGCATGGCGTTCGTGCAGGGGCAGACCAGTTTCTATGTCGTACGCCTTGCCTTGGGAGCGGCCGAGGCCGGGTTCTATCCCGGCATTCTGTTCTTCCTGACCCTGTGGTTTCCGGCCGCCTACAGCGCGCGCATCTTGGGCTATTTCATCGCCGCGATTCCGATCAGCGGCATCATCGGCGCGCCCTTGTCGGGGCAACTGCTGGGCCTCAACGGACTGCTGGGCTTGCAGGGCTGGCAGTGGTTGTTCCTCGTCGAAGCCGCCCCGGCATTCATCCTGGCGCCGCTCGTCATCTCACGCCTGCAGGACACGCCCGCTCAAGCGCAGTGGCTGCCCGTGGCGGAGAAGGCCTGGCTCATCGAGCGCCTGGGTGCGGAACGTACGGCGGTCGAAGTCAAGCGCGTGTTCACGGTACTGCAATGTCTGACCAATGCGCGCGTCCTGTTTCTCGCGGCTATTTATTTCAGCAATGTCTGTCTGCTCAACAGCATCACGTTCTTCTTGCCGCAGATCATCAAGGGTTTCGGCCTCAGCAATGCACAAACCGGCCTCGTGGCCGCGATTCCGAGTTTGTTTGCGCTGATCGCCCTGATTTATTGGGGCCGTCACTCGGATCGACGCAAGGAACGCTACGGCCACGCCGCGCTCGCGAATTTCGGTGGCGGCGCGGCGCTGTTGCTGTCGGTGCTGTGCCACGATCCGACCGTGCGCATTGCCGCGCTCGCGGCCGCGTTCGCCTGTACGCTCGCCTTCACGGCCCCGTTCTGGTCGATCCCGCGCACCTTCTTGACCGGTGGCGCGGCCGCGGGCGGCATCGGCGCAATCAGCGCGCTCGGCGTGCTCGGCGGATTCTTATCGCCGCCGTTCATCGGCTACGTCAAAGACCATACCGGCGATTTTCGCATCGGGCTCGGCGCGGTCGCCGTGCTCGCCATGTGTTTTGCGATCGCTTTGTTCTTTCGGCGCCCGCGCGCCCCAATTCCGGGAATCCAGTCATGACTGAAAAATCGCCTTACATCATCCGCGCCGGGGAGGTGCCGAGCTACAGCCCCGCGAACCACACGGGCACCAAGAACTACCGGCTCGTGGGGCCGAACGTGAACGGCGCGAAGTACATGGAGATCGCGCTCGGCGACATCGAGCGGCATGCGGGCTCGCCCGCGCACGCGCACCCGGATCTCGAGCAGGCGGTCTATATTCTCGAGGGTGAGGCGATCGCCGGCGTCGACGGCGTCGATCATCACGTGAAGCCGGGCGATATGATGTTCTTCCCTCCCAAGGTGTTTCACTCGATCCGCGCACTCACCGAGCGCATCAAGCTCCTGGTCATTTACTCGCCGCCCTATGGCGAGGATCCGGCCAAGGTCATGCACTCGCCGCAGGACGCCGGCGACTAGCGAGCAGCGGGAGCAGTCCGCGTTCCTGCTGCGGCGCGGCCGCGCCAATGCACAGACGGCGTCCGCATGACACTCCTCCCCGTGACGAACTTCACGCGGGACTTCCTGATTCATCGTTAGGGAGAATCCCCAGGGCGAATCCATTGCGCCGCGCTCTCGCGTCATCCTCCCGCGGGCATCTCGACTCGCGGCCGCCGGATCGCATCGAGACCGCCGCGGCTTAAGGGTTCGCCGCGCGCGGGGGTTCGGGCATCGCCGCCTGTAGCTCTGGCCCGACAAGTTGTCCGTGCTGGACACAGCTCGTAGAAACGACGCGCGCCGCGGCGTGCGGGCATTCATAGAAGCTTTCCATGCATCATGCGATCAAGGTCTCCAAGGCGGCACTCGCCCTTTCGTCCATTGCCATTGCCGCGTGCGGTGGTTCGGGCAGCTCGTCCTCGGCGCTGAGCAGCATCGCGGCCGCGGCGTCCGTCAAGGCTGTCGTTCCGGTCGCGGCGTCCGCGAGCGGCACGACCATTCCGTCGGCGACGCAGATCACCGACAGCAGCGCCGGCGTGTGGACCGTCACCGCGGGCGTCGTCTCCGAAAACGGCGCGCCCGCCAGTCACACGAAGGACGTCTCGCTGCTGCTCTATGACAACGAGATCGTCTATCAGGAAAACACGGCCGGCCACTGGTGGTCCTGGAATGGCAGCGCCTGGCTAGCGAGCACCGATCCGCGCAAGACGCCCTCGGCCAACGGCACGACCATCCCTGGCATGGCGCAGATCACCGACAGCAGCGGCAATGTGTGGACCGTCGCCGGCGGCGTCATCGCCGTCAATGGAACGCTCGCGGGCTACTCGAGCGAGGTCGCGCAGTTGGCCTACGACAACAAGGTGATCTATCAGGAAAACTCCGCCGGCGGCTGGTGGTCCTGGAGTGGCAGCGCCTGGGTGGCGAGCAGCGCACCGCCCAAGACGACCTCACCGAGCGGCACGGTCATCACCTCGGCGGGGCAGATCACCGACGGCAGCGGCAATGTCTGGACCGTCGTCGGCGCGGTCATCTACGAGAATGGCGCGCTCGCCGGCTACTCGAAAGGCGTCGCCGAGTTGGCCTATGACAATAACGTGATCTATCAGGAAAACACCACCGGCGGCTGGTGGTCTTGGACCGCGGACACCTGGGCGTCGAGCGCCGCGCCCGGAGGCGGCGCCACCGCGCCGACCATCGGCGGCATCCCGGTAACCACGGACCTGGTTGGCGAGGCATATAGCTTCTTGCCGACGACCACCAATCCGGGCGGCGGCACGCTGAGTTTCTCGATCGCGAACATGCCCGCCTGGGGCACGTTCAGCAGCACGACCGGCGAACTCACGGGCACACCGAGCAATGCACAAGCCGGTGCCTATGCAAACATCGCGATCAGCGTTGCCAGCGGCGGCACGACCGCGACGCTCGCCGCGTTTTCGATCACCGTGACCACGGGCTCCGCAACGCTGTCGTGGACTGCGCCGGTCAGTAACACGAACGGTACCTCGCTCGCGGATCTCGCCGGCTACACGATCTACTACGGCACGAGCGCGGGCAGCTTGACGCAAACCATTCAGGTGGCCAATCCCGCCGCGACCAGTTACGTCGTCAGCAGCTTAGGTTCGGGGACCTATTATTTCGCCATCGCGGCTTATGCAACGGACGGGACCCAAAGCAGCGAATCGAGCACGGCATCCAAGAACATCATTTGATGCGGCAGGCACAGCCGCGTGCGCCCATGCAGGCGGCCAAGGTTCACGCGGTCCAGTGCCAACCGTCTCTGACCATGGCGCGGACGCAATCGCGTGGCAGGTAAGTCAGCCAGTCGTTGATGTTCGCGGCCGCGCGCGCGGTACGCGCACCGGACCGGTCGATGCCGATGCAGGCCGGGTCACCGGCTGCAAAGCCGAGTTCTGCGCACAAGCCGGCGATTTTTGTGTGCGCGTCCGGCGCGGCGGGCTTCGCGGCGGGCTTCGCAGCGGCCTGGGGATGACGGGTCAGGTTGCTTGCCGGGAGCGAGTCACTGAGCCAGTGCAAGGGGCGGAACAAGACGTCCAACCGGAACATGGACAGTGAACCCCGGGAATTCGTCGTGTTGTTGAGCATCGGGGAGTTCCTGGGTGGTTGGCGAAGAGGCGATCCTAACGGGCGCGCGCACCATGGTCTGTTCGCTAGCCGTCTTAAGGTCGGTGTAGGATTGCGCCATGTTCGATGAATGGGTCGACAAGGCGCGCAGCCTGGGCGCCAGCGATATACATCTCGAAACGAATACGCCCATGGTCGTGCGTGTTCGTGGCGAGCTGCAGGTCGCAAGCGGCGCGATTGCCGCCGATCGCCTCGTGCAAGTGTCCCAGGATCTCTTGGGTGCCGAGGGCTGGCAGCTATTCAAGGAGCGGGGGTCGGCCGACGTAGCCCTGTCGATCCGCGGGGTGCGCTGCCGGGCGAGCTTCTTTCAAACCGTGCGCGGCTTGGCAATTGCGATACGCCTGCTCGCGCCCTCGACCAAGGATATTCGCGCCTGCAACCTGCACCCGGATTTTCGCAAGCTCACCGAGGCCTCGACCGGACTGGTGATCATCTCCGGGCCGACCGGCTCCGGCAAGTCGACGACGCTCGCGGCGCTGATCGAAGAAATCAACGGCTCGCGCGCACGGCACATCGTCACGCTCGAGAGCCCGCTCGAGTATTTGTTCACGAACCGCCAGTCCTTCATCCGCCAGCGCGAGATTCCGACGCACGCGCCGAGCTTCGAGCAGGGCATCGTCGACGCATTGCGCGAAAACCCCGACGTGCTGGTCATCAGCGAGATGCGCACGCCCGAGGTCATGCGGCTCACGCTCAATGCCGCCGAGACCGGGCATCTGGTGCTCGCGACCATGCACTCCGCCAACTGTGCCGAGGCGCTGAGCCGCTTGTGCATGTCGTTTCCGGCCGACTTACAGGGCAGCGTGCGTGCTCAATTGGCCGATTGCCTCGTCGGCATGAGCTGTCAGCGGCTCGATTTCCTGAGCGCGAGTCGCCTGCGCGTGCCGCGCTGCGAGATCCTGCTGCCGAGTTCCGGCGCGCGCGGCACGATCCGCGCGGGCAACTTCAGCCAGATCCCGAACGTACTGCAATCGGGCGGCGATGAAGGCATGTGGACGTTCGACCGCTATCAGCGCTGGATGGATCAAGTCACTGACTGGGCGCGGCCGAGCGCGGATACGGCCGCCTATGCGACGCGCGCTCCGGCGCGTCCCGCCGGCACACGGTCAGCACCGGCGCTCGCGCCCGCGTCGGCCGCAGCGGCGGTCGCTGCGAAGCCCGTGTCCCGCAAAGCCGTCCCGGTCGACGACGTCATCGAAATCGCCGGCGAGGAGTTGGATCTTGCGCAGCTCGCCGAACTCGCGAAGAAAGTCGTCGAGCGCAAACCCTAGCGTACGGCCTGATGCAACGCGAACAAATCGTCTTCGTCGGCACCAGCGATCTGTCGGGTCATTTTCGCGGCAAGAGCTTCCCGGCCGCGGACCTTGCCGCGCGCCTGGAGCGCGGCGTGGGCCTCGCGCCGACCAACATGTTCATCTCCGCGTTCGGTCCCATCCACGTCACGCCATTCGGCAACCGCGGCGAGGTCTTTCTCATCCCCGATCCGAGCACCCGGGTCCACGTGCCGTTCGAGGGCTCGAGTAGCGAGTATTTCTATCTCGGGGACATTCGTACCGAAGACGGGCGGCCTTGGTCTTTTTGTCCGCGCCAGGTTTTGCGCCGCGCGCTCGCACGTCTCGAGCACGAAACCGGGTTGCTGCTGCTGTCGACCTTCGAACAGGAGTTTCTCTACGACGGCGTACCGGCCGAGCCCTGGTACCCGTACGAGCTGCATGCCTATCGACGCCAGGGCCAGTTTGGCGAAGTCTTGCTCGCGGCCCTGCGCCAGGCCGGTGTGATTCCGGATTCCTTCCTGGCCGAATTCGGTCCGCAGCAATTCGAGGTGACTTGCGCGCCGGCCCCCGGCCTGCGCTCGGCCGATGATGCGGTGATCACCCGCGAGTTGACCCGTGCGGTTGCGTTCCGTCTGGGTCACAACGTGAGTTTTACGCCACTGCCCACTCCCATCGGCGTGAGCAGCGGCACCCACATCCATTGGAGCTTCCTCGATCGCAACGGCCAGCCCGCGCTCTACGACGAGAACGCCCCCCTGCATCTGTCGCGACAGGGTGAAGCGTTCGTCGCCGGCTTGCTGCACCACCTGCCGGCGCTCTGCGCCGTGACCGCGCCCTCGGTCGCCTCCTATTTTCGCCTGCGCCCGAATCGCTGGGCGCCCCTGCGGGCCGATCTCGGTGTCGCGGATCGGGGCGCTGCACTGCGCATCTGTCCGCTCGCAGCCGGTGATACCGCCCAACGCGCGCGCCAGTTCAACGTAGAATTTCGCGTCGCCGATGCGACCGCGAGCCCCTATCTCGCGCTCGCAATGCTGGTGCAGGCGGGTCTCGCCGGCATTCGCGCCGGCAGCAGACTCGGGCGTGAGGAAGCGGTGCCGCTGCCGCGCAGTCTCGGTGAAGCGCTGACGTTGCTCGCGGCCAGCGAGGCCGCGGCGCAATGGCTGGGCGCGGAGCTGCATACGGCGTACGTGCAATTCAAGCGCGCCGAGATCGCGAGCCTCGAGGGTCAGGACGAAGAGGAGATTTGCCGACGCTATGCGCTCGCCTACTGAAACACCGCCGCCTGCCGCGGCGCCCGAGCGGCGGCTGCTCGCCGCCGACGAGCCGTCGCCGCTGATCCTGGAGAGGCCGCAGGGCACGGCCAACTTCGTCATCGCGGTCGATCACGCGGGCTGGATGATTCCGCGTTGTCTCGACGATCTCGGTCTGCCGCAGTCGGAATTGCGCCGCCACATCGCCTGGGACATCGGTGCGCTCGCCGTTGCGCGGCAGCTGTCCATGCGGCTCGATGCGCCCTTGATCGCGCAGCGCTACTCGCGCCTCGTGATCGACTGCAACCGCGATCCGGCCGTCGCCTCGTCGATCGCCACGGTCAGCGAGTTCGTGCGAATCCCGGGCAATCTCAACCTCGCCGAGACGGAGATCGCGGCTCGACGTGCGGAGATCTTCGACCCTTATCACGCCGCGATTCGTGCCTTGCTCGACGCGCGCGCGGCCGCCGGCCGTGCGACGATACTCGTTGCCCAGCACAGCATGACGAACATCTACAAGGCCGTGCGGCGCGAAATGCACGCCGCGATTCTCTACAATCGTGACCGTCGCTTCGCCGGCTTGCTGCTCGAACGCCTGCGCCGCGAGCGCGACCTCATCGTCGCCGACAACCAGCCGTACTTCGTCAGCGACGAGACCGATTACACGGTGCCGCGCCACGGCGAGGCGCGCGGTCTGCCGCATGTCGAGATCGAGATCCGCCAGGACCTCGTCAGCGAGCCCGCAGGGCAACGCGAATGGGCGCAGCGCCTTGCCGCGGCGCTGCGCGACTGTGAACGCAGTTTTTTCGAGGCCCAGCGGTGAACCCGCCCACCAGCCAGCCATGACCCACCCCACGAGTCGCGACATTCCGATCGAGCCCGCGCGGGCGGCCTTGCTGTTCGTCGACGTGCAGAACTACAACTGCCTGCCCGAGGGGGGAGAGTACGCCCATCTTGCCGCGACCGAACGCGAACTGCGTTACGGAGGTTTCTTCCGCGAGTTGCAGGGCACGGCGCTGCCGAACATGGCGAGCCTGCAGCAGGCTTGCCGCCGGGCCCGCATCGAAGTGCTCTATACCGTGATCGAGAGCATGACGGCCGACGGTCGGGATCGTTCACTCGACTACAAGATCACGGGCTTCAACGTACCGAAGGGCTCGAGCGACGCGCGCGTCCTGGCGGCGCTCGCGCCACTCGCCGACGAGATGATCTTTCCCAAGACCTCGTCCTCGGTGTTCATCTCGACGAACCTCGATTACGTACTGCGCAATCTGGGCACGCGCTACCTCATCATCGCCGGCTGTCTGACCGATCAATGCGTCGATTCGGCAGTCCGCGATGCCTGTGACCTGGGCTATCTCGTGACCGTGCCGACGGACGCCTGCGTGACGCTCACGCGCGAGCGTCACGAGTCCTCATTGCGCAACAATCGCGGCTACTGCCGCCAGGTGAGCACGCGGGCTTTGGTCGAAGAAATCGAGCGGCTCGGCGTGGCGAACCCGGATCTCCCAACCAGCTAGGCAGCATCGCCAATCGAGCCCTGGCGTTCGAAGCGGGTGTTGGCTGGCGTACAGACATGCCTTCAAGAGCGTGTTGCGCTACGAGTTCGAGGCTCAAGCACGGTGGCGCGACGATGGCGAGAAGATGCCCGAACTGACCGGCGAGGAAACGATCTCCCAGGAGCTCGAACAGAGCTGCGCCGAGGAACCGATTCACATCATCGGCACAGTCCAACCGCACGGCTTCGCGCTAGTCGTCGATATCGCCACCACGCGAATCGTGCAAGTCTCCAGCGGCGCCGCCAGACACTGGAGGGGTCTCGGGCAGGCCACGGACCTGTTGCAAGACGAGATCGCCGACCGGGTCGATGGGCTCGGTGCCGATCCCGCCTTGCTGTTGCGTGCGCTGCCTTATGCCGACCCGATCGTCTTGCCTTTGCAACCGCGCGTGACGTTTCGCCCGGATTCGACGCCTGCCGGATCCTTCGACGACGAATTCGAATGCGTAGGCCACCGTGTTGGCCAGATGGCAGTCTTGGAATGGCAACCATTGGGTCCGGCCGCCGGCGCCCAAGATCCTGAATCGGGTGCCCTCGCGGCAATTACCTTGGCCTTGGTGCGGTTGCGCCGCGCGAAGACGCTGGATGAGTTTTACCGCGATTGCGTGCGCGAAGTGTCGCGGCTATCCGGATACGACCGCGTGATGTTGTACCGATTTCTGCCGGACTGGAGCGGGGAAGTGATCGCCGAGGAGGCAGCCGGCGCACTCAAGACCCGCTTTCTGGGTCTGCGCTTTCCCGCCTCCGACATCCCGAGTCAGGCGCGCGCGCTCTATGCGGACTCCAAGATCCGGGTGCTGTCGGACGTGGAGGCGATACCGGACACTCTGCTACCGCCGCTGCTGCCCGACGGTTCACCCTTGAATCAAAGCTACAGCCTGCTGCGAGGCTTCTCAGCGGTGCATCAGACCTACCTCGAGAACATGGGGGTTCGTGCCACCATGAGCCTGTCCATCGTGCACGACGGCCAGCTGTGGGGCTTGATCGCGTGCCACCACTATCTGCCACGGGTCCCGCCTCATCACGTGCGCGATACCCTGCGCCGCGTCTGTGAACTGGTGGCGGATGTCAGCGCGATGCGGATTGAAACTCTGGCGCAGCTTGCCGCCGCGCGCGACACCGTGGCGATGGACCAGTTGATGGCGCGAGCTTACTGGGCGCTTGTGGAGGATGAAAATACCAAGGCCGTGCTCGAAAGGCTGCTGCCGGACCTACTGTCGGCGTTTCAGGCAAGCGCTCTGTGCGTTCGTATCGGCGATTTGGTGTATGTGGGTGGCCGCACCGGCAGCACAGCCCCGGATACGGAAGTAGCCGGCGAAGTCGCTGCGCTGTTCGGCGTCACCTCGACGCACGCCGGCGCGCAAATCCGGACCGATCTCCTGACGGGTCGCGGCGCGGCACTCGTCAGCTTGCCCGAAGCGGCCGGCGTACTCGCGGTTCAGCAAGCCGGCGACCGGTTGGAGATCTGTGCCTTCACGCGTCCGGAGGTCGCCGAAGAGGTGGCCTGGGCCGGAGCACCGCTCAAGCGCGCCGTGACCGCCGCCGATGGCCGCGTCCGCCTCGAACCGCGCCGCTCGTTCGATCTGTGGCGGGAAACCATTGCCGGTACCTCGCGCGCTTGGGTTGCGGCGGAAATAACGGCTTGCGAACGGCTGCTGCGGATCTTGAGCGATACCTGCAAGCGCCATTTGCACAAGAGCTTGGAACACGAGCTGCGATTTCGGGCGCATCACGACCATTTGACCGGGCTCGTCAATCGCCGCTCCATGGAGGAGAGCCTCGATCAGCGCCTGGGTGCGAATCGCTACGAATCGGCCGTGATGTTGATCGACCTCGATCATTTCAAGATGATCAATGACACGCACGGGCATGCCGCCGGCGATCGGCTGCTGCGCGAGCTTGCTCTGCGTTTGAGCGCCGTGATCCGCCCGTCCGATGTTCTTGCCCGCGTCGGGGGCGATGAATTCTTGTTGCTCGCCGAAATGCCGACCCCCGATGATGCGGTCGCGGTCGCGATCGCCGCACGGTTGCACGGCGCCGTGGTGCAGCCTTTCGACGTGGATGGTCAATCCGTGCGGCTAGGCCTGTCCGTGGGAATCTCGATTCCGCCCGGACACGGCGTCAACGCAACTGATTTGATGCGTCGCGCAGATCTCGCGCTTTACCGGGCCAAGAACTTAGGCCGCTCAGGTACGGTCATCTTCGACCCCCAGCTCGAAGAAGGCCTGCTGAGCACCTACGAATTGGAACGAGATCTCGAGGACGCCCTCGGCAGGAATGAGTTTTCGCTCGTCTACCAGCCCGAGGTTAGTCTGCGTACCGGTCGGGTCGTCGGACTCGAAGCGTTGGCGCGCTGGACGCACCCCACGCGAGGGCCGATCGGGCCGAGCGTGTTCATTCCGATCGCCGAGCGCAGTGCTTTGATCATGCAAATTGGTCAATGGGTCGTGCGTACCGCGATTTCCGCCCAGGCGGATTGGCGCGCGGAAGGCCGTGCCAGTCCTCCGGTCGCCGTCAATGTGTCCATGACCGAAGTCACGTCCGGCAAGCTCGTCGACACCATCGGTCACCTACTCAGTGAATTTCAAATGCCGCCGGAGTGTTTGACCGTGGAACTCACCGAGTCGGTCATTATGCGGGACCCGCGCGTCGCGATGCATGTCCTCAACGGCCTGAAGGAACTGGGCATCGCGACCGCGCTGGATGATTTTGGGACCGGCTATTCCTCGTTGTCCTACTTGCGCCACCTGCCGCTCGCCTGCCTGAAGGTGGACCAATCGTTCACCGCGGACTTGACCTTGGATGGGCATTCCCGAAGCCTGACCCAGGCGATCATCCGGATGGCTGAGGCGCTCAAAATGACCACGATTGCCGAGGGCGTGGAGACCCGTGGCCAACTGCAGTGGCTGCGCGATCATACCTGCAGCGTCGGGCAAGGTTATCTCTTCAGTCACCCAGTTCCTGCCGCGCTCGTTCACGCGACAACCGAGCGTATCGAAGCCGATTGGCGGGCGCTGAATTGAGCTCGCCGAAGCGCGGAAGCAATATCGCGGCTGCGACTTGCACGGTGAAGGGTCCGCAGCCGGCTCCGGACCCTTCGGCGTCTCAATAACTCATCGTGGTGTTGTCAACCACCATGCGCACCCCCGGTGTTCCCCAGGCTGTGTTACGGGCCAAATCCCGTTCCGACCAGCTGTGAACCTTGCCCGTCAACGTGACGTCGGTCCCCTGGACGCTGACCGAGATATCGTGTGCGTCCTGCTGGGCCCGCCGCTTCAAAGCCGCCTCGATGTCCGACTTGACCACCGGTGCGGAGACTTTGGTCCTGATGGTGATTTGGTCGCTCACTCCGCTGACACCCATCAAATATCGGATGGCGGCCGTCGCAGCCTGACGTTGATACTGCCATTCGACTTCACCGGTCAAGGTAACCCAGCCGTTCTCGACTTTTATCTTGACGGCATCGTTTGGCAGGTAGGTAGTCCACTGCAAGACATTCTCCGCGGTCCGCGCGATGTCCGCATCGGTGCGATTGTTCCTGCCTTCGAGTTTGACGTCCATCTCGATGGCGAGCGCTTTGACGCCGGGGACCCGCTGCGTCGCCCGCTCTGCGTCCCACTTCTCCGCGTACGTATTGACGTGCCCGGCCAGGGTTACGATGCCATCCTTGACTTCTACGCCGATCGCGGCCGCATTGATCGACGGTTCCCAGTTCAATTCGGCCAGCACGTCCTGCTGCAATTGTGTATCTGATTTTTTCACTCGTACTCTCCATCCATGTCAATCGGAGACCGAGCCTGCGCTGCGAAGCGGTCAGCGTCCGTGCGCCAGGGCACGCACCCGGTATGATCGTGGACATCCGCCCGGACTCGCCACCGCTACTGCGCGGCCCCTTCTGGCCGTTTCGCCCCGCGTTCGGCCGAGAAGGAGGCGGTGACGCAGGTACCGTGCCCCAACGACGAATCGACCTTCAAGAGGCCGCCTGCCAGCACGGCGCGCTCGCGCATGGTGAGCAGCCCAACCCGCCCGGCATCCATGGCACGAGCGCGGGTCGACTGCACGTCGAAGCCAATGCCGTCGTCACGGATCGACGCGGTCACACCGTGCTCCAGTCTCTGCAAAGAGACTTGCAGATTTTTTGCACCCGAATATTTCACGGCATTGGCCAGGGCTTCCTGGACGATCCGTAGACAGGCAATTGCCACATCCGGTGACATGGGTCCGAAATCAGGATCCGCCTCTAGTGCGATGTGCTGACCCGGTGCCAGCGACAAGCGATCGATATAGCGGCGGAGCGTCGCCGGCAATCCCCCCTCGTCGATGATTGGAGCTCGCAACGCGATCGTCAACTCGTGAAGATGGTCGATCGCCTCCTGCACGAGGTCAATCCAGGTGTTGACCGAGCCCGGAGGCAGATAGGCGGTCGGCGTTCGACGCGAAGGCTCCATGTGCATGCGCAAACCCACGAGAATGTTCTGCACGTCATCGTGCAATTCCGCAGCGAGGTAGCTTCGCTCCTCCGTCTTCGCCGCAATCAGCTGCTTCGAGACCCGCCCCAATTCTGCCTTGGACTGAACTAAAGATGCTTCGGCATTGAACTGATCGGTCACGTCCCGGGTCAACACGATGACCGCGCCGACTGCGGGATCCTTTAGGAAATTCCGGGCGCTGGCTTGCACGGTCCGCCAAGCACCATCTTTGCGGTGATACCGAAGCGTAACAGTTTCGGCGCGGTCTCCACGCAGTACTCGCATGAACGCGGTGGCGGCGCGGGCGCGGTCGTCTGGGTGAATGATGTCCTCATATTTGCAACCAATCAGGTCCTGCGGATCGTATCCGCCGAGCGGCTTGATGGCCGCGGATACGCCCTCGATGACGCCCTCGGCGCCCAGGAGCTCGACAAAATCCAGACTGTGCTCCATGAGGAGAAGCAGGCGCTGCGGCACCGCGACCGGCGTAGGGACAATCTCTGCCATTCGCCTTCCGTCCACCATTCCTGGACTTCACCACACGGCGTCGAGAGGGTCTGTGTGATGCCGTACGCTCGATGGCGCGCCGGCTGCCCCGCAGCCCCGCAGCCGAAAAAGGCTGCGGGGCGGTGGTCCGCTAGACATCAAAACTTGTAGTTGATCTGCGTGCCGAACGTGCGCGGCTGGTTGGTCGTGTAGCGCACGAGCTGCGGGATGTTGAACTGGAAGCTCGTGTTGTTGGCCGTCATCGCGGCGACCTTGTTCGTGAGGTTGTCGACGAACAGGTTCGCGGACCAGTTGTCCTTGGCGAGGATCAGGCGGGCATTGGCGATCGTGTAAGCCGGCAGCGAGATCGCGAAGTAATAGGCCTCGTCGTAGGTCTGGCCCGTATAATTCGCGGTGGCGCGCGCGGTCAGCTTGTAGTCGCTGAACAGCGGGGTCGTATACGCGATCGTGGCGCTCGCCGTCGAGCGCGGCACGTTCAAGATCGGGGCCGTGCAACCATTCGCCGTGGCGCAATACGGCAGACCGTTGCTCCGCGCCGCGACGCCGGTGAGAAAGTTCAAATAACCGGTGTTGGGGTCGGTCAAACGCGCGTCCGTGTACGTGCCGTTCAAGGAGACCAGCCAGTTCTCCGAGAGCTTGGCATTGATTTCGAGTTCGGGACCGAAGGAGCGGCCGTTGCCCGCGTTCGCCTCGTACTCGTAACCGCAGGTCAGCAACAGCGTCTGCTGAATGTCGTTCCACTTGATGTAGTAGAAATCGCTGTTGACGGTGAGCCAGTTGTCGAACAGCCGCGCTTTTTCGCCGATTTCGTAATCCCAGACGTTGTCGGGGCCGAAATTCAAGCCCGCACCCGGCGCGCAGAAAGGCGCCTGCGTGGGCGGCGGAACGATTTGGTTCGCGCCACCGGGACGAAAGCCTTTGGACGCCGAGACATAAGTCGTGAGCTCATCGGTCGGGCTGTAGGACAAATCGAAGCGCGGATTGAAGCCGTGATCCGAAGCCGTGGTCTTGGTCCGCGGTATCGGCGCGGGAACGGAGGCGTCGTAACCCCATTCCTGCTCGTATTGCCGGCTCTGGTAGTCGTACCAGCGCACCCCGGCCTCGAACTTCCACTGCTTCGTGAACTCGTACGAGCCGTCGACGAACAGCGCCGACTGGGTCACGGTGTAGGGGTTGTTCGACTCGTAGATGATGCCGGTGGGATTGGTCGGCGCGGTATACAACTCGTTCGCGCCATACTCCTGCCATAGGGAGTTCAGGTCGCTGAAGAAGGCGCCGGCGACCCAGTGGAAGGTATCGCTGTTGTTCGAGTTGAGCCGCACTTCCTGGCTGAATTGCCGGCTGTCGTCGACTTCGCTGTACGGCAAGGGCACCAGGGTCGCGCCGTTCGCGTAAGCCACCGATTCGGACGCGTCTTGCGTCTGATGCGCCTCGCGGTACCAATAGGCCGAGGCGCTCGTGAGGTCGGCGAAGCCAAGATTGAGCACGCCGTTCAAGCTGAAGATGTGGATCGTGTCGTCGATCGGTTCGGGCACGTTGAACGCCTCGTAGTGACCGAGGTAGGCCGCGCCCGCGCCGGGCGGCGAGTCGAAATCGTCGTAGCCGCCGAGCACCATGCGCTGAATGAACGCCGAGCCCGTGACGGACAGATCGTCGCTCGGTTTCCACAGCAAGGTCGCGCGGCCGCTATAGAGAGTCTCGGTGTTGACGTTGGTAGCGACACCCGTGATCGGGCCGGCCGCGACGTCGCCGCGTGCCGTGCCATTTTCGGCCGGAAACGGACTGACGATGATGCGGTCGAGCCAGCCGCTGCGATAGGTGTCGGTGCCGACGACGCGCAGCGCCAACGTGTCGCCGATCGGCAGGTTCACCATCAGGCTGCCGCCGCCGTTGCCGCTACCGCCCTGCGTGTCCGACAAGGTGCCTTGTACCGCGGCTTCGTAGGTGTCCAACTTGGGTTGGTTGGTGATCACCTTGACCGTGCCGCCCATCGAACCCGACCCATAGAGCGTGCCCTGGGGGCCGCGCAGGACCTCGATACGGTCCACGTCGAACAGATCCGGGTCGATCACGACCTTGCCCGACTGCGACAGCGCGGGCGGGGAGAGCGGGACTTCGTCGAGATAAAAGCCGACCGTTGGCGCGGCACCGCCGTTCGAGGCGAGACCGCGGGCTTCGTATTCGGTGAGGCCGGGACCGGCGGAGCGCATCGACAAGCCGGGGACCTCGTGCGCAACATCCTCGACCGACGTGATCCCGGCGGCGATGAGCTGGTCGCCGCTCAGCGCCGAGATGCTGATCGGCGTGTTTTGGATCGTGGAATTGTATTTCTCGGCCGTGACGGTGATTTCCTGGAGGCCACTGGTATCGGTGGCGTCGGCTGCATCGGCCGCTGCGGCGCATTCGCCGAGGCAGGCGAAGCAGACCAGCGCGGCGCCCGAGAGCGCTAGCCAGGAAGACGAGTGCGAGCGTGACCTGAACATGCCTTTGAGACCTCTTGTTGCACTTCCGAGACGAATTTTTATGAGACATATAGCAAGGAAAAGGTGGCTCTGCCAAGAGCCTCGCGGGACATGCATCTGCGCAAGGGATCCGAGCGTCCGCGGCTGCTTTCGGCGGATTCTCGCGCGCTGCCCCAAGCCGGGGCGAGTCGGAATCGCACCTGCACCAAGAGGATGCGGGCTGCCGTCCGAGCCCGGCGCCTTGGCCCCGTGTTGCTTAATGGCATCACTCGGACGGAGTGCCTGGGCGGGCGCGCGCAGAGCCCTGACGGACAAGCTGGCGGTCACGCGTTAGTATGCTTGTGGCCTTTAGGAGTGCCACGTGATCGCCAACAGAACCGTATGGCTCGGCTGCCTGCTGCTTGCCTTGCCGATGCTCGCCGCCGCTCAAGAGCGCTTCACCGTGATTTCCGGCGGTAAGAATGTCGGGCATTTGTTCGCTGACACCAGCGGCGCGGAGACGCGCATCGATTTCGACTACAAGGATAACGGCCGCGGGCCGACGATGAAGGAGACCATCCGCGTCGATGCGGCGGGCTTGCCGGTTGCCTGGACCATAGCCGGCACGACTACGTTCGGCAGCAAGGTGGCCGAGCATTTCTCGCGCAAGGGCAAGGTCGCCGAATGGCTGGATTCCACGGGCAGGGGCAAGAGCGATGCTCCGAGCCCCAGCCTCTACGTCGCGCAGAGCGGCAGCCCCTGGTCGGACGGCCTCTATGCGCGCGCCTTGATCGCCGCACCCGATCATCGGCTGCCTGCGTTGCCGGGCGGCGAACTTGACCTCACGGCCGGCGAGCAGCTCACGGTGCAAGGGCCGGGTGGCCCGCTGCAGGTGCGACGCTACGATCTCAGCGGCATCAATGTGACACCGGATACCATTCTCCTGGACGCCCAGGGACGCCTGTTCGCGTCCGTCGATCCGAGTGCCATCATCGTGCGCGCGGGCTACGAAGCCGAGGAAGTGCGTTTGCGCGGCTTGGCGGCCCAATGGATCACGGACCGGTATGTGCGCCTCGAGCGGGAGGCCGCGCATCGTTACACCGGCCCGGTGCGCATCCGCAACGTGCGCCTGTTCGACCCGCGCACTGCGGCCTTGACCGATCCCGTCACCGTGCTCGTCACCGGGCGCCGCATCGCTGCGATCGAGCCGCTGTCCGAACCGGCAACGGTCGGCGAGGTGAGCATCGATGGCGGCGGCGGCACGCTGATCGCCGGTCTCTGCGACATGCACAATCACCTGCAGCAAGACGAGGCGATGCTCGATGTGCTCGCGGGCATCACCTCGGTGCGCGACATGGGCAACGACAACGCGGTCCTCGACCATCTGATCGGGCAGATCGAGCACGATGAGGTCACGGGTCCGCGCGTGATCCGCTCGGGCTTCATCGAAGGCAAGAGCCCGTACAGCGCCAACAACGGCATCCTCGTCGGCAACCAGGAGGAGGCGGTCGATGCCGTGCGCTGGTACGGCGCGCGCGGCTACTGGCAGATCAAGATCTACAACAGCATGAATCCGGCCTGGGTGCCGGCGATGACCAAGGAAGCGCACTTGCTCGGCATGCGCGTCGCCGGACACATCCCCGCGTTCTCGAACACCGATCAGATGATCGATGCCGGTTACGACGAGATCACGCACATCAACCAATTCATGCTCGGCTGGGTCATCGCTCCGACCGAGGATACGCGCACGCTGTTCCGGCTCACGGCCTTGAAGCGCCTCGGCGGTCTCGATCTACAGAGCCCGAAGGTACAGCATACGGTCTCGCTCATGGTCGACGGTCACATCGCGATCGACCCCACGATCGGCATACACGAGATGCTCACGCAGAACCGAGACGGCATCGTTCCCCCCGGTGCTGTGGATTACTTCGCGCACATGCCGATCGGCTGGCGTCGGGACGCCATGCAAGCCTTGATCGATACCTCGAAGCCCGGCGACGATGCGGCCTATCGCGCCGCCTTCGACAAGATCCTGGCAACGGTGCGCTTGCTGCACGATCGCGGCGTGTTCATCGTCTTCGGCACCGACACCGGCGGCTCGTTCACCTACCATCGCGAACTCGAGCTGTATCTGCGCGCCGGAATGACGCCCGCGGAAATCCTCAAGCGCGCAACCTACGAGACGCAGCGTTATCTCGGCCGCGACCAGGATCTGGGTTCGATCGAGAAGGGCAAACTCGCGGATTTCTTTCTCGTGCCCGGCGATCCGACCAAGGACCTGAAGGCGATCAAGACCATCAGCCTGGTCGCGAAGGACGGCGCGTTTTATTACCCCGCCGAGGTCTATCCGAAGTTCGGCATCGTGCCGTTCGTCGCGGCGCCCGCAGTGCGACTGCCCGCGCCCGTCCCGGCGGCGCAGGCCTCGAGTCCCGCTGCGCCCTAGCGGTAGGAGGCCGCGGGCATCACTCCGGCGCGGCCGCCGGTGGCTGGCGCAGGATCCAGCCATTGCCGTCCGGATCATTGAACATCGCGTAACGCCCCCAGGGTTCCTCGCCGATCGGTGACATCGGCACGCCGCGCGCACTCAAAGTCGCATGCTCGGCGTCGATGTCGGTGACGTTGAGCATGACGCCTTGCAGCGCCCCCGGCGGCATGGCCTCGAACCAGGTCACGAGCGCGATCGTCGTCGCGCAGCCCGGCGGCGCGAGCTGAATCCAGCGGCTCTGCGGACCCATGGGCTCGTCGCGCAGCAGTTCGAAGCCGAGGACGTCGCGATAGAAATTCTTCGCGCCCTCCTGGTTGGATACCGGCACGGAGATGATTTCAAATGACTCGATTGCCATGGGCGCTTTTCCTCGCGGTAATGCACTGATTCGTCGTACAGGCGTTCATTTGAACAGGGCACCCACCGGAACCCGGCACTCCGGCAATGCCTGGGGCGAGACGACATCGCCGTCCATGAAGGTGGCCGCCTCCGCATAATGATCACCGCTCGGATTGCGATACCGGCACAAGCGCTGACCCGCTACATCGATGACCCAGTACTCCGCTATGTCTGCGCGCGCGTACACGGTGCGCTTGACGCCCTGATCGAAGCTGAGCGAACTGGCGGAGATCTCGATCAACAGAAGCACGTCCGTGGACAGCGGGTAGCTATGCGAATAGAAGTCCTCCCGAGGCTTCAGCAGCACGAGATCCGGTTGCGGCGCCGAAAATTTCCCGAGAGGCAGCGTGGGACCGGGCAGCAAGACCGCTGCATCGCCGACCGACAGCACGAGCAACTTGACGATTCTGCCGGTAATTCCGGAGTGCTGAGTTCCCACCGGCGGCATGTTGAATATTTCGCCCTCGATCAGTTCGACGTGGTCGTCCTCGGTCAACACGCCGGTCGCCGCCATTTTCAGGTAGCGTTCGACGCTGATCCGCATGCGCTCCGGGACCGGTGCCGCGCTCATGATTCCCTCCGCTTCGATTGCCGCGATGGCCTCATCCTAGCCCCTCGATGGCGTCGTTGTCAGCGGACAAATCAAGGGTCAATGGACGGTTTCGTGCCGTCTTTTTGTGCCGCCCCCAAAAAGACCACCGACCGGCTCCGCCTCGGCTAGAATCGCGGGGTCGGGACGGGGGCTGTCCAGAGGGCCGCCCGTGTCACCCGACTGCCGGCCTTGCCGGCTGCGCCCCGCCGGCCGTGCCTCGAGGCGCCCGAATGCACCCATCAACGAGTAGAACATGCTTGCAACGTCCAATGTCGCGGTCCAATTCGGCGCGAAACCCCTGTTCGAGAGCGTCACGGTCAAGTTCGCCGACGGCAACCGCTATGGCCTGATCGGCGCCAACGGCAGCGGCAAGTCGACGCTGATGAAAGTCCTGGGCGGCGATCTGGACGCGAGCGCCGGCGACGTGATGCTGCAACAGGGCATGCGTCTCGGCAAGCTCAATCAGAACCAGTTCGCCTACGAAGACCAACGCGTCATCGACGTCGTCATGAGCGGGCACGTGGAATTGTGGAACGCGATGCAGGAGCGGGATCGGATCTACGCCGACCCGAATTCGACCGACGAAGATTACATGAAGGCGGCCGAACTCGAGGGTACGTTCGCCGAATACGGCGGCTACGACGCCGAGGCGCGCGCGGCCGCGATCCTGATCGATGCGGGCATCGACGCAGCGCGCCATCACGGTCCCATGCGCGAAGTGCCCCCCGGCCTCAAATTGCGCGTGCTGCTCGCACAGGCGCTGTTTTCGCGGCCCGACGTGCTGCTGCTCGATGAGCCCACGAACAACCTGGACATCAACTCGATCCGCTGGCTCGAGGGCGCGCTCAACAACTACGACGCGACCATGGTCATCATCAGCCACGACCGGCATTTCTTGAACCAAGTGTGCACGCACATCGCCGATCTCGATTTCCAGCAGCTGAAGATTTATCCCGGC
>Ga0116228_10000172_pt1 | contig 44367 bp, 34 predicted proteins | sample S1TSphfallax_2_FD_89694 | JGI IMG/M metagenome (GOLD analysis project Ga0116228, IMG submission 89694) | Host-associated microbial communities from peat moss isolated from Minnesota, USA - S1T2_Fc - Sphagnum fallax MG | ecosystem: Host-associated > Plants > Peat moss > Unclassified | place...
AATTTTTTAGAAAAATTATTAGATGAAATTTAAAGCTAATCAAATATACTTAAAACAAGAAAAAATAATTCAAGATATGATATCTATATATTAACAAAAGATTTAATTGTCAAAAAATTATACGTGTGACTACAATTCTAAAGATGCATAGTGTGCTTTCACCAAAAAGGACTTTTCTAATTGAAAAGAAATGTTCATTTCAATGTTCTAAGTCTTTTTCACAAAGAAAAGGATTATTCATTTGCATGAAATTTTTGTAATTGAAACTTTGCAAATAATGGAACCTTCAACTTATTGCAAAATATAGATGAACAATCCAAATTATTGTGTTCCAACATTTGATGCTTGGTCAAAGTTGTGGAAATGTAATTTTAATCAATGTCCACTCATTGGGGTGGTTTCTTTCATTGGCTTCTTTGATTGAGATTACATCATGGTTTTCTTAGAGAATGATTTGCCAAATTTTCAACAAAAGAATCTAAGGTTTATGTTAGGTGGCTCCTATGGCTATGAATGCACATTTAATATGAATGCACATTTAAGAGTCAACATGTATATAAGAAAAAAGTAAAGATAATGATAAAAGAAGTGAAGGTTTCCGAAGGGTATTTGCTAAACAGTTGCAAATGTAAAAATAATGGTAAAAAAAAAGTTAATGTGTCTTTTCATATCCATGTACCAAGGAAGTGAGGTACTTAGGCTGGAAGATTCAGTACTAGGTGCAGAAGAGAACAAGAATAGCATGAAGCCGTATAAACCATGGATAAATCTAGAGGACATGTGTATACAATAATGTCATATTGAATAATTGATGCCATCACAACATTTTGCTAGCCAGAGGTAGGATTGCTGCAAAAAGGGGCAACATGCATACAGGAAAAAAGAAGTGCAAATGATGGGTCCATGCCGCAACTTGTGCAATTGAGAACAAAAAAGTGGTTCCAGGGAGCAGCACGCGGGAGTGTCGAGGGATCTGATCTGCTCCCCTGTCTGGGACGTTGAGAAACCATGATCTGGACCAGGGACAGGTCTGAACTTTGAAGTGGTCCCCGGGAGAACGTCTGTTTTTGGAGAAAGTGGTGTCCGTCATCTGCACTAGTCACTGCCAGTACCTGCAGACTAGGCTAATAAAAATATCATGAACAGGCTGGATTTGACAATTTTCTAGCTATTTATAACTGAGTTGTAAGTTCGTAGTAATTATAACGATCTACATCGGCACACTCTGCATGTTTTTGTCTTATTTCCAGCTGATCATCCAAGTTGCAAGTTGCAACCCGCAGGCCTAGATCACTAGCTGCAGCGTCTTCCAGTATCTCTTGCAACTCCACGCATCTGCTCCAACCCAGTCTTCACTCTCGGCCTTATAGTCTCCTGCTACCCCCACATTCTTTAATGCAATTCATTTCCGAACCGCCTGCACTGCAACCTTGCTGAGGCCATCCATCTAAGAAATTTTAACATGAGCACTAGCTATGGTGATCACACGCCTTCTGAACTCATGTGGAATCAAGTTGTCGAGATCTGCGTCTCGGTCGCAGCAATATATATTGTAACAATGGGATAATTCCAGAGCAGAACTTGTTGAGTAGCATGCAGTCTGCTTTCTTTTTTTCTGTTCAATAAGTTAAATTTGCCTCTTTGGGATTATGTATATTATATATGTGTTCTCTATCGGCCATGTGATAGAGAACCCGCGATTTCGATGTAGAGGTTTGTTCCGCTCCCTCAGTGGCTTCTATCACGTCATGTGTTGATTCGCAACGTGTTAGAAGCCTCTGCGGGAGCGCAAGAAACATCTGCTGTCTTTGTAAGTCTGTTTGCACTTTCTCTCTCTTGAGAACTGGCGGTGTCTCAGTTATTTACGGCGTTATTTACGGCGTTGTTGAGCTTCAAATGCTGTTTCATCACACTCCTTCATTGATTTGAATCATGTCTCAGTCTGGGAACTAAGCTGTAGGTACTCACTTTTGACTCTGCCACCATCATTGTATCATCCTTTTTTCTGGTATGTGTGATTTTTCTTCATTCTCGTGTGCAATTTTGTTGACATCTTATGGTGCGTTGGTCCATGACCATAACACAGCAGTGAGTCGCCACTCGAACTACTGCACATTTCGTAGATTTGAAATTTGCAGCAGTTACCAAGATCTTCATGGGCACTCACGCGCGCGGAACACCGTAAAATAACGATATGCTTTGAGATATTGGCAGTGGATGAGGAACCTGTACTTATAAGATGCTTGCTGGACAGTGGAACATTTGAAAGAGCATCATGAAGCATCTCCACCTCCTCAGAAGTCATCTCTTCTAGGTTCGCTCCTTCCTCTCGCCGGTGTTCAAGAGAGTCCCGTTCCATCTTGGATGGTGGGTGCATGACCATTCAAAGTTCCGTTGAGTATGGATCACAGGGTCTCTATCGGCTAAGATGCAAAGATACGACTACATAATTTTCCACAAAAGCAATATACTGCTATCAAGGAGCTTGATAGCCTAGTATAACTCCTGTGATGAGACAGGTTTTCCGTGCAAATGGTTGCAGATGATACGGTACTCAGTGCAACATTATAAGGTGGCATTTGAGGGTCATGCCATATTGCAATCAAGGTTTCAACATAGTTAGTTATTTTTTTCCTGTTGTAATCTCTAAATCTAGTACTGATGAGACATATGTTTCCTTTTTATAGTTTTGTTAAGGCTGGCGGTGTCTCTAATTTCTGCCATGAGAAGAGGCCACGTCGCTCCAGTACTTACTTTCCCTCTAGGCCTTCGCGCTTGCAGGAGAAAAAGGTCACGCCCATCAAGTTCATTCGAAGGCTTTCGATCTTACACTGGAGAAGAGGCCACTGGAGAGGTGGCCACTTCGTCGCTATTTGAGAACGTGAGGACGAAGTGGATTAATGTCACGGAGGCAAACGTCTGCAAGGATCGATGTTCTTTGCACGACTACTATAAATACGCACGGTGGCTTCCATGCTTCAGATCACAAAGGTGGATTACACACGAAAACTTCCTTTAATCGTGAGTGTAAAAAAATGGCACGCAAAGTTGCTCCTGAAAATTTCGATATGTTTCGCGACTAGATCCGAGCTCTCAGCTCATTTCCCAGCTCCTCGTAAAGACCGCGCATATATCAAATTTCCAATGTATTTAGAAGGCACGTTACAAAGCGCAATTTTTCGGCCGCTTAGACGAGGCACTTTTCACTTTTTGGGCGGACAATTTTGTTTCGGAAAGTTCCTATCCTTAGCTGTAGCTGTGATTCAAAAGCTGCGCGTTGCTAGCTGACTATGTAGTAAGTGTGCTGTTTTTATGCTTCTTCTTTTAAGGCGTCTTCTGTCTCTTTTTATCCAATGGAGAAGAACAAGAACTTCTTAAATTCGCTCTGTCATGTGCTCATTTTTGTTCTATCTTTGAGTGTTTTTAGTGGTTCTTGTAGTTGTTTCGATCGCTGCAATTGGGTTTACAGAGAGCATATCTGCGGAAGCTGGGAGTAAAATTGTTGCAAGCAAGTGCATGGTGGTCGTTCACAAAGTTGTTTTTGGTTGTGTATGTTTTTAATGGACGTCAGCGGAAACCCGAACAGTGAACGGACTCACTGAGTTGCTGCTTAAACTTCTTGCTGCGTTCCAGTGATTGTGTATGCTACAGCCGTTCGGATCAGCTCGATAGTGTATGAGAGTTTATGTTCCTTGTTTTTCTAGTAATAATCTGCGGTCATTTGTTGCAACTGCAGCTTGAAGTCTCTCATCGGCATTTTTTTTTCTCTATGATCGGTTCAGAGATCGTCGCAAGAGATGATCAAAGAGCGCCTGGCAAAAACATAAACTAACCACGATCAAACATGCCTAAACAAACAGCAATAATGAAGAAGATCAGAGAAGAAAATTTCTGCCGTTGTCTTTACGCCGGGTAATGCCCTTGCCCTAGTGCTTTTCCCTAAAGGAAAATGCCATCACTAGAAGCTACTCTCGAGTGTCATCCTCCAGTTCCAAGTGATCAGCAGCATGGGCAGGATTACTATAGTCACTAATGATTAATTGCACGAAAGTCGCATCGATGCAACATCTGATACATAAATTGGTATGAGCACATTAATACTGATTAGCACTTCTAGGACATAATTAGATGCCCTCCAAAAGACACTAAGAAATTTTGTGAGATCGTTGCGTTGTTTGGAAATTTCAACCAATGTTTGCACCTAACCCAAATGGTCGATTTTGTATCATAACGTCCTTTTCAGCTGTGTCATGATGTATACATATATATCCAAGAAGATCAGTGAGAGCGTTTGATTGAGTTATATTAAATAAATGATATAACACTTACTCAGCAAGAGCATGTGTGTATATATATATAAACGTAAGCACTTATGTTATCATGACATAGTCAACTTCAACATATTCTCCCTGTCTGTGTGCAGAGCCATTTCATCATGTCCACATGCATGGATATTCCATGCCCTCCATAAAAGGCAAGGGAGTCTCATAAGCACTAGAGTCAACTTTCGACCAAATAATTCTCAATTCCATTCCATTGTTTGCTAGTTGACAAGCGCTTCAATAGGCTTTTGGACCACCAGTTGCATCCCTACCTACATCAAATCATAGTATGCTAAGTTGCAACACAAGAGCACAGGGACATAAGAGCATGGACTCTGAAGTCTACTGTATAACCCCAACAGTGTAGCAGGAATGAGGTGGTTGTATTCACACCAAATCCCAAGAAAAAGATCAGAAAGAATCAAAAGATCTTCCTCCGAGCTCTTTTTTCTTTTGGACTTTTTTCATAAAATTTAGCAGGAACTAGGTGGGTGCATTCACACAAAAATCCCATGGAAAAGATCAGAAAGTATTAAAAGATCTTTTTCCTTCTTTTTCTTTTGGACTTTTCTCATAAAATTTAGAGGAATGAGAAGGCTGTATTCACACCAAAATCCAATTGTATCAAAAGATGAGAAAATATCAAAAGATATTTGTCCTCCTCTTTTTTGGCTTTATTTATAACTTTAGTACTTTGGAATATGACGTTTTGTGCTTCAGACCTCTTGCTAACACCAAACCACATCGGAAACACGTAAACATAGGGATTCATGTCGGATAGTGCTTGACCTCTCAGACCTTTTGTTTTGCGGTAAAGAAAATTCAGTATCTAGGATATTGGCTCTGGGACGTGGGCAATATTCAATAATTCCCGTAATAAGCGGCGGCATACGACAAGTTTAAGAGAACTAACCCACATTTCGAGAATGGGTCGAGAATGCACCCAACCATGAGTGTTGCTCATAGTTCTAACTCGCTAACAATGCGAACTGGACCTGAGCTTGTAGTCAATGCCAAGAATGTTAAGCATCCTAAAGAGCATATTCATGAAGCTCCTATGAAGCAACCAGCTTGCCTTCATCTAAATTACCCTATTCTTAAAACTTTAACCCTAAACCTTTAGCCATAATGTATTTTACGACTCCGTGTCCTTCTCGACGTTCAATCAACTGTTTTAGCTAGCATCAATCCTTTGTTAGACTCTACACATCATGAGATGATGATTGCATGTTACACATTCAAATTCTTAGTTGATTGTGCCTGCGTCAAGCTTTTGATTTCGTATTATCGCCTAAATTGTGAACATAGCAAAATGAACTTCCAGAAATGACCTATCTCATCCTGCCGTGGACGTACGTCAGACGAGCTTCATTAATGTCGCTAGCCATAATCAGAGGTGGAGATTGGTCCAAGCATTATTGTACTAGACAAACCTAGTCTTTCTGTCATACTAGGGCAGTACTGGCGAGTATCCCCACACAGATGAATCATAATTCGCCTAACTGGCGATACTTTTGTTCAGAGCATTAAGAGTGTAGTCAGTAGGCATACTTGTGGCAACTCGCTCTCTAAAAAGGAGTGCACTCTGGCGAATTGATTTTAAGGAAAAGGAGATTTTCGTCAGAAAATTTGGACATTGTCGCCTTTTGGCGATTTTTCGCCAAAAAAAAATGCTTTACTAGAGTCCTTGAAGTCAACTTGAAAAAAATTTGGACTTATCATTTCCAATCACTCAAATTCCATGCACCCTGAGGATCTCTTTTTTCTGAAGAACGTTGTAATCATCTGTTTTCTGCTGTGCCAATAGTGCAATCCCCATCATTGGTGTCACTGCTCAACTGTGACAAGAGAAGCTGATTAAAATGACCTGGTTCATCCCACATTGGCCAATGCAAACATTGCCACAACATTACAACAAAATCATCAAATGTTGTTGATACTGTATTATTTGTCAAGTACTCTTCTATGAATTTGAAGCTTCAGGACTTACCCAAGATTGATCTCTGGTACCTTCTAACCACAATGGGCTATATTAAAGTCCACATTTTTAGAAGTTATTTTTTTTATTAAAATGACACAGGTGGTTGCTGATTCCACGATTCATATCAATGAATTCCATGGATGTGATAGATAATAAACAAACACCAAAGCAAGAGCCAGGACATCTTCAAAGGATTGGTACAGCACACTTTTCTGGGAAGAACATTATGGAAACCTTTGTTACAAGAGCTTCAGAGGGCTCTGCCAGTTCTTTTGCTCAGTATTGATCGGCCTCACCAGGCGAATGATACCAACAGGCAATTGACTGCCCAGTTCACTTCCTGACTTTTGGCCCCACAGCTCCTGTTAACCTCCATGTAGTTGATACATGGGCCTGTACTGCACCTTTTTCTGAGAATGCCATCACATGACTGCCCATCATACTTAACATAAGTGACGGTGAATAGTATATAAGCCCCATCTACATTGGATGTTGAGTCAACAGACAGAGAAATCTACATTGTCTAGCAAGAAACCAATTCATCCAATGAAGAAACTCATGAATGTTGCATTGCCTACATGTTTGAGGGGTCAATTTTAGAGACAATTTTTTGGAACTAAAAAGGATTGACTCCCAAAATATTTCATGCTGAATCGCATTTTGGTCCCTGCTACTCAAGCAGGTACAGATGCAACACACAAGGTTGTGCTGCCCATAGTTTGGCTTGAATGACTGTTGTTTAGGCTCAGGCTATCCCAGCCCAGAGCCATGCCACGCTACATCTCTCTCCACAAGCTAGCAACCACCACTGGACCAGACTATGACGACCAGAACCCCAAAAAGGATCAGTCCCATTGAATAGTATATGCAGTCTCAGAATCTCTCTTGAAATGATGTCAGAGATTGATGACCAAGAATTCCACTCCAACCAACAAAAGCATGCTCGTCCATGATCACAGAACTCTGCAAAGCCATGAAAAACATAGAATAGTCCAATGCATAGTGTCAAATGCTTCTTCCTGCTCCAACCAACAAATCCCCCAAACATACTCTAATGTTCATCTATGGAGTGGAAACAACTTGCACTGTGATCATATGAGCATATTGGTAAGATTTTGATGCCAGTCTTTAGAATCACATTAGATCATGTTATACTTACAATAATTTCAACTAATGATATTTCCAGTTTTCAAGTTCTGCACAAGTATTACAATACACAGATCCAAAATTGCTTGACATAATACATGATTATTTTCAAATTGATTTCAAGAATGTGATCAGTTCAAACTTCCTTCAAGCTTTCATCCCAATCAAGCACAGCAAACACCATAAGGACAGCAAGAACCTCTGATTCAAACACCAAAATCGAGCAATGACATTGTGTGACTAGCAGTACACAAAGCAAGCCCTCCACAAACTAAATGTACCATGGATGCTTGCCAAATCCAAAACAACAGAACCCACAACAATGTGTAAACAGTTAACTACTAGTTCTTCCACATCCAAAGTGGCAACTGGAGTCCTTCTGAAGATGTGTGGTTCATTAACATTTTCAGAAGAAATGACAACAGGGTTTTGAAGGGACTCCAAATCATCCTCTTGCTCAAACACATGTGGCAAACTCTACTCTCATCTTAGGAACAATGATGAACTTCCTATGAGCGGTTGGAGATTGAAGGAGCTCAGGAATGCAAATCACGGTGATTTTATGTCAAGATTGCCAAAGAGCATCAATTGTGTTGTTGAAACAGGAGCAGTTGAAATGCTAGTCCAGTGACTATTTCATAACAACCTGCATCATGATCCAATAACTCAGAGGAGGCAAGGTACGGCAATAGGTCAGTATGCCATGTCCAATTCTTCCAAAATGCAAATTTAGCCTTTAGAAATACTGTGACATCAAGATGCATTTTAATTGAATGTTACTGCTATGTAGACTATTGCCTCATTGTCAAGACCATCCAATAGAGTGAAAGACGATGGAACACAATGAATGTAGAACATTATGGGTTCGTGGAAACCTGATACAACTGAAAGAACTGCAATTGGGCATGCTGCTTTGCAGCAACAGCTCCAACAGCAGCACATGAAATTGCTTTTGGATATGACTCAGCCATCTACACTTGATCCAAAGCTAGAGGTTAGAGGAACATAAGTGCCATAACTCAAAGATGAATCACCTCCTTGGTAGACTTGGAGTACTTAGGGCAGATTAACAAACTCTAACACAACAGGTCCTTGTTTTGGCATTGACATCAACAGGCAGACAAACAAGGTTGTGAGGACATCCTTTTCATGTTCAATATAGTGCAGTACTTGCTTGAAACTCAAGGAAATTGCCAAATCTTCTTATGCTGGGAATTCATTCTGCTTAAATGATCTAGAATTGCATTGCAATTTCAATGACAATCACATTTCAACTACTTCCAATTGCACCAAAATATCTGGAAAAACAGACTGGCTAAGACAGGAAGACAACAAGAGCCAAAAACACATAAAGTCACTTCTGTTTTGACAATTGAAAGTTGAAAGAGATTATGCAAAAGAACACCATGGACTTATGTTCCTGAGCTCATTTCTTGCATAAAAGGTGTAGTTTTTATTATCCACAATTTCACCCTTTGAAAAGGATACCAAGTCTGCAATTGGTTTCAATAATGCTTCAGCACATCCTGTTTCCCAATGTCTGACTTGGCTACAATGATTCCATTCTACTAGATTCATACTGACCTTGCCAAGTTCACCAAGTTTTGCTCAAGAGCACACACAGTTTATGCCTATTGCATCATATGAACAATCCCTCAAAACCATCAGACAGGCCAAATTTCACTTGTACTGTTAGGATCATTTGCTTCATTTGAACCATGAGTGTTGCTTGAAGTAGGTGTAGCTCACCATTTTTGTGTCAATGTGCAGCAAGAACACACAGTTCGTGGAGTGCACAAAAATTTCATTGTAGAACTTGAAAATATCACTTGTCTCCTGTCCTCCTGCCTTCTGTAAACCAGAAAAAGGATGAAAACCCTGTGAACTAACAAAGACAAAAACCATGGACCTAAATTAATTCCATGCAAAACAATAAAGTTCATTGCACCAGAGAATACCCTCCAACATCAGTTTATACATTGTTTCATAAGGCTGCAGAGTAGAAGACACCTGAGTGCAGTACCAAGGAGTTGAAGTCCGTGAACATGTTGTGAAACACATGAAACTTGCACTGTGACTGCATCCCATACTGATGGATAATAACATGGCATGTAACTGTTTGCAAGGTAAAAATCAATACTCAATTTCGTGAGCTTAGATTGGGAAACAGAACTGGGCAATCAATCAACAAAAATTCACATCAATTATAGGAAGGATGTGCAGATCACAACAATGACAGAAATGATGGGAAGATGGGAAGGTGCCATGTTACATGAGTGGATGGGTCTAGATCCTCTTAGAAGCCCTGTTTGGATTTGCTTCATGTGACCCCATCCAAAGCTTTTTGTAACTTGGATGATATGTTTTAGAATTATTTGAATGTATGTTAATTTGTAAATTTCGTTATTATTTATGTTTATATTTAGAATATTTAGATGATAATACTACTAAAAATTTAACAACTAGATGTGATATGGATAATATATATCATAAGGAAAAAATAGTGAATCGTCCTTATTTGCTTCAATTGGAGTTTCAAACCAAGGGTGACCTTGGCATTTTGGTGTTTTGATTAGAAATGAAGGTTTCTCCAAAGTATCTTATATATTAATTCAGTAAGTTTGTCTGTCTGTCTGTCGAGGTCCTGAAACCCAAATCACTTTTAATAAAACTGTCCCCCTGAACTCGAGGGCCCAAAAACTATTCAGAAATTTCGAGTTTTTACTTTTTACTTTTATTTTTACGTCCGTTTTCGCGCAGCAATTGTCAGAGGTCTTTACTTCTTACTTTTATTTTTACGTCCGTTTTCACGCAGCAATTGCCATCGTTGATGGGGGAGATATTTTTGAGATTTGGAAGGTGGGTGAGGAGATTTGGGTGCGCTTTTTTTGGGCTAAGGGTTTAGGAGGGTCATGATTTTTATTTTTTTGTGGAGGGGGGAAGGGGTGGGGGTGGGGTTCTAGGGGTCTTAATAGGTGGAAATGAACCGGAGTGGGAAATGCGAAGGACTAGGTGGGGGGGATTGATGGGGTGCATTATGCACCGGGTTCACACTAATAGAACTTTAAATCACTTAAATTGAACAAGAACTGAAAAAGATATGAACATTGAAGGTAAAAGGGGTAAAAGAGAAGAAAAGAGAAGAAAAACGCGTTTAAAACTTGGAAAAGCTTATTTCTCTTCTTACTTTTCTATAATTTCTCCTTTTCCTCTGTTGTTCAAAGACGAATTGTAGGGCTCAAGTTAGCGCTCCCATAACGTTTTAAATCACTCAAAATGAAGCACAGATGACAAAGATTTAGAGAAGTGTTCGGTCATAAGGTAGAGATCGGTGATGGGTAGTTCTACCCTAGTGAGATGGGCTCCAACGCAAATGGTATGGAAGTCTGGGTATGCAATTGGTGGTGCCAAATAAGATAGGGTTTCCTCAAACTTAACGAATACACTTCTTGTTTCAATATATAATTTTGCTTGGAATTGAATGCATACCAGTGAATGACATGTGGTGCATTGGGTTGAGATTGATCCTACAATTGGAATGAATGTCTACTTAACTCTAATGGACAGAACTTTCCAAGTATGAAACATTCTCAATTGCAAGGACCTGAAGGAAGTTGGACAATCCAAGGAAATGGTGAATTGATGGAAGTTGGGGAATGGATGAATCCCAAGGAGTTGATGTCAAATGAATGACTTTAAAAGTTTTACAACTGCATTTTTAAATTTTTTCTTAGGGCAAAGTATGTCCATTAATTGGATGACATATTAGGAAAGCTTTTGAGATAAGAACACAATGGATGAAAATAGACCAGTAAAATGCCAACCTTTAGTGCTAATTCCTTTTTTTATTCTCAACTTTCCTTGAATACATCCACTATCTACCTTTCTCAACGTTTCCAATTAACATTTTCATCCTTTATACAACTTTCAACTTTCAAATATTCTGAAATATTTAACACGAGTGGACATCAGCAAAGTTGATTGTTGGGGAAGATGAAATAAGTGGTTACAGGTTCCACAACCACTTTATTGGCTTTTTGGTTATGGCATTTCCACTCTTGCCATGAATCAAACATGTAAGCCCTAGTAGAATCCATTACCACCCTGATAGATTGGCATCCCACCCTCCTATGCTCAACACATTCCAAAGTACAATAGAGGTAACAATTAGTTTCATCAATAGATCAATGACACAAAAGAAAATCATCCTTTTCATCCCATGTTAACAAGCTGGAAAAGGGCTGATTCTAGAAAGAAATGTCACATCACAGACATTTAATCAGCCTCTAATCATCAAGTTGCAATTCAAGGCTGAAAATATAACATACATCTAAATAAAGTTCAATAAGAGCGCAACCTTATGATCTACAAATAATCTTGGAACCATAAAGGCAATAGAGAGACTTTCAAAGACTTTTTTGGGTGTTCGGTAATAGTCTTCCAAGTGTGCGGTGGTTTTAAGTTTCCACCATTTGAACCCCCGCCCCCTACTTTGGAGGGTCACGTCTGACGCATTTCTTCATCTTCTTCAACAATTCAACTTTCTGTGGGTGCGCAAATAGTAGGGCTACAATTCCTCTTGGGGCATGAAATTCAAAGGATCACTCTCCAGAAATTCGTAGACCTCTGAGGCACTAAGTGTTTGGACACCGGCCTCTCTACCCTAACTTGATGGGATGGGAAGATAAGAAGAAGTTTCAACTCTCCACACATGGAAACGATTGTAAATACTTGATAGGATATGTGCATTGTGAGTCATATAGCCAAGTGATTATATAGCCTAGTGCAATTAAAGTCTTGGCAAACACAGTATGGGCAGTAGGTGACATTTCTTACTTAGAGGGAGACAAGTGGTCGCCTGTAGTAAATATTTGATACGTGGCAAATGATTTTATCCATACACCAAGTATCCTAACTTTGAACAAATAGTGAATTCAATGTCACGAATGTCGATTGGAAGAATGTCAAATCAAGATTCTTAAGCCCAGCATTTATTGAGCTCTTGGGGTTGAATGGAAAAGGTCACACCAAAAGAGGCAGCAGATTAGTTCATTGTTTTTCAAATATAAAATGGTAACCAGCTGTTATGGATTATTCTTCCACTTCAGTAAATCACTTGTAGAACATTTGTAATGTATGTGGAGGGGTTTAGCCATGATGAAATTACCTGTGGAGGATTTGGGAGGGATATTATGCCTACTCCTCCAGGGTGGGACGGAAATTATGCCTACTTATGGGTGTAAAGAACCCTCCCATTCATATACACCTCATGATCTACATAGGTTTGGTTCCTTATAAATTTTGCCTCGTGCTTTAGGATAGGTAAAGCCCATGGGTGGGGGACATTCCCAAAACGTGGGGCAGGACTCCACTATTGCCTCGTCCTAGGCCCCTTATTTTGAGAATGCACCCACCCTCAGGCTTTACCCTACACATAAAGCACTGCTGTCATGTGCATGGTGTACTAAGAGGGCACCTTATAACCGTGAAAGTTCCTCTGCTGAGAGGAAGAAGTTTCCATATTTAGAATGTTCAGTAGCTGTGCTTTGCACATGGTAAAGCCCCTGGGGGCAGGGCATATTCAGAGTAAGTTTTTAAAAGTTCTTCCTAAAACTGAAAAGTTCCTCCTCTCAGTGGAGGAACTTTTTGGATTTAGAATGTTCAGTAGCTGTGCTTTATGCACGATATAACCATTTGGGGAGGGCAATTCTCAGAATAAGGGGTACAGTAGGCCGGCCAGATCCAAATGGAGGGCTCCATTGTTTCTGGTGTCCCAACTAAACTTGAACCTCTCCTCTTAGTGCATCTGACACATTAAGAATTGTCAAAAAGGATTAGAAATGAGAAAGTTATGGCCCCCCAAATTATAGGGGGTCAAGAACTCAAAAAAACCAAACCATCGAACATTACAAAGGCTGGTTCTAGAACACCCCCAAAAAATTCCTTGTATGTTATTCTGTTGTTATTAAAGTACAAAGATGATTTGTAGAAATTCAGGTGACGCTCCTATGGCACTTTTAAATCGTTTAAAATGAATGAGAAATAAGAAAGTTATGAGGTTTGAAAGTAAGAGGGGTCAAAATGAATTTTTTTTGAAAAAAACATGTTATGCAATTCGAAAAAGAGTATTTTTTTTTCTTTCTCTTTTTCGGCTGGTCCCATGGCTTTGCATTTGAAAGATGATTTCTAGAGCTTGAGAAGGCACTCTTATAACATTTTAAATCACTCAAAATGGAGAAGAATGAGAAAGATCTGTCAAAGTGTTCAGTCAGAGGCAGGTGATCGATGATGGGCTGGTCTACCTATCAACAAGTTCTCGCTGGTTGAAAACATTTACCACCATCATCCTGCAGATATACTTAGAACCCAGATCCAGACATGGAACCTTTTCACACATGCTGCACTTTACCTTTAGCCTTGGTACAGCTTGTGGCAGGCCAATGTTGTAACAATAGAATATTACCTATTCCTTGAAATCTACACCTTGCAATCCAATGAAACTGTGTGAAGTGTAAACCCCTCTTGTTTCGTCTTTCGCCATTTTTGTCTCATCTTTATCTTGCCCTCTGTTTATTTTTGTCTCTTATGATAACAAGTGAGAAAAAAAAAGCAAAGCATACCAAATGTTGACAACTTGGCTCCAACTTCTCGGCCTTTACAACTTTACACAAGAAATCCTTGACCTCCCAAAAAAACATTATTTAATTAGAAATGTGAGGCCAAACAACAAGCCAAAAATGTTCAAAAGTTCCCCTTCTTGGCCTTGACTCCTAGTCTAAAGGAGGCCTAGTAGTAGGTGGGATGGGTCTTGTTTAGGTATGTATCTTTTATAATCCCGCAAAGCCTTAAGCCCCTGAGAGATATTTTTCACCACCTAAAGAGCCTCAAACACTTCATGGATCTATTTACATAGTCAGAGAGATAATGGAATACAGCATTGGATTTTATGAACATAATTTCAAGAATAAGCTTTACAAATATGAAGGCATTTCATAAACAACTAGTGTGGCCTGTGATGTTGGCCCGAGTGTGAACCCATTACACAATAGGGAAACTCAACAAGTAAACATTGTTTTGCAATGTATGTATTGATTTTTTGAACAGCCAAATATGAAAGGAAATCATGCTTGAATTGAATGGTAAGTCTTCAAGTGTTACAACATCCTCAACTGATTTTTCCTTCAAAACCTAGTTTTTTGGAATTTATTTGAATTTTCAGCACCCGAAATCACTTAAAATTTAATATCTCCCACATTCTGAATCCAAAACTTACCAAATAAATTCCATTAAATCTTGCTCATCAAGATCTTTCCAACAACATAACATGGAAGGCACATTCCAATTCCTCCAAAAATTTCAGGTATGATTTAATTTAATTTTCAGTAAAGAAACCAACTTTTGCACCAGAAGTCAAACGTCCTGGAACCAAGCCCATGCAGCCCTCCTCATCAAGAGCTTTCGACAGACACAAAGAACATGATCTGAGGCATCCTGGTTCAATGAATCTCATAAATACAAAACAAAATGAAACACACTACCTTCCTTCATAGATAGATAGATGAGGAAGATCAAGCATTCAGAATACACCAATCTAGAAAAGGCAAATCTTACCCAGATAATGACAAAACCTTAAGCACTTGAAAAACAAAAAACATTGAGACTTACCTACGCAAATGAATCTAATAACAAAGGATTACATCATAGTTATCTCATCCTTAAATTTCACCTAAAATAATGTACTATCTCCCCTCCACTTGCCTACATTTCCACCCAAGTCAACCTATTATGTCCCCACCAAAATATCTATGTACATAATTACTACTAACCTATCCCCTTACCTACTCACCTACTTGATTGCTTGTCACTCCAACCGAGCCTACGTTGGCAACTGAACATGATGAAAAAATAAAATGAAATCACATGAAGGTATTCCAAAGAATGTCTCATTGTTTTCTAAGCAATATTTTGTACTTAGATGAAGATATAAAGCAAACCTCAAATGTGGATATTGCTCCTATGGTTAGTTTTACTAACAGAAATTCTAGGGGCCTGCCTCCACATTGGCCCATTTAATGCATAATGCATTCCTCAATAGTCTCAAGATGTATTCAGTTGTATTCAATTCATTAACAATTTAATTATATTTCTTGTGCATTGGGAGGATTTCAATACCTTCTGATCTCTACTATGTTATTAATTTATTTGCAACAACCACATAATTAAACTAAAAATTTGAGTAAGTGAAGATAGTTAACAAAAATTAATTTTCCTAGCTTAAGTGAATAAAAAGAGTTTTGTAAAGAACTTTTGTAACGCTAAATGTGTTTTGGAAATCACTCTCTTGATATTAAATAAAATTAAGGTGCAAATAAAGTTCAATTCAGTTTTTCTCTTTTGAAGGAAAGTGCAAACAATTCTTAGAATAAAATGTAAGAGTAGTACTTCCTCTTAGCTTTATTTAGGTTTTTTCGTTTCATTAAGTTTCAAATTTTCTCATGACTAATTCTTCATAAAATTGTTCTTTCTCCCATTTGTATACAATTGATTATTTATTACATCCTAACATTGCATATATCCCCTGTAGGGTTGAAGTTGTTTAATGGTTTGGAAGATTAAGGTTTGTAGTCAATCAAGGGTAATGTATATTATTTCCCATTAGTATGTGGAATAATGAGGGTTATGCATGGGGAATTGCCAAGATAAGGAATTGAGGGATGATAGTTTATATAATCTTGCGACGGGCATGAGAGCTGATGACAAAGGGGAGCAATGGTGAAGGAGTTAATGCTCAGGCAAAAGTGTGAGCGATAGCTAATGCACAGGGCAACATGGGGGGCAACTTGCAACATTGGTCCGTTGGGTTTAGGCTTAGGTGGTTGGGTGACAAAGGAGCAATGGTAAAGGAGTTAGTGCTCTGGCAGAAGTGTGAGGGATAGCTAATGCTAATGGGGCAATGTTGGGGCTACTTGCAACAATTGGTCTGTTGGGTTTAGGTTGTTGGGTGTGTACAAAAGAAAGGGGAAAAGGGACAGGGACTGGGGTTGGAGTTCTTCAACTAGAAAATCTTGTACCATGAGATAACTGCAAGCAGATGTCTGAAAATAGATCTCACTCTCCCACTATGAACTGGACAAATTTCTACACATGGCAGACTTATCCAAAAAGGAGCCCAAACTGAGGCTACTGGGCCCAACTTGCACTGAAACTGGGGATGAGATCAAGAGTCAAAATGAAAACAGAACACAGGAACCCATATAAAAAGGAAAAAGAGAACAGACATCTACAGAAGGGGGATCCAACTGCTTTTCTCACGTGAATTGGTTTTGGATTTGCCTTTCTTAAGCTCATAACCCAAAGTTTTGTCACAATAGAGTAAAGTCCACCGATTAGGGGGCATCAAACGCGGAACTGGGAATGAAAATTTTACAAAACGAAATAACTGGGACCCAGACTAGTTCTTCCAGCAATTTTGGTAGTAAACTGAGTTTGATCCTGTCTTTCTTTTTCTTGAGCGCCTCCACTGCTACTACATATAATTTCACTGCTCCTACCTGTACAACTGATATAATTACTCTCGAACCTTGTGCATTAAATGCTAAGTTTCAGCATTTCATACTGAGATTTAATAAAATTTCCTTACTTTGCAGATACCACTGAAAGAGGGGATAGAGGTGAAAGCAGGCCCAAAGACAAGGTGACTTTAGGGAGAACTCTCATAACTCTAATAAAATCCTCGAGATCTTTTAAACCAATATTCAGTTTCATTAAATGATGCGTGATTTGGCTCACTTTCTGGCTACACTCAAACTGGGGATGGAAAGGGGATTGAACTCTGGAGGCTGAGTGACCAAACTTCTTGGAGCTCTTAAAAGTTTGTGAATTCTTCTTATTCCTCTGACAGGCTCATATTGCACCCTGACCTCACAAGAGCCAATAATACCATTCCTAAAACTTGGGGGCTGTGGAATGGCAGGGTTCTGATATATAGGATGTAGGTTATACCTTCCGATTGAGGGTCAGACTCAGACTCAAGAGTCAGGACTCAGGAGATAAATGATCAAGGCTTCTTCTCTTTGCACCCATCACAAGCAATTTGAAAGGCAAAAAAATGGAAAAAAAATTAAGCCTGACAAAAGAAAGTTAGTGAGAAAAAAATGCTTCTCACATGGAAAAGCAAAGTAAAAAATAGCCTGTCAGTAAAAAATAATAACAAAGAAGTATGCCTATCATAGGATGAGGGGTTAAACTGAACCATCGCCTACATTGTTTAGTTAATACCTCAAACTTCTTGAGTGAGGCCTCTCAGGAGTGTACATCAACTTGGGAAATGTTAAAATTAAATCTTGATTTAGTCTAATGGTTGAATGTTTAAAATGTTTAGAAGAAACTCAAGATTTTTATTTTTATTTTTTATTTTTTTGTTTTTTTATCATGGTATCATTGTAGGTTTTGCCACCTGGTTCATCCAAGGCCTAAATGAGGGTATGATAACATTTTTCTACTAAGTTATTAGTAAGTTGTGAATTAAGAAAATCAATCCTTTTTATTCAGGAAACGTCAACCTTTAATTATTTTTAATATAAAATTTTTGGAATTTTTGAGCACTCAATGTGGAGAGGTTAGGTGAACGAACACCTAGATTCGTACTTTCACCTTTGTTTGGGAGGCATCTTAGAGTCTATATTTTACTCAAAAAATGGTAAATTTGAATTCAAAAATCTTGATTTAGTCTAGGGATTGGATATTTATCATGATTAAAAGTAACCCAAATGTTGTTAATGTTTTTATCAATGTTATGTGATTATTTGAACATTTTTAATAAGTAATGATTTTTCATAGTATTTTACATTTTTTTGTCATATGTAGTGGAATATTTTGATGGGTTTACCTTTCATTATTTATAATTACAAGTTCATTTTCATTTTGCATTTCCCAAACCATGGTGTGTCCCCTTGTGCATTTGATATAATTGAAAATCCCTTGACGAGTGCAATGCATTGAGATGTTCCACTTATTATTTAAAGCTACAGCCCAATTTATTGAATATGGCATAATCATATCAAGAAAATTCAGCAAAAATAAAATATAATATAATATAAAAGAAATTGGGTGCATCATTATATTATTGGGAAGCCCTCAATGATTGGGATTTTTTAAAACGTGATTTTGTAAGTTTTAGATCTCTAGTGTGAAAATTATTGAATTTTAAGAAATTTTTATTACTAAAAATTCAACTTACAAAAACTGATTTTAAAAGAAGAAATTAGTTGAGTAATGAGTTCACACTTGAGCCAATGACACATATTCACACTAGTCTCTCGATTAAAAAAAGTAGCTTGTTTTTTTAGTTTGTCACATTGAGATCTCCCAAACCATGATGCCCCTCATCACACACTTGGTATGGTTGGAAGGCCCTTGTGAGGCTGCAATGAGATAGTTTTGTATTGTTTAGGCCTACAATGCACTAGTTATTGAATTTTGAACTAGCAATCTCAGACTTAGGCTGAACCTTGAAGAAGGTGCACCATTTCTCATTTCAAAAATTCTTTTAATTGGGCCAATGACACAAGTCACTCTAGTTCTCGTGAAACTAAACATATGTAGATCACAAGGTGTTGGAGTGAGAAGGTTCTTACATGTACTCCTTGAAAGTAGTAGGGATGTTAGGATTACAAGTAGGTGTAAGATCCCTTTAAGCTTAAGATCCCTTCCACTTTTAAGGAGTGGGCAGAAGATCCATCTTGTTTTTTTAAATGATGTTCACAAATGGAAGGTACCCTCCAAGTACATTACAAAATTTCTTTGAGTGCTTGACAAATTTAAGGTTCTCCCCAAATACTATATGAAAATTTTGAGAGTGTTTTATGTGCATTGTTTAGACAGGGTTGATGTTCCATAATAGCACATCCAATTGTTATAAGCACTAAATGTAAATTAGTAATTCATAATTGTGGGAACCTCTTATTTCTTGGAAAAGAATTTGGGCAACCCTGTGCATTGCAATACTTTAAAATATGGCCATTGAGAATATAAAAGATTAGGGCAAAAAACATCATTTCTAACAAGAGAAATTTCCAATAATAGTATCTAGCCATAAATATGATGAGCAATTCCACAATGGAATGGGATGATTTTTTTGTGAACTTTTCTCAATGACTTGGTCGGGCATGATCCCTAATGAATTTGTAATAAGTTATCATGAGATTTTGTAGTTGTTTAAAACTGAGTAAGCTCTTCCAAGGCTTCCAAAAATCTTGGACTTGTGGAGTCATCATTTCCCCAAAGAATTGAGACAATTATAAATTATAACACTGATTTGCCAATTTCCTTGTTGTATGCACCACCCACCACCCATGATTTGATTTTCAATTTTGTGATGTAGCTGAAGTAACAATCATCCACAATCTGATTTAACCAAATTTGATTTTTAACAAAAATATCAAAGAAAAAATAATTCATCATATATTCTTGGCTACCTACTTGAACCCCTTGGATTACTTACATAAGGTTTAAACATTCATTTAAATAATCTTTAAGTATTTCATAACCTATGTAGACCCTTAGGTGTCTTTTTAGATAGGATTAAATAACCCTCTAAATAACCACTAGGTACCCCCTAACTTAAAAAATCCCTAGTTAACCACTCAATTAAGTTTGTGTAATCCCTTAAGTCCCCATTAGGTATCCCATAACAAAAATGGGCCCTTAGGTAAACATGTAGATGTAAGTAAAACATACGAGACAAATCATTTTAGGCACAAGAGGAAATTTGAGTTTCTTCTTTTGTTATTTTCCTTTGCCATAATCTCATCATGTATTCTAATTGTCGTCATAGTTTAAGGAAACAATGATTCTACTCTTGGATTTCATTGTCTTTTTGGATAGGGCAAGTCCATCTTTGGGTGGTACCACTAAGAACACCACACCTTAATTATCTTGGACCCATCAAAACTTTAAAAAATCATAAGAAACATTGTTTTAAAATATTTTCATAATTTTTTTTAATGAATACATTTATTAGGTTGCATAGTTTCAATAATATTAAGAACATTGTGTATTTTGAGTTCCTAATCATTGTTTTTAGAAAAAGTTTCAAAAATGTAACATTGTTTTGTTTTTTTTAACTTTTTGGTTAGGAACACAAATTTGAAACATGATTTGAGAAATTTTTCAAAATGTTTTTTTTAAAGTAATTTGGAAGTCATTCTATTTTAAATTTTTTATTAGGTAATTAATTGAGTAAGTATATTTTAGTTATGCATTTTCAAAATTAAGGTTATCAATTTCTAAAAGGACAATTTTATTTAAGAATACAAATTTTTAACAATTTCTATTTTTTTAATTCCAAAATAAACTTCAAGCCATATATTAGTGCATGCAATTGATAAACATGAAAAATATATATATTTAAATTGTTGTGAAAATATTTAAAATAAAGGCCCCAAGAAAATGATTTGATTTAATTAGTTCTTTAACCATTTTTTGAAGTGGTTTCTAGTGGTACTGCTTGAGGATGGGTTTGCCTGATAACTTTATTATGTGCAAAAACTTTTTTTTTCCATGACCCTACAATTGCCTAATTTTTTAATATGCACATATTCAAAGATCAGTACAAAAGTGCATATATATAATTTTCATTAAATTTTGATACCCTGTATTTATTTAAAATTTTAATTTTAATTTGAAATTGTGAAGAATGATGAAAATGCAATTAAACACAACAAGATCAAATGTGCTTAACATATTAGTAGATAAAACAATATGCATTTAAAATGCTTGAGTCTTTTCAAAAAGATTCAATTGTTAGTGGTGTGAAAAGATCATTCACTTTAGATGTTTGAGTAGTAATTCATTTACTTGTACTAATTTACTTATTAACCTACTAATTGAATCTACTAACAACTTATAAGTCAAAATTTGATAAATATATATTAATATAGTTTTTTTTTAAATATAAAAAATTAATGCAGGTACCCTATATTAATAATATCTTGGTTTTCAAATAGACATAATCCTATCATATAACTAATTAATTATTATTCTGACCCAATAACCAATATTCAAGACCTTATGTTTTTATTCACGTATTTTGTATGTCAAAGAAAAATGTTCCTCCCAATTCTAGATGTTTATGCTTTTAAACCAATACCACTATTTTTTAATAAAAAACATCCCAGAAATTTGTTGTAGTTTGGGTTTGAAGAAGTTTTGGTAGCTTCAACTTGACCTATAGTAACGTTCTAAAAAAAATCTCCACGTTCTTGCATGCTCAAAATTTAAATCAACATCCTCTTCATCTATTGGGACAAGTTTCCTAGACTTGGACTTGCCATTCAAATGGTTAAAAAATGATGTTATTAATATGTTTCAATTATTGACCTTTTCATGAACATTGTCCCTCTTTCCATTACAACCATGGCCTCCTTTAATTGGTCATTTATCCATTTGCTTCTTACATTATGTCTAGGAGATTCATTTTTCACTTTTCTTAATTAATTTTGTATTTTATCTAATGCAAGTTAATGTGAAACATTCTTCTTGTACATAGTTGGTTAGTCCAACATGCCATTTTTTCTCCTAGAAGGCACATTGACCATCGTGTTAGCCCTTCTCCTATTGACCATAGCCCCCAAAAGCAGGAAAATGAGAGGTGAGTTAGGTCAAGAAATGAATAAATGACATATGATTCTATTATCGTAATACCTTTTTAGGTTTTGCATCTTGCCGCTGAATAATTATTTTATTTTGAAAAATTAATTTTGGCATTTTTTTTTGGAATTATTTACAAGATTTCATTTTAAAATATATGCATGTCATTCATCACTAATGTTCAATGCAAACATTTTGCTTCATGACACAAGTTTTATCCTAAAACTTTGCTTGTAGGGAATATGGCATTAACCATTGGCATACCATCAATCATTAAAGAACAAGGTTTAGTTTTTAGATTTATTGAAAAAGTGGATTAGAAAAACACCCTACAATAGAACAATGAGATTTTTCACAAGGCTACACTATCAAGCCCATAAAATGTGTTAGATAGAGCTTGTTAGGGGTGTTTAGTAGCAAAGGTGAATTTTTAAAAATAGCTTAGGAATCCTATGAAATTTTAGCTTTAGTAAACAATAGTTTTTTTAAAAATCAGCAAGAAAAGACCTTAATTTTCTGATATTTTGACATTCAAAAAAATAATATAATTTATGCCGAACGTGAAAAGGTACCATGGTACATTTAATAAAAATATAAGATCAAAGAAATATGCAAAGTCTTTCCATGGTAAATTATCATTTGTTGTTTTGTGCATGAGATGGGTGTGAATTTCAAGCTATGAGGATTAGGGCTTGTTAAAATTTGTGATAGCTCATTGTGTTTGTACTCTTCTTTATTTGTGGGACTAAAAATTTGAGTATGTATTAAGCATAAATTTACAAGTATAAGAACTTGGTGAATGTTTCCTTGTAAATTATCTATGGATGAAATTTTGTATTCATTTGACTAGGCTTTTATTTTCATGTTTATGCTTTCCTTTATTGTTTAAGGTTTTAAGATTTTTGCACTAGAATCTACTAAAATATTTTTGAAACTTGAGTTCATCTAACACAAAATTTGGTGGGTTGGACATGTTTTTTCCTAACGGAAAGGATTAAACAACTTTATGAATAATTGGATTATCGCGTTATGAAATTGAAACTATGGTGATTTTTATTTGTTAAGAAATGTACAAAGACTTAGGTGTAAAGATTTCTTAGGTGATCTTTAGGCTCCTCATCAATTTCAAATTATAATATCCCAAGCTATTTATTGTGTTTTTTTATTCTTAAATTTAATTATTACAAAGTGCATTCACATCCCAAATTTGATTTTGCATTGTAAATTAGCTAAGTTTGTTGCCTTTTATAATGCTGTTATATCACTTTCAATGTAATTTTATTGTAAATCACACACTTTACCAAACACATGTAAAGTCCCATGCATTGGGATATTTCAAGATTTGTGTATATTGGAATGTGACAACTCCAAAACTACCATATTACCTTTTCAAGTTTGGCATCTCACTATCGAATAATTATTTTATTTTGAGAAACTAATTTTGAAGCAAAAAAAAAAAAGAATTTGAATTTGGGCAATACTTTAATTAAATTTGAAAATACTTGACATGACCTGAAATCACTTAAAGTACATGCAATAATATACATACTAAAACCCTAGAAGTACCCCATGAAATTTCAACATCAATAAACAATAGTTTTTAAAAATTTAGTATAAATAGACCTTAATTTTAAAAAAAATTGACATTTTTAAAAATAATATAATTTTTGCCGAACTTGAAAAGGTACTACAATATCACCAAACACCTTCTTTAGATAAATGTATAATTATTTTAGAAAAATATTTTATGTCACACCCATGCTTTTAAAAAATTACAATATCACTAGTTGAAACTTTGAAAAAAACCAAAGACAATTTTTTTCACTATGCATTTGTTCATAGGGTGTGTTTTGAAATGGTATGTTTGGCCATTTGATTGACTACCTATGAACTACTCAAGCATGTGGTCATGGGCATTGTTAACCTAGTTCAATGTGACACCCAATGACCTTTATCAAATGTTGAACCAAATTACATGAAAACTAAATGAAAACTACATATGAATAGTTCCCAAGTTTCCCCCCTTTGAACTTTATAGTAGAACCAATAAAAAGAGACCTTACGTAGTGAAAAATGCCCCAACATTATATGTGCACATCTATCAACTTATTAAAGAAGTTTGTTTATTTGTTTGTTTTATTTGTTATGTAAAGATCTTTCAAATGATGGTGGCCTTTGCACTTTGTATCATTGGAAAGCTCTTGATGAATAAGGATGCATTAAGATGATTTGATAATTTTAAACTTATGGTTTACTAGATGTTGAAGATGGAATAATTTTTTTAAAAATTCAATAAAATCAAAACAAAAACTTTTTTAGAGAAACTCTGGCAAGATCCTGATATTATTAAAAAGCCCTTGATGATTGAGATTTCTCAAAGGCAATTTCATAGTTTTTAGATCTAAGGTGAGGGGAGATATTGAATTTTGAGTAATTATCATTGGAAAAAACTAAGTGAAAATTTAAGACACTTTTCTCACAATTGGGCTTTATCATCAGGTCATACTCATAATTTGAAACAATTAAATAACATGTTCACACTTGAGCCAACTACACAAGCCACACATAGTTGTTATTGCAGGTACAAAAGTATTGTCTGCTTCATTTTTTTCTCTGACTGCCCTTTTGCCCAACCAAGATGTGTCTAGATAATGTTGCCTAGACAGATCTTGGTGCTACCAATACACACTTTGTGGCCATTGTGCATATCTTGCAATGGGCACCTTGTAATGGGCTAGGTGCCCATTACAAGCCCAAAATGTGCACAACATGGGCCCAAGGTGTGTCTGGGCATCATCAATCTTTTTTGAGAAAAAGATGGATTGGGCCAAGGGCAGATAAGGGGAAAAAAAAATTAAAAAATACCCTGCAATAACAACTACCTATGTGCACATATACATAATGTTGGGGTCTTTTCTTTGTGGTTTTATTTACGGGTGGATTATTCCGGGCAGGGGTAAATAAAAGTTGTCAATGTCAGAAACGCTCATGCGGGGGTTCAGACGACAGCCTACTTCCCTTAGGGGGTCAACAGCCTACTAGTAGTTGTCAGACCAGTCGGACTCTACCCTCTACGCCCCTGCTGTTTTCACCGGTTGCCCTAATCTAGAGAGCCTAGGAGGTGGAGGATGAGGAGGAGGAGGAGGCTGCCGTCGTCGTCGTCTTCGCGACGCTTTGGGATTCAGAGCTCTGGATGCAGGCAAAGATGGCGAGTTCCGTCGGGATTTAGGCGATGAGTGGAGATGGTGATGGAGATGGAGAGATGATGGAATTTTCTTCATCGTGTTTTTATCGTGTTTTCTTTTCTTTTTTTTTGTTTGAGGATTAGTCTTGAGGAATTCAATTTTTGAGCTTTTCGGAAGTTCTTTTTTCTTTTGTGTTTTTTTTCCACCAAAGCTGTTGTTTCCGGCTTGCGGTGATGTGAGGTGCGGAATTGTGGTGTGGCGAAATTGTAAGGGAAAGATTGTGTGGGTTTTTGGAAGTGTCATGTGGTTTTTGTACTATACGAAGTGACGCGTATCAGCGGCAGACAGGGCGGCGAAAGATAGCGTGTGTTTGGATGGCCTTGTGAACGTTTCTCGTGTCGATGATTAGGGTGCCTTGTGCTGTTGTGATCCACCGGAAAGAGGACATATTTTTTTGCTCCATCTTGATGTGAGATGAAGTGAGTGAGGGCTCTGCATTTGGCTCGGAGAATCGGGTCTGCGATTGAGGTAGATATAAGGTATAATATTGTCTTGCCCTTTCGCCTGATTACAATTTGGTGAAGAGGAGCTTTCTTCAAGCTTGAATCCATGACGCCGCAGATTGGTATGGAAGGGCGATGGTCCCATCATTTTCTCGGAGGACTGGGAACTGATGACACTTCTTGCAATATAGAGCATCATCCTTGTATGAATGGAAGTGTTTTGTACATCAATCAGATTCTAGGGGAGCTGGGACCGAATACTTGTCCAAGCAGTGAATCTCTGGACCTTGGAAGAAGGTTCCAGTAGCCTCAGCCTTTAGCTTCATGAGTGGGTATATGTGCCTTTCTTTTGTCAGAGTCTGTGTAGCATCAGGCTGGAAGTTGCCATCACATGGAAGGGAGTCTTGAAGGAGACACCTTCATATCTCTACTGAGTGTAAAGTCCATGCCATTTGCATGACCTTTGCAACCTTGCTGGATTTGAAACTTAGCATATCAGCAGTGAGAGAGTGTTAGGGGAGTTCATGGATGTTCTCGGCCTATCCTACCAAATGTGGTTGTTTTTGGTATTCACAGGTAGTTAGCACCAGTGTTTTTTTTCAGTTTTGCGATGTAGCATGGATGGTGATCATCCCACAAGAGATTTAGCATGAGTGGTGATGATCCCACAAAGGATTTAGCTTTAATGGTGACAAGTTCTGAGAAAACTGTCAAAGCAGTAGGAAACTAGCAGAAAAACTGCCCTGGACAGTAGAAATCTGGTGCAACTTCCTTTGTATGCAACCTGGCACCCTAAACCTGATGTCAGAGCATAAGTGGTGAATTGGAGCTGTAGACTCCTGTTGTGGTTTGCACCAGATTAGCACATGAAAAAAAAACGCTGGTTAGCACATGCTTTGAGGCTGTCTTTAGGTAGAGGTTCTTTTGCAGACATTTGCTAGCTGCAGTCATTTTCAGGGAACTTTGGTGGTGCCAGGGTTTTTACTTTATTACAGGTGGTATTTGGGGGAATACACCTTCCAAAGTAGAAAATATACACCTTCCAAAGTCACACCTTTTAAGATGACGGGTGTACCTGGTTTCATGCTCTAATGATATTAACTGGTACTGCCATACCTTAGACTGTTATCATGCATTTACTATGTGCTGATACAGAAGCAGTGGAATATGTTCTATGCAGAGACAGTCTGTTTCACCCCCCTGGTCACTATTGCATGTTCCAGGTCATGTTTGAAATGTGTGGTTGTGTAGGATGCAATGTTGATAGGGCCATGATTTGATGTTTCAATGATGCACTTTATTGGTTATGTCATTTAGCTGGAAGCCAGTGGATTTCTGTGTGCAGTAACTTCATTAGCTATGCCTCTAGAGTGCTGACCATTGCATCCTGAAATGTAACAGAAACTCAGAAAGCAAATTTTTTATATAGATGTTTGCCCTAAGTTTTGCGCAGATCATTTTGTAGTAATCTATACATTCACTTGGAATCTGATGAAGTCAGTGGGCGTTTAGGGCAGCTAGTCACTGCCATTCATGATGAAAGTGATGCTCTGATGCTTTTTAGAGTGACAATCTCAAGGTTATAGCCATACTCATTCTTGTTGTGTGTTTGTTTTCTTGTTCTTGGATCTGAAACAACAGTTACCTTCAAAATAGTTTTGTGGAGTTTTCTCTGCAATCTTATGGATACATTTGCAGTAATGTGTACATAGTTAAAGAGTACAATTTGAACATATATTGAGAGCAGGGTGGTCAATATATTGTGTTTTGGCTTGTTGCAGAGTATGTGTCTCTGTGCTCTAGAGTGGGATAAGGGTGGCGGAATGCTACGTACTATTGTGCCTGCATACGACCATCATCTACTGTTGAAAGGAAAAGGAGCATCTGTTCAGCAAGAAAGAGGTTACCTTTGCCATTTGGACTCTGTGTGAGTCCCATGTGGGTACTCACCTTGTGCAAGTGAATTTGTTGTATATTCAAGTTATTGAAGAGGCTTTGAAATTTTTTTGAGAGGGATTGAGTAGGTGTAGGTGATGATCTATGTCATGAAAGCTGATCCACTGTTGCTCATGTGGACTTTTGCAGACCTGATCAGGACACTGTGGAACTGGTTTGGACTGAGGATGGGCATGTAGAAATGCAGGGTGAAGCTAGCAATGGAAGTAAGACACAATGGCCGCCTCATTATGAACCTCAATGGAACAATGGACAAGTAGTTGAGGATGGGGTGACACTGTCAAGGCCATCTGCTTCATCTGCCAACAAGGATGGTGCAGTGGTAGCAGTAGTGAGTGAGACAGCTGCTGAGACTCCAGTGGCACCAAACATCGACTACCATGATGATGAGATGGTTTCATGGTTACAGTATCCATTGGATGATTCCTTGGAGAGGAACTACTACTCTGATTTTTTTGGAGAGTTGCCAAGTTCCAACATGCAAGTGGTAAAAGGGTCATTTGTGGGACAAGGAGCAGGAGGCCGTTTGCAACATCTGCCAGTAGCAAGCAACATGGGCACCGATTCTGTTGTAAACAAGACTGCTAATGTGGCGATGACACTAGGTGCAGGCCGTGCAGCAGGTGTAATACCTCAGGCAGGTGCAGAGGCCTTCAGCAAAGTGCGGACATTACAGCCATTAACCTCGAAATGGCAACCTTTCAGCCTTACTCCCAATTCTTCGAAGGGCTTTTGTGTGTATCCATCAGCAAGCCAGGCTCTGCTGGGAGCCTCACCAAATGCTTCAAGACCACTCCCAGCTCCAAGGGCACCTCTGAAACCTCAGCCAAGGCCAGGGACTCACAACCTGCAAGCTGAATCTGCGAGAAAGCTGGCCCCTGTTAACTTCTCACATTTCTCAAGGTCAGCTACGATAATGAAGAAATATCAGGATGTAGGAGTGTTATCTGACACCCCATCCAACATGCTTGATAAACAAAAATTAGTGAAAGCAAATATTGATACTACCACCTCAACTGGTTCCTTGATTGCTGAGTCCACAACAATGGGGAGGAGTGGAATAGGGTCTCAGAAAGACACTGAGATTCATCTTCAAGGCTCTGGTAACCAGCAGCAAGAGCCAGGTGTAGATGCTGGGAGGGTAGTGCCCATCCCTGTTACTAGAAAGGAGGTGGAATCACCATTGTTGGAAGGTGAAGCTGTGCTGTGTAAGACTAAGCCTGCTGAAGAGGATACATTACGATTGTCAAGTGTAACATGTATTGATGTTTTAGAGTCTGCAGACAAAGGGCTGTCTCAGGGGAAAAAACTTCCAGATGCTCAGGAACCTGCCATAACCTCCCCATCAGGAGGATCTGGAAACAGTGCAGAGAGGGTGAAAGAAGCTTCAACAAGCAATAAAAGAAAAGCTGTGGTGACAGAAGAGACTGAATATCAGAGTGAAGTGAGTATACTTACTTTATGATATGGTGGATACATACATGCTCCTTCATGTTTGTTTGTGGTCTGAGTCCATCAGAACAAGGTTTTGTGAAATCATGAATGAACTGCAAAGTTCATTGTTGTACAGGGTCTGGCTTTTGGTAGACAAGCCTTCTCTGTGTTTTAACTATCACAGAAGGTTGGAGTTTCAGTTTGCGAATGCACTCAAGTTGAACTACTTATGTACAATTCTCTCTGTACAGTTTGGCAGGTCCTGTCTTATGGTGGGTGCTTTCCATACAAGTCTGTAGTGTCCTCCTATGTGAACCATTCTTCCTTGATCAGTTTGTGACTGGTATGATTGTCCTAGGAAAGAAGCCTGTGAGAAGTATCAAGCGTGTAGAAATTCAGAGCTACTACTCTTAGCTGTCCTGCATGCAAACTATCTCCTTCCCAGATAGAGTTGTAGCTCTAAGGTGATCACTGATGCTTTTCAGGATGGAGAGGATGAATCAGCTGACTTGAAGAAGCGTCCAGAAGGGCGTGCAAGCACAACCAAGAGAACTAGGGCTGCTGAAGTCCACAATCTCTCTGAGCGAGTAGGTCTTAACCTCTTGTTTTGTATGCACCTGTGTTCAGAACAGTCAAGACTTGTGTGAGTTTCAAACTTGTCTTTCAAGTTGCAATCATTATTTTGATTTGTAAGGTAAGTATTACCTTTCATTTTGTCTGCAATTGACAGTTGTTCCATGGATGTGCATTTTAATTTTAGCGTCGGAGAGACCGGATCAATGAGAAGATGAAGGCCCTGCAGGAGCTTATACCAAACTCAAACAAAGTATGTATCTCTGTGAATAGTTTGTCTTCAGAGGTTGTCCTTTTGCCATGCAATTATGTCAAAGCACATGTGCTTTGTTTTGCTTTCATGAGACTTTGTACAGAGGACGAGTTTGTACACTAGGTGAGACATTTGATCTGTGGTTGGACCTCAGTGACTTTAGTGGTTTGTTTTGGATGGATTCAATAAACTGTATCTTTGTATCTTGCAGGCACAACTTGAGATCATGTATTCTTGTGGATTTGACATGTCAAATTCACATTGTGTTTGTACTGGTGCTCCATATGCACTATGATCTTGTGAAGTTTCTTACCAGCAGTCTGAAGGAAGGTTGTAAATTATGATTTTGCATTTCAGACAGACAAAGCTTCAATGCTGGATGAGGCGATTGAGTACCTCAAGATGCTTCAGCTACAGCTTCAGGTATGTGATTTGAGAAGAAAACATTTCAAAACTGTAAATTGACTCTGTTTCTTCTGGATTTACTGCTTATATAAAGGCATTTGGACTTAATGGATTTCTCCTACTCTTGGTTATGGTTTGACAGATGATGTCCATGAGAACTGGGATGAGCATATCAGCAATGGGTATGCCTTCTGGTATGCAACATCTGCAGATACCACAGATGGCAGGCATACCTCCCCTGGGGATGGGAATGGGCATGGGCATGGGCATGGGGATGGGCATGGGCATGCGTATGATGGACATGGCTGCATCTGGTTCAGGGCAAGGTGGTATGCCCTTGCCATCTCATGCTGGGACTTCACACGGTGCTAGCATACCAGTCACGTCTGTGAACATAGTTGATGTGCACAATCCCAGATTTCACAACCCAAATGTTATGGAAGCTTCCCAGGCATATCAGCAGCAGCCACTGCAAATTCCTCAGGTACCACTGAGCTCAACTGATTTTTTTGCTCTCTGGATAGAGTACATACAGTGCAGTGCGATGATGGTCATTAAATTTGACCAGAATCATCTGGAAATCAATTGAATTTGTAGACAGCTTTCTCATTTTGGAAGTAATTTGTTCAATAGGTAGTTATATCATAAGGACTGCCACACTTGATGAGAGCCTCCTCTCTATTTGTGTTAGCTGACTTCCATGATTATAGGGATGATTTCCCTTGACATGACACACTGGGAGTTTTATTTGTTTTTCCTCATGTGCATGCATGTGGATTGGTCCATGTCTTCAGCCTATGAACATGGACATGTACAATGCATATATGTTGCAACAACATCAGAATCAACAACAGCAACATCACCAGTATCAGTCATCTAATATGGGTGGTGGGCCACCTCAATAACAGTATGTTCTCCATGACTTGCAACTCACTTGGGAGCTTATTTTCATTCATGTTCCTGTTAACTTTCGCTAAGTATCATCTTACTTGGAAGGAGATGATTGGTCTCAATTTAAGTATTTGAGGTGTGTTGCAAACATCTTCAGGTGCCATCATGGAGCCATGAATCACCAATCTGAGGTCTCAAACTTGTTGAGTGAAGGGAGATTAGTTTTTTCAGCTGTGAATATTCTGTCTTCACTGTGTCTCCATGGGTTTCCATGTAAAACTAACTGGGATATGTGTCTCTTGGGTGGATGTGCAGATCAGACACTCAAACATACTCGGGGTGTCTAGTTTTGTAGTTTAGCTGCAAGGAGTTGCAAGCTTAACAATGCAAGCATCATGTGGGGTAAGCCTAGGCATGTGCACCCAGGGTCAGGTTGACTTCCATGTGTGTAGTTTGCTGATGTATCTAAGGGCTGCTCTCTGTTAGTATGAGCTTCCTGTGCCCAGGTGGTGTTTTAACACTTTCAGTGTCAGGTTTATGTCACATCTGAAATTGTACCTCTAGATAAGTGCTCAAGGATGCAGTTGCAGGGGTATGGGCTTGGCCTTTGGGCATAGCCAGAGCTTGTCTTCTCTTGAAGTTGTAATATCTTCAATCAGCGGTGTTTGATATTTCTGGAGTGGGCAGCACATGTGGGTACCGTTTGGGCGAGACAGTGGCATCTGACGTTGCACAAGTTCCCAATTTCTGCTGGAAGGTACCAAGCTATGAGATTTGTGTTGATATATAGAGGCCCATGTAAGAGTTGAATTGCATTCATGTTGGGGGGTTGGTCATGTATGGAATTTCAGCCCACTTGTGAAGATTAGTACATTGTACACTGTAAAAAGAGTTCTAAGGTGTGGTATTCCCATCTGCTAGTGTCAATAACCTGTCACAGTAATCTTCCCCTTTTGTTCCCAGGAATCCATGACCTCTATAATGGCGGTCTATCACCATCAGACTTCTGGACTGCAAGGAAGGCATCTGAGGTGGAGTCTTTCTCATCTCTTCTGAAATTTTGGTCTACATCATTACTTTCAAGACTGTTTCTTTCATGCAGTTCTCATCCTCAAAATCCCTAGGATGTCTCTTCATCTGAAGAGCCTAAGGGCAGCACAATATCCTTCAGGTTGAAACTCCTCATCATGCCTATTGTTTACTGGTGCTGTGCTATAGACTACTCACACTGCCAAAAGCTGTACAGAATACTTGAAAGAGCACCATTTCCTCTTATAGTTTACAAGGACCTGCATATGTCTTGTAAGTTTTTGAATTCGTGCAAATATTTCTCAATATATAGGAAGAATGTTCAGATTTAAATTTTCCCTCCTGTTGAAAATGATTTGAATCTTGCTGTTTATCTTTTTTAGCCATAAAGGAACCACAGGGCTGGCCCCATTTGGATTGTACTCATGCTCTTGAAAAATGTGTGGGCTTGAATCTGTTGGGGTTAGCCTTACACACAGGTGAGTGAGATGGCAATAAGGAATTTTATTTTAGGTTAAGTATACACGTCACAATGTCAAAAGAAATAAGACTTAACAATTTGAGTTCCTCCTTTCCTTCATAGATGTGATCAGTGAATTGCTTAAAATAGCAGAGTATCATTTAGTGTTGGCAGGCTGCAGAATTATGTAACATCTTTTCAAGCCAATGTAGATGCTAATATGAGTGATTGTTGAGAAGTGTATATGCAAAATTTCCCAGAGTATCCAGTGAGCAGGCAACTCAATGAATGGTCCCTTGGATGCTTTGGGGGTAAGTTGCATTTTGATTCTCACTTAGATGCAAGGTATCAGTCACATGTTTTAAAGTGTTAACAAAGTTCCCAACAGACTTACCAGTGTTTTTTAAAAGAGGATTTCCATAGGAGTATGCACTTTTGCAATGATTTGGGTAGAGCTGTTTTGGTTTTTTTCCCCAAGTTCTTTCAGCTCCACTTCACTGCCAGCTTGAAACCACCATGGATGTATGTAGATTAAATGCAGGGTGGATTTTTAAAAATTATCATTGCTCTGAAAGGTTGATAGTTCACCATATGATCATGGTTGAAGAATGCATGATATTCTATAACCTTTCTTTCAAATTGATTAAGAGTGACAATGTGATTGTGTCATGGTTATCACACCATGTGAAAAGTGAGCTCTATGTCATGTCTGTTTAGGATATTTCAAGTATGTTTCACAACATTTCATGGAATTTCAAAGTATTTTTCAAGAATAATGATGTCAGATGATGATAAGATGTGATGGACTGAGGTAACACAATGCGGACAATGACTTCAAAGTATCATGTCACTTCATTCTTTACAACTTGGAACTGGAGAAGTGTATGTAGACAAGCCGGGCTATTTTTAAAAACCAGAAAAGACATTATCTATATTGTGAAGGTACTTTCTAGCATAAAGGAGTACAAAGCCTCTGACCCAATAGGGGAATTGTACTACCAAATGACTTTGACCATACAGACAAGAAAAGACATTATCCATATTGCGAAATACTTTCTAGCACATCCAAAGTCCAAAGCCTCTGACCCAATAGACAAATTTTACTACCAGATGAACTTGATCTTACAGATGGTTGTAGAACAGTGTGGAAAATTGGGTGTACAAGCAGCTGATAGTTGGGTTAACATCTGCATTATCAGTCCCTGGTATGGAACATCTGACTTGTAGCAATTCAACTTTTAAGGTCTTCACCCCTTCCAAACCTACCTCCCATCCCCATCACTAACTTGTTACAAGCAGCTGGTAGTTGCATTAGCATCTCCATTAGCAGTCCCTAGTATTCAACATCTGACTTGTAGCAATTCAACTTGAACTTAAGGTCATCTCCTTCTCTAGTTTGGCTTCCTCTCTGGATTGGTGCTTTTACTAAGAAAGTTTGACAGGGTTCCATGAACTACAACAGTACCTGACTATAACAGATTGAATCAATTCAAGATCAGCACAACATTTCTATCACTCAATGTTAACAAAACTTCCTTTGGCTGAAGCACACTAATCTTGATATGAGTGGTTGACAATGAAATCCGCCAATCTGGCAATACCTCAAACATGTAATGTACAAAATTCACAAAAGAGTACATGGGGTTGGTGCATGAATACTTTTGTGGTACATCATGGCCCTGTGTGTCTGACCAACAAAGAAACAGGTTTCTTCTTCAAACAATCCAAATGGAAGTCCTCTACAATTGTCCTCTCTATTGACCATGCACTTGACCAAAATACCAACAACATGGTCATGGGAAATGCATTCAACCTCTCTATGGAAACTCAGCACTTGAAAAATAGACCATAGATGTTGAGTCTGCACCAAATAAGTGTCATTAACAGATTCCAATCAAACAAAGGGTCTTATTTTGACAGGAGCAATGATTCACCCTTGCAAACATATTCTTTGAATGATGATCACAATCAGTGTGCCATGAAACTCAAATCAAAGCCTTTCACAACAGAGCATTCTTGGACTGAACAAGTTATTGTGTTCCTTCAAGCCTACTTCTGCTCTGCAATCATAGTGGTAATCATATACAGGGCTTGTTGTTAACAATAATTGGGAATGTCTAATTGCATCAAAATTTCCAAGAGCAGACTGGCAGCCATACCTAGGCAGCCCAAGACATCTTCAATGTTATTGAGCCACTACAGCTATGCACCATGAATTGAACCTCATCATCTCCATAATTCCCATTTGTGTGAATATTTTTTCCACTTGAATGGATATAAAGATTGTCTCACTGTTATTTCTTCAATGAAGGAAAGAGGCATAACCATATATTAATGTTGAAAGGACCGAGGCTCACAGTATTCTCATGTCATATCCTCCACAAAACTCAAAAATTCTAAGGAAATTCTCTGGCAGCAGTACTCACCAAGCCCAAATCACAAGTGAGCACTAGCTAGCATGTTAAGCAGGACCATCTTAAATCAAAGTGAGTGTAGATGTATAAACAGGCACTATAGGTTAGTTGGAACCTATCACCAGCCCTGAGTGAAGAGACTCCTGTCAATATGGCTATAAAAGTTTATGAAGCTCTCACAAGAAAATCCTCAACAATGCAGATGCAGTCAATCATGCTCACCTTTCACCTGCTCTCTGTTTAGCTGCTTCTAAGCACTCCTTAGCTCGGAATACTTTGGACTGAAGATAAAATGTCCCTGTTTTGGCATTGTTCTCAAACAAAGTATCATACTTCTGCATACACACCCATGTGATAACAGTCTCTTAGCACACGAGTCTTAGGTCAGCAACTGATAATCTGATAGGAGCTGTAAATGCAACAGTAGCTAAGAAAACAGGAAAGTGTTCCCTTGAGAAGTAACTCAAACCTTCATAATTTCTTCCCAGGAGGCTTTCTCAGAGACACCTAAAATCTGGCGAGCCTCATGCTCAGTCAGAGTCTTGCTGACTTTATGTGCCAAGTTTTGGACTGTTTCTTGTGCAACACCCGATTTACTTGCATCTGTATTCCACAACCAATAGCATTAGCACCTCTTTGAAACCCCACTGCGTCAGAGTTTCTGCCTAACATCCCCCATATGACCAGAGAACAGAAATATTCAGGAGAATTCATGAGACCTAAGAAAACACTGGATTCTGAAGATTTCTTCAGGATGTATCTCCAAAACACAGTGTGAAAAATCCAGAGTATTTATTGAGTGCCAAGAAAACAGAACCCTGAAATTGTGGGCAGACTCCATAAGTTTCATGCAGACAGCAAATGTCCAGATACTGTTTTGCAGAAAATGAAGGAGAAAGGCAAAAGTGACAGACAAAAGAGAGAGAGACTCACTAATTAATGCTTGCCAATATGCTTGTGAAACAGCCCTGAGTAAAACCCCAGATCCCAGCACAATTAGGTTTGCAATCAGCCTTCCTGCCTGCACCCAGGACCACATTTATCAGTCATGCTTTCATATGTGCTTTTGGAATCTTAATTACATGAGAGCATCTTCAAACCCTAAGAAGATCTTGTAAAACAATATTCGGTTTGACAGAAAACAAAATAAGTCTGCACAGATCCTAACTGCAAAGACATAATGGAAGCTTTTTCCATGAAATCACTGCATGGCCTCAAGCAAAATACTCACAAACTACACTACAAAATCAAATTGCACCAAATCAAAGCAAATGAAATCAAAGCATCAAATAAACCCTAATCCAATTCCTGGCCCCAAACAGAGAGAGATTCAAGATGCATTCATGCTTCCTGACTACCTCCTTCAGCATTTTTTACACCCATACACCTTCACTTCCTTGCTTGCTGAAGAACCCTGTACCTGAGAAGTGAAGTGGTGCTTTTGGTTTTTAGCAAAAGGTTCTGCAGTGACAAAAGGTCTGGCATCCCTTGAGCAAAAATAAGATTTTGTTGGAGGCTCTAGAAACCAGGAGGTTCCATCCATGCTGCTGCAACAACAATAATGGATGATGGGTGACTTCCATCTTTGCCACGATCAGAGACTTCAGTGTCTTTCAACTGAAGAAGATAACACAGAACGGTCTTTTTCTTCTTCCAATGCTGAAAGAACAAAACAAACGCTTCTTGAGTCTTGAGAGTGAAGAAGAACACACACATACCGTGCCTTTGAAACTTCGCGTGAAAAATCAGTTGCCCTGCACCACCAGAATGCCCATTCTTTCTCACAACAACAATCAACTTGTACAAAACTCTTTCAAAAGATTGCAACTTGCCCTCACAAGATTGCAAACCCTGAACTCCAGAAGAGGTCGGTCAGGAAGTGATGTGGTTTGTCATGGGAAGAGCGATGACAACCGTATGTTCAAGTGCAATTCCGATGATGAACAGATCTGCTGTCCATCCTTCTTGTCTCGTTCGCTTCTCTCACAAATCTGCTGCACATCGTCCTGCTAGACCACTCTCCTCCTCCTGTGAGTGCGTGTTTCATTTCCAATTTGCTGTTTTGTTCCCCCTCCTTATTCATAATCAATGGCTCTCGAGTAGTGGTTGATACCTGCTGATTTTTCTTTCTTGAATCACTCCTGTTTTCTTCTTCCATATCATTGTCTCCTTGAAGAAAACCTTGGGGGTTGAAGAAAAAAGTGTTCTTGAGGGGGAGGAAACCTGGAGTAACATTGTTGTGTGTGAAATGTGATCTTTGTCTTTTTGTAGCCCTTTCCAGATCCTACACTGCTGCTGCTGCTGCTGCTGAGATGAAGCTACAAACAAAACTTGTTACAGAGAACCAAGCTGAAGCAGGTCAAGAAGAAGTCATAGGAGAGTGTCAACTTCAACATGGAGAGATCCTGAATGGTGACATTAAGATTCATTATGTGGAGTGTGGGAAGTCAGATGGAGATCTGGTCAGATTCACAGCTCACATACATTTGCTTCTCTTTCTTTCTTTTTTTCCTTCACCCTTCTGCCTTTCTTCTTTGTGAAGGTAGGTATCTGAATTTGTTGGCTGAAAAATGATACCCCTGAAGACCCAGGAAATGACATAAACTTGGAGCTCTCTATCATAATGCTGTTCCATGAAAGAACCAGCAGCAATGCATCCGTGCAGCTGAGCCCATAAGAATGATTTCATAAGCTCACCCAATTGGTTTCTTTTGTCTGTTGTTTTCCTTGCAGGTGTTACTGCTACATGGATTCCCAAACTTCTGGTATGTCTGGAAGAACCAGTTTCAACCATTAGCTGAAGCAGGTTTCCATATAATTGCCCCTGATATGCGAGGCTACAATACCTCCTCCAAGCCCACAGGTGTGGCAAGTTATGGCCGCCAACCTGTGCTGTCAGATGTTGTGTGCATCATTGACCACTTTGGAGCTGGCAAGAGAGCAATAGTGGTCAGTGTAGCTTCTATGTGTCCATTCAATTTCTTTTCATAGGGTTCCAAGGTTTGTGGGAGTCTTACCTTCTGTCCATCTTGATTTCTTCCTTGCCTTGTTACATTACTCTCCAGTTAAGCACTGTTTTTTAGTATTTTGATGTATTTTCTGCATCTTGCTTTAAGAGTATTATAGCCACTTCAATCAACGGAAGTTTGTAGTGTGCAGGTAGGGCATGATTGGGGTGGGGCAGTTGCATGGGCTCTTGCAGAAGACTATCCAAGCAAGTTGACGAAGATAGTGGTGGTCAATTCAGCACACTTGTCTGTGTTGGGCCAGCTTATGCGGACAAACTTTCAGCAACTGTGGCGCACCTGGTATATCTGTGAGTTCCCTCACCCACTTTGTGTCTATTGCACTTTCAAGTTCATTCCTTGGCGCAGAGGACACCCAACTCTGCCCTTCCATCAGATTATGCTGCCTCATTTCAGAGTTGGTACCCTTTCCAGGGTGTGAGGCTGAGAGACTAGATGCAACAGGTCAGGACCAGATAGGCAGAGAATGAGATGAAGAGGCATAATTAATTGGTGTTGCATCTGTCTAGTGTACTTTAAAACCAGAGAATAAAGATGTTAGCTTCTCTATGATTAGTAATCATGTCAGAATGTCACAATTTGTGCTCTGGAATATCAAAGTGGGCCATAGGAAACATAATCTTTCAAAATGGAAAACTTGTGACCTTGATTAATTTCCCATCATTTTCTTGAGTTCTTGAAGGGTTAGGGAACCAAAAGAGTTAATGTCTTTGAGATTAGCAGGTCTTCTGTCTATGTCTCTACCACAAACATGGTCAGTTATGGGTTGTATTAATGCTGTTTTGATGAGCTCGGGGTTGTATTTATGCAGTATTTTTCCAGCTGAGTTGGCTGCCAGAATTTGTTATAAGTTGCCGCAGGTACGACAATTTCAATGGCTTCACTCCTTTCAAGCCTGAGTAGTTAGAGAGTTGTTTATCACTGCAGAAAGTGAGCTTGGGTTGCTGCAGGTATAGGACCTTAAGGAGAGTGCTAGAACTTGGACCCTGTCGACCCCAACCTGCAATTGATGTGGAACGGTGAGATTCCTTGGACCATTGATCCCTCCTCCCCTTTTTTCTGTCTACCCTGGTTTTATTCTGGAAGTCTTTTAGTAAATACTACTCACCAAATCAGGTATTGTATTTGCAATGGGCAGGCATGTGATGGCATTCTCAGAAAAAGGTGCAGTACAGGCAAGTATCAACTACTATCGTGCAGGTTATCAGGGGCTGTGGGGTCAAAAGCCAGGGAGCAAACCAGGCACTCAATTGCCTGTTGGTATCATTTGGGGTGAGGCTGATCAATACTTGATAAATGAACTGGCAGAGCCCCCTGAAGCTCTTGCAACAGATACGTCCATAATGTTCCTCCCAAAAGTGAGTTTGCTGTACCAATCCTTTGAAGATGTGTCCTGGCTCTGACTTTCTTTTTTGTTTCTTATCTATCAGATCCAAGGAATTCATTGATATGAATCCTGGAATGAGCAACAACCTGTGTCATTTTAATAAAACACCTAGCTTCTAAAAGTATGGAGTTAGAGACAGCCTGCTTTAGTTGTAGTTAGAAGGTACTAGAGATTATCAGTCTTGGGTATTTCCTGAAGCTTCAGATTCATAGAAAGAGTTCTTGACAAATAATATGGTATTAACAACATTTGATTTGTTACATTGTTGTGGCAGTGTTCACATTGGCCTATGTGGGATGAACCAGATCATTTCAATCAGCTTCTCTTGTCACTATTGAGCAGTGACACCAATGATAGGGATTGCACTAGTGGCACAGCAGATAACAGGTGATTGCTATGTTCTTCAGAAAAAAGAGGTCCTCTGAATGGAAATAAAAATGCCATTGATTTTGTCAAATTCAAGTTTCAAGCTTGGCCCTTTAGCCACTGTAATGTTTCCTCCTCCCTTCTCTTGTGTTGATTGCAAGCATTAAAAAAGATTCCAGCATTCTTCTGTTGTTGCCTACATGGATGGGTAATGATAACTTTGTGTTTTTTTGTAAGAAGCATTTGGAACACAATGGTTACCTTGAACTGGTACTGTGGATTTTTCTCTGCAATGTCATAGATATGATACCTATGTGTTTGTTTGGAAGATCACTCATCATGAAGGCACTGAAATTGAGAGCCTGAAGCATGCACAATCAACTGAGGCTTTGAATGTGTGGCATGCATTCACCATCTCATGATGTACAGAATCTAACACAGGATCAGCACAAGCTGAAACAGTTAATTGAAGGAGGATTAGGACAGAATCATAGGATCCACCAGGGTTTAGGGTTTAAGGTTTAATGTTCAGGTTTTAGGGTTTAGGGTTTTCATGAAGGCAAAGCTGGCTGCTTCATAGGAGCTTCATGAATGTGCTCTTTAGATGCTGAACATTATGGCATTGACTGCAAGGTCTGGTCCAGTGTAGTAGCTCATAGTTCTAACATGCACAGCAAAATTACATCTCTTATATATGTTCCTAGTTGAAAACTTCAGAATGAAGAATGTCATTTCCAATTCTGGGCATCTTATCACAATCTAGTTCTCTTGGGGAGGTAGATAGATAAGGTTCAAATCACTGGACTATGAAAAGTGCAAAAGACTTTATATGAAAAAAAAGCTGTCCAAGCTATAAGTTGCAGCATCTCTGTTTATGTGAGCACGCCACACCTGACATGACAGGGTTGATGACATCCCTTCAGTAGACTTATTAACCTACCTGCATGCATTGAATGCAAGTGGTGTATTTGGATATATATATAGTCATCAACATGCCAACACCCATGGTTGGGTGCATTCTGGACCCACTCTCTGAAATGCAAAATGTGTGTTAACTCTACTACAACTTCCCCTAGACTGCTCATTTGAGGAATATTGCCCTCACTTCCCAGGCCAATGTCCTAGACACTGAAATTTCTTTCCCACTAAACAAGAGGTCTGAGTCCTCAAGCACTATCCAACATGAATCCCTGTCTTTGTAAGTAAATGTGTGTTTCTGAGGTAGTTTTGCTTTTGCAAGAGGTCTGAAGCACAAAACCTCATGAATTCCAAAGTAGGAAAATTTATAAACAAAGCCCAAAAGGAAACTGAGGAGAAAGATCTTTTGATACTTTCTAATCTTTTCCATGGGATTTTGGTGTGAATGCAACCACCTAATTCCTGCTAAAATGTATAAACAAAGTCCAAAAGGAAAAGGAGGAGAAGAATCTTTTCATACACTCTGATCTTTTTTGGGGGATTTGGTGTGAATGCAAACATCTAATTCTTGCTATATTTGTTGGGGTCATATTTTCACAGTCTATGCCCTCTGCTTTTGTGTCCCAACTTAGCATACTATGATTTGAAGTAGGCAGGGATGCAAGTGGTGGTCCAAAAGCCTATTGAAACGCTTATCAACTATCTCAAATAATGGAATGGAAGATTCTAGGAGAATTATTTGGAGAAAAATTGACTCTAGTGCTTATAACATTTGAGGTGGTTCATCCCCTTGCCTTTTATAGAGGGTGCAAGGAATACCTCCATGCATGTAGACATGATCAAATGGCTCCAGGCACATATACAGAGAATATGATTTAAGTTCACTATACATGTCATAGTATAACTCAGAAAACAATAAGTGGGGTACACATACTATATCCTCTTTGGGGGAGTAAGTGTTATATGAATAGATAGTAATCAAACTTACTCATCGCTCTTCTTGAATATATGTATAAATCATGAGTCATGACACAGCTGAAAAGGATGAAATGACACAAAAACTATCATTCGGTTGTAGGTGCAAACTTGGATTGAAAGCTCCAAACAATGCACAACACTCCAGAAATTTCATGGTGTATTTTGGAGGGTGCTTAATTATATCCAAGAAGTGTTGATCAGTATTCATGAATGCTCTCATAGCAAATGCATTACATTTTATATCAATGGCACTTTCGTGGAATTCGTTAAAATGACTACAGTAATCCTTCAAATGCTGGTGATCACTTGCAGCTGGAGGTTGAGAGTTTTAGTTTCTAGTCTGGAGGCATTTTTGAGGAGATGGGAAATTAGCTGAGTACTGATCCCTAGTCACGAAACATAGCGAAATTTTCTGGAGCTAATTTGCGTAGGAATTTTTAGAAGCTTACGATTGAAGGAAGTTTTCGTGTGTTGAAGGTTGTAATCTGCCCTTGTGATCTGAAGAACGGAAGCCGCCCTGCTTATTTGCAGTCGCCGTGCGAAGAACATCGACCTTACGGACGTGTGCAGGTATTTCCTGTTGCGTGATGCTTATCCACTTCGGCCTCACTATGCTTCACAATTTCAAGCCCGCCCTTGAAGCAACATGAAATCATGTCGTCGTCAGGCGATTTAGAGATTACAACACCAAAAGAAAAACTAATTATGTTGAAACCTGATTGCAATATGGCACAACTTTAGAAGCTGTTAAGAATGGTGGCTTTGAGCTTCTTTCATGATCTCTGCTTCTGCATTCATGTATAGCGAAATCCTAGTACTGGCTGCTCAGCTGCTTTCATGAAGATTGTTCAGATTTTTTTCTGAAGAAAAGGAACGTTCTGAAATAATACTGCCATATCAACGTCCTAGGATTTGGCCATAAAACCTGACCTCATGGCGTTCTCCCTGGAGAAACTACTGGAAAGAACGCCTTATGAAGAACGCCCGATGTCTTGCAGGCCGCATTTGCTTACGTTCATGTGAGTGGTAAGAAGGCAGATTCCTGGACCGGCCTTTCTCCCCATTGCCGAAAGCCATGCGGAGTACTGTTGGAAGTTTCAATGCCCATGACAAGGGGGACTTTAACGTTGCGTTCGAGTCCCATATCGTCTGCAACCAGTTGCAAGCACGGAAAACCTGTCTCATCACGGAGTTATACTAGGCTATCAAGCTCGTAAACAGTACTATCATGCTTTCGTGGAAAATTATGTATTCGTATCTATGCATCTTAGCTGATAGAGACCGTGTGATCCATACTCAACGGAACTTTGAATGGTCATGCACCCACCATCCAAGATATATAGAACGGGAATCTCTTGAATACCAGCAAAAGGAAGGAGCGAACCTACAAGAGATGACGCCTGAGGAAGCACAGATGCTTCATGATGCTGTTTCAAATGTTCCACTGTCCACCAAGCATCTTATAACTACAGGTACCTCATTCACTGCCAGTATCTCAAAGCACATCGTTATTTTACAGTGTACCGCGCGCGTGCGTCTCCAAGGCGCCCACGAAGATCTTGGTAAGTGCCGCAAACTTCAACCTACGACTGTGTAGAAGTTCGAGTGGCGACTCTCCGCTGTGTTATGGTCATGGACAAACGCAGCATTATAAGATGTCAACAAAATTGCACACAAGAATGAAGAAAAATCATGTACCTTAGGAAAAGAAGACACAAATGTTAGTGGTAGAGTAAGAAATATAAGTATGAACCGACTTGTTATTAGTTCCGAGACTGAGACATGACCCTTAAGTCAATGATGGAGTGGTGATAGTCCAGCATTTGAAGCTCATCAGCTCTGCAAATTATTACTGAGACATCGCCGGCTGGACTCAAGAGCAATGAAGCGCCAACAGACTTCAAAAGAGAGCAGATGTTTCTTGCGCTCCCGCAGAGGCTTCTAACACATTGCGAATCAACCCATGACGTGCTAGAAACCATTGAGGGAGCGGAACAAACCGCTGCCTCGAAAGCGCCGGTTCTCTATCGACTCTGCCAACACCTGATATATATAAATACTAGTGTGGCCTGTGCCGTTGGCTCAAGTGTGAATAGGACTATTGCACCAAGACTGAAGTGTGACGATGACCTAGTGATGATAGAGCTCAATTGTGAAAAAACTATTTTTTAAATTTTAATTAATTTCCAATGACAAAAATGACTCAAATTTCAATATCTCCACCACCTTAGGGCTCAAAATTATGAAATTGCCTCGAAGAAGAAACCTCACTCATCAAGGACTTTCCAACAATACCAATAGTTTGTTTCAATTTCATCAATTTTAATTTTGTTGACAGTTTTTTGACAAAATTGTTCAATATTCAATAACTCTTGCATTGTAGGTGAAGGTCTAAATCAATGTCCTATTGTCACTTTGACTTAACAAACTTGGTTAGATCTTTTAAGAACTTCGAAAATTAGTTACCTACGTAATCCATACTACAACGTAT
>Ga0116228_10000173_pt1 | contig 44255 bp, 42 predicted proteins | sample S1TSphfallax_2_FD_89694 | JGI IMG/M metagenome (GOLD analysis project Ga0116228, IMG submission 89694) | Host-associated microbial communities from peat moss isolated from Minnesota, USA - S1T2_Fc - Sphagnum fallax MG | ecosystem: Host-associated > Plants > Peat moss > Unclassified | place...
ATCGAAGCCCTCGACGCGATACTGCAGAGTACAGTACGGTGGATACAGACGAGGAAGGGGACACGCATGCGACAACCCCACTTCGAGCGTCGTCGATTGCGCGGGCGCGTGGAATGTATCGAACACGGACGAAGCGGCGATGAAGGTCGGCGATTGGCTGGTCGACCGGGTACTGCGCACGCCGAACTCGACTTGTGTACCGTTCGTCCCGCGATCGAGGTAGAGCGCCTCCGGTCCCTGCACCCAACTATAGATATCTTGGCTGACCGGTTGATCCGCTCGAAAATCGCCGCGAGCGCCGACCTCATTGACGATGAAGTCGCCCTCGCGGCCGCGAGCGGCATCGATCCAAAGCGGTCTCGTAAGAACGATGCGACCAAGTTTGGCTCGCAGGGCGATCTGCGTGTACGTCGAGGCCGTCGTTCCGTCTCGATCGAGAGGCGGCGACGTGACGACCGTACCCAGGCCGCCGATCGGAAGCGTGAGCGGTTGATCGCCATAGAACGGATGATCGGTGATTTCGAACCATTTGCCGAGCACGATCCAATGAAGCGTTACGCCGTCATCCACGTCGTGTTCGATGCGCAGACGCGTGCGCAGATCGGCAAGCCGTTCCAGATTGAGATAATCGCGCTCGACACCGTCCTGCGTGAGCGCGTCACCCTTGCGCAGGGAAAGGTAGCGTTTCGCGATCTGCGGCTTCGTAATGCCGTACGTCTCGATGACGACGTCGTCGACATGCACGCCCACATCGCTCGCCGGCACCTGAGGCGGCACGTCGACCGCTGCGCTTGCCGGCGTGGTCCAGAACATAGCGATGGCAAACAGCGCTGCGAAGGCGCTGTTTTTGGACGGGACTGCGGTCGACATGAGCGCGTACTACCTCACCGTGCGGTTGAGCCGACTGCGGAATGGCAGTCAACCGAGGATTCGCGGCCGCATGAGACGCTGACTGCGTGCGGATACTCCCGTGTGCGCCATTGTACCCGAGGAGATGTACGTTAGCGAGCGACCCGGACGATGGCAAACTTCACGAGTCGACCCCTCAGCAGAATCAGGCCTCCGCTGGAGCGACTTTTGGGGACCTTGCCGCCGCATATGATTCAAGGATTGTATCTGATGATGAGCGGCTTGAAGAAATCGAGGCGACGTCCGATGAGGGGGGCTCGACTGAGCGCGACCCATCAATGTTCACTTCGAGACCTCGGTAACTGCGGTACACGGCGGCCCGTCTGAAAGTGGCGGATGAAATGGCGGATGCTCAGCCTCAAACAAAGAAAAAACCCCGCCGTAGCGAGGTTTGAGTGGTAGCCCCAACGGGATTCGAACCCGTGTTACCGCCGTGAGAGGGCGGCGTCCTAGGCCTCTAGACGATAGGGCCGTGATGGCTCCCGACCTTCGGGTCGAACGAAGAACCTCCTGAGTCAGAGTCAGGCGCTCTGCCAATTGAGCTAGTCGGGATCATGAGTTTGGCGCGACGGTTTCTGGCTGCGAATGTTTCGGTCTGACTGTGACAGTTCGGGCAGAGCATCCGAAGATTCTCGATCCGGTTGTCATCGCGAACACCGTTGATATGGTCGATTTGAATCGAGAGTGGTTTGCCCCTCCATTCGTCGATTCCGCACAACGAGCAGCGATTCACCAGTATACCAGCCTGGATCAAGCGGCGCTTGACCACCTTTCGCTTGGACTGCAGCAGAATACGCTCGATCGGGAGGCGTTGTACGCGAGGAACGATCTCGCCGCGGCGAACGGCCTTCGTCCAAGAGGCGGCGCTAAAGCCGAATCGTTCGGCGCACGCTCGGTACGTATGGCCTTCGTCGTAGTAGCGTTGCACGGCGCGCCAGTCGTATCGCTTCCTCGCGTCGGCGTATGGTTTGCCCGTCGTGTCGACGCGGATATCGCCCAGGCGGATCGCCTTCGCCCACCTGGCGTGCGCGATACCGAACCGCAGCCGGCACCGAATGAATCCGTTCCCGGCGTCGATATACGCCTGCATCGCCTACCAGTCAAACCGCTTGCGAGCGCCTCGTCGTGCCGCCATACGAACGGATGTTCGCACCGCGCTATGCCAGACGCGTGGCACGAAGCTCCACGATTGCGATCGATCGACGGACGGAAAGTCCCGCGCATTCGGAATGGCTCGGCGGTGGTAGAAGTGTAGTTAGACGCCCGTCGGGTCGCTTCACCGGCCCGAATCGTACACGTTTGTTAGGAGAGCCCGTTGCAGGCAGTCGTGTTGGTCGGCGGTGAGGGTACGCGGTTGCGTCCTCTCACGCTCGAGACGCCCAAACCTATGGTCCCCGTGATGAACATGCCGTTCCTCGAGCGGACCTTACGGCGTCTCAAGGCGGCCGGCATCGACGACGAGATCCTGCCTGCCGGTTATCTGCCCGAGGCCATCACCTCGTACTTCGGCGACGGCTCGAGCCTCGGCCTCAACATCCGCTACGTGATCGAAGAGACGCCGCTCGGCACGGCCGGGGCGCTCAAGAACGTCCAGCAGTACATCACGGGGCCGTTCTTCGTGCTCAACGGCGACGTGCTCACCAGCCTCGACCTGCGCGCGATGCTCGCCGCTCACCAGAAGCACGGCGGCGTCGCGAGCCTGCACCTGATCCGCGTCGAGGACCCCTCCGCGTTCGGCTGTGTCGTCCACGACGCGAACGGCCGCATTTCGGCCTTCGTCGAGAAGCCCAAGCGTGAGGAGGCGCCGACCAACGAGGTCAACGCCGGCACCTACCTGCTCGAGCCGGAGGTGCTCGACGCCATCCCCGCCGGGCGCGCCGTCTCGATCGAGCGCGAGACCTTTCCCGAGCTGATCGCTGCCGGCCGCGATCTCTACGCATTCACGACGGACGACTATTGGATCGACCTCGGCCGTCCCGAGGCGTATCTCGGCGCGCACCGGCACATCTTCGACGGCGATATGCCGCTCGGTTTGCAACCGGAGACGAACGGCCCGGGTATGCAGGGAGTGCCTGCTTCCGCCATCGTCCCTCCCGTCTACATCGGCCGCGGCGTGCGCGTTGCCCCCGATGCGACGGTTGGACCGTATACGGTCCTCGGGGACGGCTGCGAGGTCGGCTCGGGGGCCGTGGTGACCGATTCGCTGCTGTGGGACGGCGTGACGGTCGAACCGGGCGCCGTCGTGGACTGGGCGATCGTGGCGAGTCGCGCGCACATCGGTCGAGGGGCCGTCGTGCCGCGGGGATCCGTCATCGGCCACCAGGCCGACATCCCGGCCGGGGAATCGTTGGACGAGAACGCGCGCGTGCCGGCAGCGGCCCGCTAGCGCGCGTTAGCACCGGCGCCGACCTGGGTACGATCCCCGTACAGACTGATTGCCGCGGCGTAGCTCCAGCGGCTCATCATTCGCATACGCCGGAGTTCCCGGCTGATTGAAGGGGATTCACGTGAACGCGAACGCACCTCGCATGTTGTTTCTCGGTTCGTTTCCTCCGCGTGAGTGTGGCATTGCCACCTTCATGAAAGACGTCGTCGACAGCTACGACCTCCGCTACGGCGGCGCAAGCGACGTGATCGCGATCGAAGAGCCGGGCGCGCCGCAGCGCGAGTACCCCGCGAACGTCGTCGCCCATTTGGTCCAGAACGACCGCGAATCGTACGCAGCGATCGCCGACTTCGTCAACACGCATCCGTGCGACGTCCTGAACATCCAGCACGAGTACGGTCTCTTCGGCGGCGAGGACGGCGCGTGGATCCTCGACTTGATCGCGCTGGTGAAGAAGCCGGTGGTCGTTTCGCTGCACACCGTGTTACCGGAGCCCTCCGAGTCGCATCGGCACGTGGCGCGCGCACTCTGCGCAAGCGCATCGGCCGTCGTCGTGCTCTCGGCGACGGGCGGCGAGATCCTCATCGGGCAGTATGGCGTCGATCCGAACAAGGTCAGCGTCATACCGCACGGCGTTCCCGACGTCGCGTTCCGTGAGACCGATATGCCGAAGGGCGCGTTCGGTTTGCACGATCGCACCGTCATCTCCACGTTCGGCTTGATCAATCGCGGCAAGGGCCTCGAGTACGCGATCGAAGCGATGCGCGACATCGCGGCGCGCCATCCGGAGGCGCTCTACCTCATCCTCGGTCAGACGCATCCCGTCGTGCGCCGCAACGAAGGCGAAGTGTATCGCGAATCGCTCGAAGTGCTCGTCGCGAAGTACGGTCTCGAGAACAACGTGAAGCTCGTCGACCGCTATCTGCCCTTCGACGAGCTCGTGCAGTATCTGCAGGCCACCGACATCTACCTCACGCCGTATCTGAATCCGGTGCAGATCGTCAGCGGCACGCTCGCCTACGCGGTGGGCTGCGGCAAGGCCGTCGTCTCGACGCCGTATCTCTACGCCGAAGAGCTGCTCGCGCACGGGCGCGGCTTCTTGGTGAATTTCCGCGACGCCGGATCGATCGCGGGCACGATCAACGCGCTGCTCGACGATCCGGCCTTGCGCTCGAGCACCGAGCGGCGCGCGTATCGCTACGGGCGTGCGATGACGTGGAGCAACGTCGCCGGCGAGTTCGGCACGCTGTTCTCCTCGCTCTTGCCGGCGCGACCGCAGCGCGTTCTCGCGACGCCGGCGTAATGCGCGCGATGCGGAATCCCGGCTTCCCGGTCCTCGATCATCTGGTCGCGATGACCGACGACGTCGGCGTGTTCCAGCACGCGCGGCACGACATCCCCAACCGCGGGTTCGGCTACTGCACCGACGACGTGGCGCGCGCGCTGATCGTCGCGGTCGAAGCGTCGCGCCGTGACTGGACCGAGGCGATCGGCGCGAGACTCACGGCGACGTATCTCGGATTTCTCACCGACGCGCAGCAGCTCGACGGCTGGTTCCACAACTTCATGGGCTACGACCGGCGCTGGCAGGATACGCGCGGCACCGACGACTCGTTCGGCCGCGCGATGTGGGGGCTCGGCGTCGCAGCCGCCCGGGCGCCGCGCGACTCGTGGCGATCGGTCGCGCGCGATGCCTTCGACCGCGGCCTCGACAACGTCGCCGAATTGCCCCACCTGCGCTCGCGCGCCTATGCCGCGCTGGGCATCCTCGCGCTGCTCGAAACGGAACCGTCCCAAGCGCTCGACGACCTCCTGCGTACCGCCGTAACGCCGATCGTCGAGGCGTACGAGGCCACCGCCGGCCCGGACTGGCGCTGGTGCCACGACGTGTTGACGTACGATAACGCACGGCTCTGCGAGGTGCTCGTCCGTGCCGGCGACCGGTTGCACGACGAGACCCTGCTCTCGGCCGGGATCGACATGTTCGAATTCCTGGCCTCGATCGTGGTCGAGGACGGCCTCTTCGTGCCGATCGGCAACGACGGCTGGTACCCGCGCGGCGGCGTCCGCGCCCGCTACGGCCAGCAGCCGCTCGAGGCCGCCTCGTTCGTCGACGCCGCCCTCGCCGTCCACGCCGTCACGCACAACGCGCGCGACCGCGGGTTCGCCGACGTCGCCGGAGCCTGGTTTTTCGGGCGAAACACGCGCAGCGCCAATCTGGTGCAGAACGGCGGCTGTCGCGACGGCCTCGACGTTCACGGGGCGAGCGCGAACATGGGTGCCGAGTCGACCCTGGCCTACCTGATGAGCGCGATCACGCTCGCCGACGAACGCCGGAGCGAGCTGCGCCTGGTTCGTTAGCGCGAAGCGGCCACGGCCCTATAGGCCAAATTGCCTTCTGCGGCGAATCTTAACCTGATGATTGTCGAGACGGAACTGCTCAACGACGTTCAACGCGCCGCCGTCGAGCACACCGACGGACCGTGTCTCATATTCGCGGGAGCCGGGTCGGGAAAGACGCGCGTGCTGACGCACCGCATCGCGTATTTGCTCAACGAGAAGAAGGTCTTCCCGGATCGTATCCTGGCGGTGACCTTCACGAACAAGGCCGCGGGCGAGATGAAGTCGCGCCTCGAGCGGATGGTCGGCGCGCCCGCGCGCGATCTCTGGGTCGGCACGTTCCACTCGATGTGCGTCCGGATGCTGCGCCGCGACGGCAAGAAGATCGGGATCGCGAGCAACTTCGCGATCATGGACGATACGGATCAGCGCCAGATCGTCCGCGACATCTTGCACGACCTCGACATGGACGAACGCCAGGTTGCGCCGGGTGCGGCGCTCGGCGAGATCTCCAAGGCGAAGAACAATCTCTGGTCGCCCGACGCCTACGAAGAGAAGCACCCCTCGTTCATCGGCGAGCGCTACGCGCAGGTCTATCGTGAATACGAACGCCGCCTGCACGAGTCCAACGGTCTCGACTTCGACGACCTGATCTCGCGCACGATCGAACTGCTGCAGAACGACGAAGAGACGCGCGTCCGCTATCAGTCGAAATTCCGCTACGTGCTCGTCGACGAATATCAGGACGTCAACTACGCGCAGTACAAGCTCGTGGCGATGCTCGCCGACGAGCACAAGAACATCACCGTCGTCGGCGACGACGATCAGTCGATCTACTCGTGGCGCGGTAGCGACTATCGCATGATCCTGAAGTTCGAAGAAGACTTCCCCGGCGCGACCGTCTTCAAGCTCGAAGAGAACTATCGCTCGACGCAGACGATCCTCACCGCGGCCAACGAACTCGTCGCCAACAACCCGAACCGCGCGGAGAAGAAGCTCTTCACCAAGCGCGCCGAGGGCGAGAAGATCACCGCGTTCCAGGCCGAGTCCGAGCGCGCCGAAGTTCGCTACGTGATGGAGAAGATCAAGGAGCACGTGCGCGAGGGTTCCGCGTACCGCGACTTCATCGTGCTCTATCGCACCAACGCGCAGTCGCGATACTTCGAAGAAGGCTTCCTCGCCGAAGGCATCCCCTACCGTGTGGTCGGGGGTGTCGGGTTCTACGCGCGCACCGAGATCAAAGACATGCTCTCGTACCTGCGCTACATCGTGAACCCGTCGGATGCCGTCGCGTTCCGCCGCATCGTCAACGTGCCGCGCCGCTCGATCGGTCAGCAGACGCTCACGTCGCTGCTCGATGCCGCGAACGCCGCGGGCGTATCGGTGGGCCAGGCCGTGTTCGACTCGAGCTTGCTCAAGCGCGCCGTGCCGAAGAAGCAGCGCGAACTCGAGCGCTTCGCCGAGCTGATCAACGACCTGCGCGAGAAGGCCAAGACGTTCTCGATCAGCGACCTGCTCGTCGCGGTGATGGAAGAGTCGGGCTACCTGCGCGAACTCCAAGCCGACGACACCAACGAAGGCCGCTCGCGCGTCGAAAACATGCACGAGCTGATCGGCGTCGCGAAAGAGTTCGAAGCGAACCCGGAGACGGGCACGACGCTCGACGACTTCCTCGCCAACATCGCGCTCGTCAGCGATCTCGACACGCTCGATCCCGACGTCTCGTTCGTCACCCTGATGACGATGCACGCGGCCAAGGGCCTCGAGTTCCCGATCGTCTTCCTCACCGGCCTCGAAGAGGGCGTCTTCCCGCACACGCGGGCGCTCACCGATATGACCGAGCTGGAAGAAGAGCGCCGCCTCGCCTACGTCGGCGTCACGCGTGCGATGGACCGCATCTACATGTCGTTCGCCGCGCGCCGCACGCTCTTCGGCAACACGTTCTCGCATCCGAAATCGCGCTTCATCGACGAGATGACGTCGGTCGAGGTGATCGGCGGCATCGGCATCGGCCCGCGTCCGGGTGGCGGCCGCTGGCGCGAAGTCTCGATCCACGAGAACGCCGGCGCGGGCGTCGGCCTGGGCTTGAGCCCGGGCGATCGCGTGCGTCATCCGAAGTGGGGCGAAGGCCTCGTGGTCGACGTCGCCGGCGCCGGCGGCGACGGTCTGCTCACCATCAACTTCCCGAACGTCGGGCAGAAAATGGTGATGCTCAAGTACGCTCCCCTCGAACGAGTTTAGGGCCATGCGCGTCGGCGTGGCCGGCGCGCTCGGTCGGCTCGGGCGCGTCGCCTGTACCGCTCTCGCTGCGGCGGACGATGTCAGCATCGTCGCCGCCTTCGCGCGCTCCGGCGCGGGCGAGTTGCTGCAGGCGCACGTCGGGGTCGGCGGCGATGCGCGCATCTTCGACGAGCTCGAGGCGTTCTATGCCGTGGGGATGGACGTCGTCGTCGACTGCACCGCCTATCCGGTCTCGCTCGACGTCGCGCGGCTCGCGATCGACAACAACGTCTCGCCCGTGATCGGCGCGACGGGCTGGACCGATGAGGACATCATCTCCTTCATCGACGACTGCGACGCGGCCGGTATCGGCGCGATGCTGGTGCCCAATTTTTCGATCGGCGCGGTGTTGATGATGGCGCTCGCCGCGGAGGCGGCGAACGTGATGCCGCACGTCGAGATCATCGAGTTGCACCACGACGGCAAGCGCGACAAGCCGAGCGGCACCGCGAAGCTGACGGCGCGGCGCATCGCCGAGGCGGGTGGCCCGGCCGACGTGCCGATCCATAGCGTGCGCCTTCCGGGACTCGTCGCGCATCAAGAAGTGATCTTCGGCGGAAGCGGCGAGACGCTCACGATCCGGCACGATTCGCTCTCGCGCGACTCGTTCGGGCCGGGAATCGTGCTCGCCGCGCGCAACGTACGGCGGCAGTCCGGCTGTACGATCGGGCTTGAATCGTTGGTGCTTGGGGAGGCGGTGTCGTGAGGGTCGCGGTGATCGGGGCAACGGGCGTCGTCGGTGAGACGATCCTGCGGGTGCTCGAAGAACGCAAGGTCGGCGTCGACGCGCTGCTTGCGTATGCGTCGCGCGAACGCGACGACGCGGTGACGTTTCACGGCGCGTCGTTGCCGGTGGCGGTCGCGACGAGCGAACGCATCATCGCCGATCGCCCGCACGTCGCGTTCTTCGCATCGAGCGACGACGCGAGCGCCGAGATGGCGCACGCGCTGGCCGATGCGGGGATCGTCGTCATCGACAACTCGTCGACGTTCCGGCTCGATCCGGCCTGCCCGCTCGTGGTCCCCGAAGTGAACCCGCACGCGATCCATCCCGATCACCGTATCTTTCCGGTCGGCAATTGCACCGCGATCGTGCTGTGCGTCGCGCTCGCGCCGATCGAAGCGGCGGTCGGCCTCGCGTCGGTTCGCGTCGCGACGTATCAAGCCGTCAGCGGCGCCGGCCGCGCCGGCCTCGATGCGCTCGCGCACGAAGAGCAGGGCGCCGCGCCCGACGGCACGTTCGCCGCGCCGATCTTGCACAACGTCGTGCCGCAGGTCGGATCGTTCTCCGGCATCGGCGACAACGGCGAAGAAGAGAAGGTCGCCGCCGAGACGCGCAAGACGCTCAACCGGCCCGACCTGCACGTGGCTGCGACGTGCGTGCGCGTTCCCGTGCGGCGCGCGCATAGCGAAGCGGTGTTCTTCACCACGGAACGGCCGACCAGCGTCGCCGAACTCGGCGACGCGCTCGCCGCCGCGGCCGGTGTCGTGTTCCACGACCGCGGCATCGTCACGCCGCTCGACGTCGAGAATACCGACGTCGTGCACGTCGCGCGGTTGCGCGCCGAAGGGGAGAGCGAGACGAACTTCCAGATGTGGGTCGTCGGCGATCAGCTGCGCAAAGGTGCGGCGACCAACGGCGTGCAGATCCTCGAACTGCTCGTGCAGGCGGGGCGCTTCGACGCCGTGAGCGCCGGGTAGCGCCGATGAACATCGTCGTCCACAAATTCGGCGGCTCGTCCGTCAGCACGCCGGAGTTGCGCGAGATCGCGGCGTCGCGCGTCGGCGATGCCGTGCGCGCCGGTTCGCACGTCGTCGTCGTCGTCAGCGCGATGGGGCGTCAACCCGATCCCTACGCGACCGACACGCTGCTCGGCTTGATCGGCCCCGTGCGCGGCGGCCCGAATCGCGATCTGCTGCTCGCCGTCGGCGAGATGATCTCGGCGGCGGTGTTCGCCGAACTGCTCAATTCGCTCGGGTATCGCGCGCAAGCGATGACGGGCGGGCAGGCCGGCATCATCACCGACGACACCTACGGCGACGCGCGCATCGTCGACGTGGATCCCGAACCGCTCCGTCGCGCGCTCGGCGCGGGGATCATCCCGGTGGTCACCGGTTTCCAGGGCGCGTCGCGCACCGGCGCGGTCACGACGCTCGGGCGCGGCGGCAGCGATCTCACGGCGGTCGCGCTCGGGGACGCGCTCGACGCGGCGTCGGTCGAGATCTACACCGACGTGAGCGGCGTGATGACCGCCGATCCGCGCCGCGTGGCCGGAGCGCACACCGTCGATCGCGTGACGCCGGCCGAAATGGTCGAACTCGCCGGCAACGGCGCGAAGGTGATGCACTCGAAGGCCGCCGAGCTCGCGCACAGCACGCAGACGCCGTACGCGGTGCGCGGCCTGCGCAGCAACGTCGGCACGCTGATCGACGAGGACGCGCCGATCGACCGCGATCGTCCCGTCACCGGCATCACCGCGCTGCGCGGCGTCGCGTTCTTCCGCGTGATCCAGGGCCTCAGCAGCGAGGGCGGTCGCGCCATGCTCGATCGCGAGTTGTTCGATCGCCTTGCGGCCGCCGGCATCTCGATCGACATGATCAACGTCAACGACGCCGGCGTGTTCTTCGTGTGCGACGACGAAAACGTCGAGAAGGTGCAGCGCGAACTGCACGATCTCAACCTCGCCTTGCGCGTGCGCCCGCACTGCGCCAAACTCTCGATCGTCGGCGCCGGCATGCGCGGTACGCCGGGCGTCATGGCGCGCGTCGTGCGCGCGGTGACCGAGTCGGGCGTCGAGATCATCCACTCGACCGACTCGAACATCACGATCTCGGTGCTCGTCCCCGACGATCACGCCGCGAGCGCCGAACAGGCGCTGCACGACTTCTTCGCGCTCGGTCCACAAACGGCCGGCGTATGAAATCGCTCGGCCGCATTTTCACGGCGATGATCACGCCGTTCGCGGCAAACGGTGACGCCGACGTCGATGAGGCGGTGCGCGTGGCGCGCTTCCTGGTCGATCGCGGCAACGACGGCGTCGTCGTCGCCGGCACGACCGGCGAATCGGCGGCGCTCGAGACGAGCGAGAAGCTCGCGCTGTTCGGCGCGATCAAGTCCGCGCTGGGCACCGGCGGCACGGTGATCGCGGGAACGACGGGCAACAATACGCGGCATTCCGTCGAGCTGACGAAAGAGGCCGAGAAGACGGGCGTCGACGCGATCTTGGCGGTGGTGCCCTACTACGTGCGCGCGCCGCACGACGGCCTCTTACGTCATTTCGGTGCGATCGCCGAAGCGACGACGTTGCCGGTCGTGCTCTACAACGTGCCGGGACGCACCGGTTCCAACATGCTGCCGGCGACCGTGCACGAACTCGCACGCCGCCATCCGAACATCGTCGCGATCAAGGAATCGACGGGCAGCGTCGACCAGTTCACCGCGCTCGTGCGGGATCGCGTGCGTGAGGATTTCAGCGTCCTCTCGGGCGACGACTACTTCTTTCTGCCGGCGCTCTCCGTCGGCGCGTATGGTCTCGTCAGCGTGGCGGGCCATCTGTGTAGCCGCGAACTGCGTGCGCTCGCCGAAGCGTTCGACGCCGGCGACGTCGACACGGCCGCGCGCATCCACCGCGATCTGCAACCGCTCGTCGCCGCGCTGTTTGCGATCTCGAGCCCGATCCCCGTGAAGTGGGCGATGAGCCGCTACGGTTTCGGCAACGGCGCGTGCCGCTCGCCGCTGTGCGATCTTCCCGCCGACCTGCAACGTCAACTCGAACCGCTCATCGCGCCCTACCGGCCGGAATGATCGCGGATCGGCCGCCGTCGATCGACATCCTCGGCGCCCGCGTCGATGCGGTCGGTGGCGAAGAGGCGATCGCGCGCATCGTCGACGCCGCGCGAGCAGGGCGCTCGACGCTGGTCGTGACGCTCGGCGTGGAGATGGTCATGGAAGCGCGGCGCAACGCAGCGTTTCGGGCGGCGATCGCTCGCTTCGATCTCGCGCTCTGCGACACGATCGGCATCTTGCTCGCGTCGCGGTTGCGCGCAGGTCCGCTCCGCGAACGCGTGACCGGCATCGATCTGATTCAACCGCTCGCTCGCCACTCGGCCGAACGCGGCGACGTGCGTCTGTATTTGCTGGGCGGTGCGCCGGGTATCGCCGACCGCGCAGCGGCCGTTCTCGCCGCGCAATTCCCGGGCGTGCGCATTGCGGGCGTGCGTGACGGATACTTTCCCATCGAAGAGAACGACGCGGTCGCGACATCCATCGCGACGAGCGGCGCGAACGTACTGCTCGCCGGTCTCGGAAGTCCGAAGCAAGAGTTGTGGCTCGAAACTTACTTGCGCGCGACGGGCTGTGCGGTGGGCATCGGTGTCGGCGGTTCGTTCGACGTCATCGCGGGAACAAAGAGGCGCGCGCCACGCTTCATGCAACGTCTCGGACTCGAGTGGTTTTTTCGCCTCGTGCAAGAACCATCGCGTTGGCGACGTCAATTGGCGTTACCGCAATTCGCGCTCGCGGCCACGGTTGAAGCATTCTCGCGCAAAGGAACGATGAAGCGTTGAAAGCGACCAAAGCGATGATCCTCGCGGGCGGCATGAGCACGCGGCTCTACCCGCTCACGAAACAAGTACCGAAGCCGCTCGTGCCCGTGGCCGGAGAACCGATCAGCGCGCATATCTTGCGTTGGTTGAGTTCGTTCGGTTATACCGACATCGCGATCAACGTGCATTACCTCGCCGAGCGGATCTCCGAAGCGTTCGGCGACGGCTCGCGGTACGGCGTCCACTTGCGCTACCTGCACGAAGAGAAGCTCATGGGCAGCGCCGGCGCACTCAAGCCGCTGCAGAGTTTTTTTGGCGACGACACGTTCGTCGTCGTCGGTTGCGACGATCTCACCGACGCGAACCTCGATGCGCTCGTCGCCTTTCACAAGAAGCATGGCGCGCTCGCCACGATCGGTCTCGTTCCGGCCGAGGAAGTCGATCAATACGGCGTCGTGATCACCGACGACGACGGTCGCATCGTCGAGTTTCAGGAAAAGCCGCCGAAGGGCACCGAGCGCTCGAAGCTGGTCAACACGGGCATCTACGTCTTCGAGCCGGCGATCTTCGATCGCATTCCGGCCGAGACGTTCTACGATTTCGGCAAGAACGTGTTCCCGCAGTTGCTCGTCGACGGCGCGCCGTTTTACGGCATGCGCCTCTCGGGCGCGTATTGGCGCGACATCGGCACGCCCGCCGAATACCGGTTGGCGACGGCCGACGTGCTCGCCGGCCGCGTGCACTTGCGCGGTGCGCGCGCGAAGGGGTTGCCGAGCGGCGCGAACCTCGGCGACGATCTGCATCTCGATGGCGACGTGCGGCTCGGGGAAGACGTGACGATCGGCCGGCGCGTGCGCATCACCGGTCCGTCGGTGATCGGCGATCGCGTTCACATCGGCGACGACGCGACGATCGAGGGGTCGATCGTGTGGGACGGCGCGACGCTCGGCGAGCGCGCCGCCCTGCGCAACTCGATCGTCGGCATCGGCTACGACGTGCCGGCGGGAACGTCGCTCGTCGATCGCATCGTGGCAAACGAACCGATCGCGTCATAGAACCTAGCGGCGCGCGCAACGGCGCGTGATCGTGCGGCGTGTGGCGCGCCGTGCGATCGTGGCTCTTCCCCATCTGGTGCATCGGTTGCGGAGCGATGGACGTTGCGCTCTGCGCGGCGTGCACGGCCGGCCTTCGCCCGACCGCGCTGATGGCCGGCCCCGGACTCTACGTCGAAGCGGCGGCGCCCTACGACGGGCACGTGCGCTCGGCCGTGCTCGCGATGAAGCGCGGTGAGCGCGCCTACCTCGATCCGCTTGCCGCGCTGATCGCCGCGCGCGTGCCGGAGTGCACGGTGCTCGTTCCCGCCGTCACGAGCCGGCGCCGGGCCGCCGAACGCGGCTTCGACCAGGCACGCGAACTGGCGCTGCGCGCGGCCCGCCTGCGCGACGGATCGGTGGCCGACGTCCTGCGCAAACGCGGGGCGGCGCAACGCGGCGGCAACCGGGCGGCGCGGCTCGCGGCGAGCGGCCGCTTCGAGCTGCGCGCGGACGCCTCCGACCTGCCGTCTTCGGCGATCCTGATCGACGACGTGATCACGACCGGCGCCACGCTCCGCGATGCCGCGGCAGCGCTCGCGCGGGCGGGCGTGGAGGTGAGCGGCGCGATCGTCGTGGCCCACGCGCCGCGCCGCGAAACTTTTGCGGCCGGCGGCGCGTCGCACGAAGCGTGAAAGCCATGTGGAACGGCGCCGTGATCGCCGAAAGCAACCAGACCGAAGTCGTCGAGGGGAACCACTATTTCCCGGCCGATTCGGTGAAGCGCGAGTACGTCAAAGACAGCGCGACCCACTCGGTGTGTCCGTGGAAGGGCACCGCGTCGTACTACACGCTCGACGTGAACGGCAAGCAGAATCCCGACGCCGCTTGGTACTATCCGGCGCCGAAAGACGCCGCGAAGAACATCAGCGGCTACGTCGCGTTCTGGAAGGGCGTCGAGGTTCAGCCGTAGACCCGAGCGACGCCACGTACCTCGCGCGCGCCGTCGAACTGGCGTCGCGCGCGATCGCCGACGCGTCGCCCAATCCGCCCGTCGGCGCGGTGATCGTACGCGATGGCCGCACCCTCGGTGAAGGCTGGCATCATCGCAAAGGTGAGGCGCATGCCGAGGCGGAGGCGCTGCGCGCCGCGCGCGAGGCGGGCGAAGACGTCCGCGGTGCGACGATGTACGTCACGCTCGAGCCGCACGATCACGAGTCGACGCAGCCGCGCTGCAGCGTCGCATTGATCGAGGCGGGGATCGCGCGCGCGGTCGTCGGCGCGGTCGACCCGAACGCACGCACGCACGGTCGCGGCATCGCGCGCATGCGCGACGCCGGGATCGACGTCACGGTGGCCGACGACGCGTCGTGTCTCGCGTTGATCGAACGTTTTGCGGCCACCATCGATTCGACGCTGCCGTACGTGACGCTGAAGATGGCGATGTCGCTCGACGGCTTCATCGCGCCGCGCGCGGGCAACGTGCGCGTCACCGGCGAGATCGCGCGCGAGCGCGTCTACGACCTGCGCGCGGATCACGACGCGGTGATGGTGGGCGCGGGTACCGTGCGCGTCGACGATCCGTTGTTGACCATCCGCCCGCATCGCACGCGCCGCCAGCCGTATACGCGCGTCGTCGCGTGCGAGACGGCACCGATCCCGGCCGCGAGCCGCGTTCTGGCCGTGCCCGACGGTGCGCCGCCGGGTGCGTACGCGCCCTCGATCGTGCTCGCGCCCGCGGGTCTGGCGAGCGCGTTCGCGCCGCTCGCTGAACGGGCGAACGTCGTGTTCGCCGGCGCGCCCGATGCGCGCGAGCTCGATCTCGTCGCCGCGATGCGCGCCTTGCGCGCGGCGGGCGTGACGACGGTGCTCTGCGAGGGCGGGCCGACGCTCGCGGCGCGGCTGCTCGCGCACCGGCTGGTCGCGCGCATCGTGTGGTTCGTCGCACCGCGGTTCTTCGCGTCGCCCGATGCGGTGCCGGTGCTCGCCGGCACCGATCTTGCCGCGGCTGCAAACGGGTGGACGTTCGACCGGGTCGAACGGGCCGGTGACGACCTCATGCTGACCGCCCGACTGCCGCATGTTTAGCGGCCTCATCGCCCACCTCGGCCGCGTTTCCGCCGTTCAGGGAAGCCTCGCCGAGGGAATCGCACTCACCGTCGAAGCACCCGGCGCCCTCGCCGACGGCGTCGTCGACGGCGATTCCATCGCCATCAACGGCGTCTGTCTCACCGTCGTGCGGCACGATGCGACGACGATGACGTTCGACGTCGTCCCGGAGAGCATCCGCCGCGCCGGATTCGACGCGCTCGTCCCGGGCGATCCGCTGAACGTCGAGTTGTCGCTGCGCCTGGGCGACCGTCTCGGCGGCCACCTCGTCTACGGCCACGTCGACGCTGCCGCGACGATCGTCGCCAAGGTGCCCGAGGGCCAAGGGCATCGGCTCACCGTCGAGCGGCCCGCCGGCATCGCGCCGTTCATCGTCGAGAAGGGCTACATCACGGTCGACGGCGTGAGCCTCACCGTCGCGTCGGTCAATCAGGGAATCTTCACGATCGCGCTGATCCCGGAGACGTCGCGCCGGACGACGCTCGGCGCGAAGGTGGCCGGCGGGCGCGTCAACCTCGAAGTCGATCCGGTCGCGCGGTATGCGATTGGCGCGGTGGACGCCTACCGGAGCGTCGACGAACGCGCGACGACCACCGACGAACTCGCCTGGGCCTACGAGATCTAAGAAGGAGCACGGATGCCGGTTCTGCACGAGACGTTTCCCAATCGCGCCGCCGCCGATCGAGCGATCACCGATCTGGTCGCGAGCGGAATTTCCGCCGACGACATCTCGATCGTCATGAGTCAACCGACGAAGAACGACCTCGATCGCGACATCACGAGCGGCGCGATCGGCGGCGGCCTCGCCGCGCTCGCCGGCGGGCTCGTGATCGGTGGTGCGCTCACGGTGGCGACCGCCGGGGCGGCGGTGCCGTTTCTCGTGGCCGGTCCGCTGGCGGGCGCGTTCGCCGGCGGCGTGTCGGGCCTCGCGGTCGGCCTCGTTGCCGGCGGCATCGCCGGCGCGGCCGCGTCGTCGCCCGATCCGCACCCGATCGAAACGCACGTGAACGACGGCGCGGTCATCGTCGCCGTGCACGCGACGACCGAGAACGCTCCCGACGTCGACGAGATCCTGCGCAAGGACGATCGCGGCGCCGAGCCGAGCCGCACCTAACCTCGGCGTTTGCGGGCCGTGGCCGGACGTCCCTGATTCGCCCTGCGGTCGCGATGGGAACGACGTCTTCATGCCGACGCTCTCCGCCACCTACCAGGACCGTGCCGCCGCCGACGAAGCGGTCCGGCAGTTGATCGCCGCAGGCGTCTCGCCCGACGACATCTCGCTGCTCGTGAGCAACAGTACGCGCGAGCGCTACTTCCAGAATCAAGACGGCGGTCTCGACGCAAACGCCGCGCGCGGCGCCGCGATTGGCGGCGGCCTCGGGGCGATCGCGGGCGGCCTCGTTCTCGGCGGCGTGATCACCGCCGCGACCGGCGGCCTCGCGCTGCCGTTCCTCGTCGCCGGCCCGATCGGTGCGGCGTTGACCGGCGTCATCGGCGGCACCGCCGTCGGCACGATCGCCGGCGGCCTCACCGGCGCCGGCATCTCGGAGCCCGTCGCGCACGACATCGACGAAGGCGTCCGTCAGGGCGCGCTCGTCGTCGCGGTCAGCGCCGGTGACGACGCCGCCGCGGCCCGCGTGCGCACCATTCTCAACCACACGGGCGAAGCACTCGTCCCGCCCACCGAGACCGTCCCGCCGCTCCCCGCCGCAGGCCGCGACCCCGACCGCCGCCTGACGTAAGGCCGTTCCCCATCTGCCGGGCGACGTGACGGCCGCCTTGACAACTGTTAAGGCGTGAGGCGAGTCTAAGGGGCATGGAGAGTTTTTCCGCGGAGCTTTGTGCTGCCATGGACGCTGCCGGCGTGTCGGCGGCGGAACTCGCCCAGCGTTCGGGACTGACGGCGGGGGCGATCTCGTACCTCCGCTCGGGGCAGCGTGAGCCGTCCTTTCGGTCCATGCGGGCGCTGTCGTCGGCGCTGCCGCAACTGGCGGCGCGACTCACCCCCGAACGGAGCACCATGGACTCGATAGAAGCCGCGCTGGACGACATCCGCGCCGGCAAGATGGTCATCGTCCTCGACGACGAGGACCGTGAGAACGAAGGCGACCTCGTGATGGCCGCCGAGAAGGTGACGCCCGAAGCGGTCAACTTCATGCGCAAGGAAGCCGGCGGCCTCATCTGCGTGCCGTTGACCGCGAAGCGGCTCGACGACCTGCAGATCCCGAACATGGTTGCCGACGCGGTCAACACGACGCCGCACGGCACCGCGTTCTCCGTTTCGGTCGAAGCGCGCGGACGCGTGACGACCGGCATCTCGGCGATGGACCGCGCGAACACGATCCTCGCGCTGCTCGACGACGATGCGACGCCGAACGACTTCCTGCGACCCGGCCACACGTTTCCGCTCCGTGCGCGCGACGGCGGCGTGCTCGTGCGCACCGGTCAGACCGAGGCGTCGGTCGATCTCGCGCGGCTCGCGGGACTCAAGCCCGCCGGCGTGATCTGCGAGATCATGGACGACGACGGCTCGATGATGCGGCTGCCGCGCCTGCGCGAATTCGCCGCCAAGCACGATCTCAAATTGGTCACGGTCAAGGATCTCGTCGCGTACCGGTTGCGGCACGAGAAACTCGTGCAGCGCATCGCCGAGTTCGCGCTGCCGACGTCCTATGGCGAGTTCCAGGGCATCGCGTACGAGTCGGCAGTCGATAACGTCTGTCACGTCGCGATGATCATGGGCGACGTCGGCGACGGTACCGACATCCTCGTGCGCGTGCACAGCGAATGCCTCACGGGCGATGCGTTGCACTCGCTGCGGTGCGATTGCGGCGCGCAACGCGACGCGGCGCTCGCGGCGATCGCGGCCGAGGGCCGCGGCGTGCTGCTCTACCTGCACCAGGAAGGCCGCGGCATCGGCCTCGCCAACAAATTGCGCGCCTACGCGCTGCAAGATCGCGGCGCCGACACGGTCGAAGCGAACGTGCTCCTCGGTTTGCCGGCCGACAAGCGCGACTACGGGATCGGCGCGCAGATCCTCGCCGACATCGGCGTGCGCGAACTGCGCCTGCTCACCAACAACCCGCGCAAGATCGCGGGCATCGACGGCTTCGGCTTGAAGATCATCGGCCGCACGCCGCTCGCGACCGAGCCGACGAAATACAACGCCTACTACATGGAGACGAAACGGGAGAAGATGGGCCACATGCTCGCGCCGGGCGCGACGACGCAGGCGTAGCGCACCGATGAAAACCGAGAAGAACGTTCCGGAATCGTTGCCGTCGCTCGCGGGGAAACGCTTCGCGATCGTCGTGGCGACGTTCTACAACGACATGGCCGCCTGGCTCGAGGACGGCGCCCTGCGCGGCCTGCGCGACTGCGGCATCGCCGGCGACGCGGTGCAGATCGTTCACGTGCCCGGCTGCTTCGAATTGCCGATCGCCGCGCGACGGCTGATTCGCGGGCGCGAGATCGACGGCGTCGTGGCGCTCGGCGTCGTGGTCCGGGGCGAAACGCCGCATTTCGACTTCGTGGCAGGCGAGTGCGCGCGCGGCATCATGGACGTGCAGTTGGCCACCGGCGTTCCGATCGGGTTCGGCGTGCTGACCGTCGACACGCTCGCACAAGCCGAGGAACGGGCCGATCCGGCCCGGGGCGACAAGGGCTATGAGGCGGCGATCGCGGCCGCCACGGTGGTGGCGATCGAGCCGACGGAAGAACGTCCGCGGGTCGGCTTCCGCTAAACGCTCGCGCGACGGCCCCGGTTGTCAAGACCGGTGGCCGTACCGTATACTCCGCCTACGGTGTGTGCGTCGACGCTCACGCCGGTCGCACCCTTTTGATGGAGGGCCGGCAGCGCCATTTGCCGGCCGAATGCCGTTGTATCAAAACAAATCGTTGATCTGCAAAGACTGTGGCAGCCCGTTCGATTTCAGCGTCCGCGACCAGATGTTCTACGCGGAAAAGGGCTTTGAGAACGAACCGCAGCGCTGCCGCCAGTGCCGGACCGCTCGCAAGGAGCAACGCGCCGGCGCCCCCTCGGCCGTGCCGGGCGTGCGCGAACTCTTCGACGCCGTCTGCGCGCAGTGCGGGGAGAGCACGAGCGTCCCGTTCCGGCCGCGCGGCGACCGTCCGGTCTACTGCCGGAGTTGCTTCGCCGCGATGAACGCCGTTCGCGCGTAGCCGCCGCGCTCGCCGACCGCGGCGGGCAGAATTCGCCGGGTGCCGTCGCGAAGGCGCAAGGGTGGAATCGGTGTGGTTTGACGGCGATGCCGTCGGTTTTGTGGATCAGCGTGGATTGCCGCGCACGGTCTCACGCGAGCGGGCGACGTCGGTCGACGATGTCGTCGATGCGATCCGGACGCTGGCGGTACGCGGCGCCCCGGCGATCGGCATCTTCGGCGCGTACGGCGTCGCGCTCGCCGCGCGCTTGCACGACGGCGACGCGTTCCGCGCCGCGGCCGCGCGCATCCGCGAAGCACGACCGACCGCGGTGAACCTCGCCTGGGCGGTCGACCGCGTGCTCGCGCGCGCCGACGGAGGCTACCTCGATGAAGCGCAGGCCATTCACGCCGAGCAGCGCGACATCGACGCGCGCATCGGCGCGAACGCGATCGCGCTCTTCCCCGACGCGGGCAACGTGCTCACGCACTGCAACACGGGTCCGCTCGCGACGGCCGGCGAGGGCACCGCGCTCGGCTGTTTCGTCGCGGCGCACCGCGCGGGCAAAGCGCTGCACGTCTACGTCGACGAAACGCGCCCGCTGCTGCAGGGCGCGCGCCTCACGATGTTCGAGTTGCGCGAAGCCGGCGTGCCGTGCACGCTGATCCCCGACAGCGCCGCGGCGATCACGATGCAGCGCAAGAACGTGGCCGCGATCGTCGTCGGCGCCGATCGCATCGCGCGCAACGGCGACACCGCCAACAAGATCGGCACCTACGCGGTCGCGATCGTCGCGGCGCATCACGGCATTCCGTTCTACGTCGCGGCGCCGCGCTCGACGTTCGACTTCTCGCTCGCCACCGGCGCCGAGATCCCGATCGAGGAGCGCGGTGCCGACGAAGTGCGCATCGCCGCCGACGATCCGGTGTACAACCCCGCCTTCGACGTGACGCCCGGCCGTCTGATCGCCGGCATCATCACCGAATACGGCGTGCTGCGGCCGCCGTACGACGACGCGATCGCCGATCTCCAGACGCGCCCGCGTCTGCTCCCCGCCGACATCGCGAGCACCACTCATTAAATACTTCGACTTTCTCGATGGTTCGCCGAAGATCGGCACGCTCGTCGTCATTGAGGGAACGGATGCATTCCTCGCGCAGCGCGCGCTCGACGCGTTGCTCGATCGCTTGATCCCGGTCGATCTGCGCGCAATGAATTGCGACGTGATCGACGGGCCGGCGACCGAGGACGTCGGACGCGCCGTGGCCGACGCATCGGCGGCGATGCCGTTTCTCGCCGAGCGCCGCGTGGTCGTCGTGCGCGGGTGCGAACGCCTGCGCGCGCAACCGCGGCGCGACGTTTGGGCCGCCGCGGAGGCGGTGCCCGACGGCAACACGCTGATCCTCGAAGACCTGTTGGCGCCGGCCAAGAAGACGAAGCCCGAGCCGTTCGGCGCGCTTGCCGGGCGCAAGGCGCTGCGCATCGATACGACGGTCAACCCCGATGCGCGCGAGCGCTTCGTGCGCGAGACGATCGCGCGCCTCGGCGTGAGCGCGGAACCGCGCGCGATCGCGGCGCTCGCCGAGAGCGACGCCGATCTCGGATCGATCGGCAACGACATCGAAAAGCTGGCGCTGCTCGGCGGAACGATCACGCTCGCCGATCTCGAGCGCGAGAGCCTCTCCATCGAAGACCCGAAGGCGTGGCACTACGCCGCCGCGCTGATCGAGGGCCGCGCGGCCGACGCGCTGGAACTCGCGTTCGACTGTTTCGCGAGCGATCGCGGCGCGGCGGTACCGCTGGTGAGCGCGCTCGCGACGGATCTTGGCCTGGTGTGGGAACTCGCACGTCCCGACGGAGGCTCGCTCGCCGGGCGCCACAAATGGCGCGAGAACAAACTGCGTCCGCTCGCCAAACGCATCGGCGAACGGCGCGCGCGCTACGGGTACGAGGCGGCCGTGCGCGGCTTCGAGGCCGTGGTCACCGGCCGCATCGACGATCCGCGGGCGATGATCGAGCTGCTCACGGCCGACATCGCGGCGAAGGTCACGGCGGTCCGCCGCGCATCATGAACGACGAATCCTACGCCTCTCCGTTTTCGTGGCGCTACGGCCAACCCGAACTGCGCGCGCTCTTCTCCGAACGCAAGCGCCGCACGCTCTGGCGCGCGGTGTGGATCGCGCTCGCCGAATCGCAACTGCGCAGCGGCCTCGTCACGCAGGCCGAACTCGACGACCTGCGCGCGCACGGCGAAGACATCGACCTCGCGGCGGCGCTGGCGATCGAGCGCGAGATCGGGCACGACCTGATGGCCGAGATCCGCGTATACGCATCGCAAGCGACGATCGGCGGCGGCAAGTTGCACCTCGGCGCGACCTCGATGGACATCGAGGACACGGTCGAGACGTTCCGCCTGCACGCCGGCACGCGGGCCATCCTCGCCGCGCTCGATGCGGTGCTCGCCGCGTTCGCCGCGCAGATCGAGAAGTACGCCGACCTCGTGTGCATGGGGTACACGCACCTTCAACCGGCCGAACCGACGACGCTCGGCTACCGGCTCGCCGTCTACGCGCAAGATCTGCTGATCGATCGCGCGTCGCTTGCGTTCGCGCTCACCCAGCTCACCGCCAAGGGCATTCGCGGCGCCGTCGGCACGTCGGCGTCGTACACGCGACTGCTCGAGGGCACCGGCCGCACGCCGGGCGATCAGGAAGCCGACGTGCTCGGCCACTTCGCGCTCGCAACGCGCGACGTCGCCACGCAAACCTATCCGCGCAAATTGGACTACTTGCTGCTCACGCAACTCGCCGGCGTCGGTGCGTCGCTCTCGAAGTTCGCGGCCGACGTGCGCATCCAGAGTTCGCCCGGGTTCGGTGAGATGTTCGAACCGTTCGGCGCGAAGCAAGTCGGCAGTTCGGCGATGCCGTTCAAGCGCAATCCGGTGATGTCGGAACGCATCGGTTCGCTCGCGCGACTGCTGCCGGCGTACGCCGACGTCGCCTGGCAGAACGCGGCGACCAACTTCCTCGAGCGAACGCTCGATGATAGCGCCAACCGGCGCACGATCCTGCCCGAGGCGATCCTCTGCACCGACGAGATCGTGCGGCTCGCCCTGCGCGTGATCGAGGGATTGCGCGTCGACGAGCGGCGTATCGCCGAAAACCTGCGCACCTACGGGCCCTTCTCGGGGACCGAGGCGGTGCTGATGGAAGCCGCGCGCGCCGGCGCCGACCGCCAGGACGTGCACGAAGCCATCCGCGAGAACGCGATGACGGCGTATGCGGCGCTCGGCCGGGGCGAGACGAACCCGCTCGCGCGCCTGCTCGCCGACGACGAGCGCATCGTGTCGTTCGTCGACCCCGCCGAAGTGCGCTCGCAACTCGATCCGACCGGCCACGTGGGCGACGCACCGCTGCGCGCACGCCGGCTCGCCAAGCGCATCCGCGATACGCTGGCCGCGTAGCCATGCTAAAAGGGCGTGAGATCGCGCGCGGCAAGACCAAGATTCTCTTCGAGGCGGAGGGCAATCCCGATCTGCTCGTCGTGCAGCAAACGGATGCGATCACCGCCGGCGACGGCGCCCGGCGCGATGAGATCGACGGCAAAGGCCGCATCGCCGCGAAGACGACGGCCCGCGTCTTCCGGCTGCTCAACCTCACCGGGTTGCCGACGCACTACCTGAGCGGCGGCGAAGACGACGACAACAACGAGATGCTCGTGCGCCGCGCGCAGATGATCCCGCTCGAGGTCGTCGTGCGCGGCGTCGCCGCCGGCTCGTTCGTCCGGCGCCGCCCGGGCGTCGCGCGCGGCTCGATCCTCGTGCCCCGCGTGATCGAATTCTTTCTCAAGGACGACGCGAATCACGACCCGCTGATCGAGGCCGACGCGATTGTGGCGCAGGGCATCGCGACACCGCAGGAGCTCGGCACGATCGGCGAACTCGCGCGCATCACCTACGAGATCCTCGCACATGCCTGGCGGCGTCGCGATGCGCTGTTGGTCGATCTCAAGATCGAGTTCGGACGCATCGCGTCGGGCGAGGGCAAGGGTCAGCTGGTCATCGCCGACGTCGTCGACAACGATGCGTGGCGCGTGTGGCCGCAGGGCCGCGAAGATCTCATGCTCGACAAGCAGCGCTATCGCAACTTGACGACGGTCACGCCGGCCGATCTCGCCGAGGTGCGCGCGAACTACGAGCAGGTGGCGGAGATCGTCGGAACGTTTCCGCAGATGCGGCCCGGCATGGTGGCGATCGTCGCCGACGGACCGGAGTTCGGCGAGCGGTCCGCGCAACTCGCGCGCGCGCTCGGAACCTTCGGGCTGCCGACGGCGCGTCACGTCGCCTCCGCCGCGCGCGCGCCCGGCTTCGTGCTGCAGCTCGTCACGCAGCTCGACGCGACGTTCGCGAAGCTGATCTACGTGACGGCGGGCAGCGGCGACGGCGCGCTCGCCGGAATGATCGAGTACGCCTCGGCGACGCCGGTCGTGCGCGCGCCGGTGACGGCCGACCCCGATCTCATCGCGCTGCAGTGCGCGAAGGCGTTCGCGCTCGACGACACGATCGTCTACGGGCGCGTGCTGCTGGTCGAAGCGAACCTGCGTTCGCAGGTGCTCGCGGCCGACGCGGAGCTCAACGTGCCACAGCCCGCGAACGGACGTCTCGCCTAGTGGTCGATACCGACGTCGAGGGACTCATCGCCGAGCGCGGACGGATCGGCGTGGCGTTGACGCCCGACGAGATTCGCGCGATCGTCGCGCACTTGGGCCGGCTGCCGACCGAAACCGAATTGTTCGCCTTCGATGCGCAATGGAGCGAGCATTGTTCGTACAAGTCGAGCCGGCATCACCTGCGCAAGTTGCCCGTCGACGGCCCGACCGTGATGCAAGGCCCGGCCGAAGATGCCGGCATCGTGCATCTCGGCAGGTGGAACGGTGAATCGTACGGCGTCGTGATCGCGCACGAGTCGCACAATCATCCCTCGCAGGTCGTGCCGTTCGAAGGCGCGGCGACGGGTGTCGGCGGCATCGTGCGCGACGTGTTGTGCATGGGCGCCGAGATCATCGGTCTCGCCGATCCGCTGCGCTTCGGACGCCTCGACGATCCGCATTGCCGCTACGTTGCGCAGAGCGTGGTCGACGGCATCGCCGCCTACGGGAACGCGATCGGCGTGCCCAACCTGGGCGGCGACGTCTACATCGACGAGTCGTTCGACGACAACGTGCTGGTGAACGTCGTCGCACTCGGCCTCGTGCGCGAGTCGGAGATCATCCACTCGCGGGCGCCGCGCGATTCGATCGGCTACGACATCGTGCTGGTCGGAAAGGCCACCGATCGCAGCGGCTTCGGCGGCGCGTCGTTTTCCTCGCTCACGCTCGACGACGCCGACGCCGAGGCGAACAAGGGCGCCGTTCAAGTGCCCGATCCGTTCTTGAAGAACGTGATCATCCGCGCGTCGTATCGCGTCTTCGAAGAACTGCGACGCGACGGCATCGTGGCCGGCTTCAAGGATCTCGGCGCCGGCGGCTTCGCCGGGTGCAGCGCGGAGTTGTGCGCGTCGGGCGGCGTCGGCGCAGCGGTCGAGCTCGACCGCGTGCCGACCTCGCAGCCCGATCTGCCGCCGGCGGTCGTAGCGATCGGCGAGACGCAAGAGCGCCTGTGTTGGATCGTGCCGCCCACGTTCACGCCGCGTCTGCTCGCGATCTACAACGAGGAGTTCTCGTTGCCGCGCATCTCGCGCGGCGCGGCGGCGGCGGTCGTCGGAAAAGTCGTCGAAGGCGGTCGCTATCATGCGACCTATCGCGGCGAGGTGGTGATGGACGTCGATCTCGACTTCCTCACCGGCGGCGTGCGCTACAACCGGCCGTACACGATCGCGCTGCCGAACCCGCCCGCCGAGCATCCGCCCTACGAAGGCTTCCGCGATACGGCGAGCGCGCTCGCGGCGCTGCTCGCACACCGCGACGTCTGCTCGCGCCGCACGATCTTCCAGCGCTACGACGGCGTCGTGCGCGGCACGACGGCGATCCCGCCGGGCTACGCCGACGCGGGCGTCATCTGCCCGATCCCCGGCGCGCCGCTCGGCGTCGCGCTCGCGGTCGCGGGCAATCCCCGCTACGGCAAGCTCGATCCGCAACTCGCCGCCGAACACGCGGTGGTCGAAGCGGTGCGTAACGTCGTCGCCGTCGGCGCGCGTCCGCTCGGGCTCACCGATTGCCTCAACTTCGGCGATCCGACCGTGCCCGAACACCTCGGCGCGCTCGTCGCCGCGGTCGACGGGCTCAGTTACGCGGCGCGGCGGCTCGGCACGCCGTTCGTCTCGGGAAACGTGAGCCTCTACAACCAGTCGAAGTCGGGCCGCACGGTCGCGCCCTCGCCCATCGTGGCCTGCGTGGGCGGCATCGACGACATCGCCGCGACCGCGACGATGGCGTTCAAGCGCGCGGGCGCAGCGATCTACACGGTCGGCATCCCCGACGTCCATCTCGGCGGATCGGTCTACGCGGAGCTCCTCGGCATCGAGGGTGCGATGCTCCCGCGGCTCGACTACGACGATATCGAGCGCGCGAACGCCTTCGTGCTCGTCGCGTTTCGCGAGGGCCTCATCGCGGCCGCGCACGACGTTTCCGACGGCGGCACGCTCGTCGCGCTCGCAAAGATGGCGTTCGCGACGCATGACGGGTCGCGGATCGGCGTCGCGATGGCGCCCGGCGCGCGCGACGGCATCGTTTGCGACGACGCGTTCGCCGAGGCGACCGGGTTCGTGATCGAGGTGGCGGATGAAGAAGCGTTCGCCCTGCTCGCGTTCACGCGCGACGTCGTGGTGGAACGCATCGCGACGACGACCGCCGCCTACGACTTCACCTTCGCCGACGGCTCGCGCGCCGCGCTCGACGATCTCTATGAGGCGTGGTCGGCGCCGCTGCGCGACTTCTACGCGCCCGTTCGCGCACCGGAAGCGGTGCAGCGATGAGCGCGCGCGTCGCGGTCGTCGTGTTTCCCGGAACGAACAGCGAAGACGAGACGCTGCGTGCGCTCACGGCCGTCGGCCTCGACGCCGAGATCGTGCACTGGAGCCGCGGTGCCGCCGGCTTGCGGCCGTTCGACGCGTACGTGCTGCCCGGCGGCTTTTCGTATGAGGACCGCGTGCGCGCGGGCGCGGTCGCGGCGCACGACGAGGCGATGGACGCGGTGATCGCGGGCGCGCAAGCCGGGAAGTACGTGCTCGGCATCTGCAACGGCGCGCAGACGTTGCTCGAAGCGGGCCTCGTGCCGGGGACCGGCCCGCTGCGCCGGCCCACGGCGGCCTTCGCACCGAACGCCTCGGGCAAATTCCAATCGCTGCACGTCCACGTGCGCTTGAACGTGCCGCCCGGTCGCGTGCCGATGCTCGCGTCGCTTCCGCCGGACTGCGTGATTCCCGCGTGGGCCTCGCACGGTGAAGGCCGTCTCGCGGCGACCGAGGCCGAACTCGATCGCATGGAGCGCGAGGGTCACATCGCGTTCGTGTACTGCGATGCGCGCGGCGCGGACGTTCCGGCGCCCAACGGATCGGCGCGCGGCGCCGCGGCGCTCACCAACGCCGCGGGGAACGTGCTCGCGATCATGCCGCACCCCGAGCGCGCGGAGCGCGCGATCTACGCGCCCTCCGGCGGCATCGTGTTCTTCGCCGCATTCGCCGCCGCGCTCGCCGGGGCGGTCGCCCGATGAGCGAGGTCGATCGCGCCTATGTCGTCTCGCTGACGATCCCCGACAACGAGGCGTACACCGCGCTGACCACGCTCGCACGCATGGGCTTGCCCGTGGAGCGAGCGGTCCGGGCCGACGTCTGGATCGTGAACCTCGACCCCGCGCGCGCGGCCGACGTCGATGCCACCGTGCCGACCCTCGAGGGAATCTTCAACCCCAACAAGCACCGGCTGGAGATCCGCTCCGATGCGCTGCCGCGACCGGGCGAGGTGTGGATCATGCCCCGCGACGAACGGCCAGCGATTACCATCGGCGGCCGCGCCGTCGAGGGCGTGCGCGGCGTCCGGCGATGCACCGCGTGGCGGCTCCTCGACGCGCACGGCGGCGACGTCGCGCCGGCGCTCCTCGCTCGAGCAACCGAGATGTTTCTCTGCAATCCCGCGTTCCAAGAGGCGATATCATGACCATGACGGTGGAGCCGTTTTCGGCTGGCGGAACGAGCGAGAGCGCGTCGTCGGAGTTCTACACGATCGCGACGCTGGGCTCGCATTCGGCCCTGCAGATCCTCAAGGGCGCGCACGACGAAGGCTTCAAGACGCTCGCGATCGCGAACCCCGATACGGAGCGCCTCTACCGGTCGTTCGCGTTCATCGACGAAGTGATCCGCATCGAGTCGTACTCGGCGTTCATGAGCCTCGTGCCGGAGCTCGAGAAGCGCAAGATCATCATCGTTCCGCACGGCTCGTTCGTCGCGTACCTCTCGCTCGACGAGCACAAGAAGATGACGATCCCCTACTTCGGCAACAAGGCCGTGCTGGATTGGGAAGCGAGCCGCGAATTGCAGCGCCAGTGGCTGACGCGCGCGGGGCTCAAGGTGCCGCGTCAGTTCCGCACGGGCGCCGAGATCGATCGTCCGGTCATCGTGAAGCTCTACGGCGCGCAGGGCGGCAAGGGCTACATGTTCTTGCGCAATGCGATGGATTTCGAAGAGCGCGCCGGCTTGCTCGCGCGCCAGAATTACATCTTGCAAGAGTACGTGATCGGCGTGCCGTTCTACATCCACTATTTCTACTCGCCGCTGACGGGCAAGCTCGAGATCATGTCGATGGACCGGCGCTACGAGACGAACGTCGACTCGCTCGGCCGCATCCCCTCGCGCGCGCAAGAAGGCATGGACATCGATCCGTCCTACGTCGTCGTCGGCAACTCGCCGCTCTCGCTGCGCGAGTCGATGCTGGCCGAAGCGTATCGCATGGGCGAAGACGTCGTTCGCGTGAGCCAGGAGATCTGCGGTCCGAAGGGCCTCTTCGGCGCGTTCTGCATCGAGACGATCATCACGCCCGACGCACAGTTCTACATCATGGAAGTCTCGGCGCGGATCGTGGCGGGAACGAACCTGTTCATCGACGGCTCGCCGTACTCGTACTTGAACTACAGCGAACCGATGTCGACCGGCCGGCGCATCGCACGCGAGATCAAGAACGCGTTGCTCTCCAATTCGCTCAATGCGGTCCTGGACGATTCCACGCAAGTTTCATGAGGTCGTCGCAGCCGCCGCGCTGCTGATCGCGCTCATCCCGGCGGCCGCGCCGGCCGCGTTGCAAACCGACCCGCTCGCACTCTACCGCACGATGCGCCTGGCGTTCGAACGTGGCAATCGCGACGGGTGGCACTTCGCCGACGAAGTCTACTATTTCTCGACCGTGCTCGATGCCGGCCGGGCCTACGAATTGGTGCGGCGCGACGATCCCGACGATCTCGTGCTCAAGGGCTACGCGCTCGACCTCGCGGTCAAGCTGCAGTACAACCCGCTGACGAGTCGCGACGCGGCGGAGTGGTACGTGCGCCTCGCCGCGCAGGCCTTCCACGACGACCCCGTCCGCGGCCCCGGCGCGCGCGCGCTGCTCGCGAAGCTCGATGCCGAGGAGGCCGATCCGAACCTGCTCGCGCGCGATGCGGTCGCCGATGCGGAAACGAATCTCGTGACGTTTCCGGGCGATGCGGAGGCGCTCGAGCAGGTCGTCGATGCGAACGTGCGGGCCTATTTGATCACGCGCGATCCGGCATACCGGTCGCGCGCGCTCCTGCTCGCGGCGCAGCCGATCTTTCCGATCGCGCAAGTCGCCGAAGATGCGAGCAGCGTGCTGTGGACGACGGCGAACGACGCGCGCAACGGGGTCGCCGGCTACACCGATACGGATCGCGCGGCGGCACGGGCGATGTTCTCGCACCGCGCGGCCGAGCACAACGTGCCGACGATCGGCCGCGTGCTCTCGCACAACGCCTACCTCGTGATCACCGCGCCGGCCGATGAGTATTTTGGCCACACGAAGCTCTCGCCGATCGGCGTGTCCAATGAAATCGAGCGCATCGGCAAGTATCTCGACGCCGGCTGGGGCGACCGGATGACGCAGGACGCCCTGTGGGTGATCGATTCGCTCGAGGACTGGCAGCACCAGTACCCGCGCGATTACGCGTTGCCGCGGTTGCTGCTCGAGACGTACACGCTGCTCGGCCGGCTCGACTCGCCCGCGGCCGTCGCGGCGCGCACCGAGATCCGCCGCGAACTGACCGTGGATTACAACGCCTCGCCCGAGGCGCGGACGCTGCTCCCCGGCTCGTGAACGGCGGGGGCGGCGACCGGTACGCCGAAACGCCCCCAACGTTCATGAACGTCGACAATCCTTTGGTCGCGGCGTCGCTCGCGTCGTACGATCTGCAGCAGTTGACGCTCTGCTCGATCGGCAGTCATTCGGCCCTGGAGGTCGCGGCCGGCGCCAACGCCGCCGGTTTGCGCAACCTCATCGTCGCCGAGCGCGGACGTGAGCGCACCTACACCGAGCACTTCGCGAAGCGCGGCGATCCGCCGCGCGGCTGCGTCGACGAGACGATCGTCCTCGACCGGTTCAGCGACATCCTCGACGCGCACGTGCAGAGCGAGCTCGTCGCGGCGAACGGGATCTTCCTCGCGAACCGGTCGTTCGAGGTGTACCTGCACCAGCGCTACTCGTATACCGAGATCGAACGCGGGATGCTCGTGCCGTTCTTCGGCAATCGGCGTCTGCTGCGCGCCGAGGAACGCGACGAAGAAAACAATCAGTACGATCTGATGTTGCGCGCCGACATCCGGTTTCCGCTGCAGTTCCGCGAGGCGAGCGAGATCGACCGGCTCGTGATGGTGAAGGCACCGCATGCGAAGGTGTCGTTCGAGCGCGCGTTTTTTCTGGTGCGCTCCCCGGCCGAGTACGAAGAAACGTCGGAGCGCTTGATCGCGCAAGGGATGGTCACGCGCGCGGGCCTCGCGCACGCGGTCATCGAGGAGTTTGCGCTCGGGCCGACCGTCAACCTGAACTTTTTCTACTCGCCGTTGCTCGGCGAACTCGAACTGCTCGGCACCGACACGCGCCGTCAGACCAATCTCGACGGACTGCGCGCCTTGCCGTTCGCGCAGGCGCAGCAACTCGCCGACGAACCGGTGCGGATGGAAGAAGCGGGGCACATCGCGACCACGCTCACCGAGTCGATGCTCGAGAAGGCCTTCGAGATGGGCGAGCGTTTCGTGCACGCCACGCAACAGGCGGATCCGCCCGGCATCATCGGACCGTTCGCGTTGCAGTGCGTGATCGTGGCGGGGCCGCCGAAGGCCTTCGTCTGTTACGACGTGTCGTTGCGCATCCCGGGTTCGCCCGGCACGCGCTATACGCCGTACGCGTCGTATCGTTGGGGGCGTGACATCTCGGTCGGCGAGCGCATCGCGCGCGAGATCGTCGCCGCGCGCGACAGCGGCCGCCTCGCCGAGGTCCTCACCTGATGCGCCCGGTCGTCATCCTGGACTTCGGTTCGCAAGTCAGCCAGCTGATCGCGCGGCGCGCGCGCGAAGCGCGGATCTACTCGGAACTGCTGCCCTACGACACGCCGTGGAGCGCGATCGCGGCGCGCGAACCTGCCGCGATCGTGTTGAGCGGCGGTCCCGAAAGCACGCTCGGACCCGACGCCCTCGATTGCGATCCGGCCGTGTTTGCCAGCGGCCTGCCGCTGCTCGGCATCTGCTACGGCATGCAGCTGCTCGCGAAACAACTCGGGGGTGAGCTCGTGCCGCTCGCCCACGCGGAGTTCGGCCCGGCGCAGCTCGCGCTCGACGCTTCGTCGACGCTCTTCCTCGGCGTTCCGGCCGAGTCGCGCGTGTGGATGTCGCACGGCGACAGCGTCACGGTTCCACCGCCCGGCTTCGCGCCGCTCGCGCACACGCCGCGCTGTGCGATCGCTGCGATGGGCGACGACGCGCGTCGCATGTACGGCGTACAATTCCATCCCGAGGTCGTGCACACCGAAGCGGGTACGGCGATCCTGCAGAATTTTCTCCACCAGATCGCCGGGATCGCACCGGAATGGGAGATGGCCTCGTTCGTCGACGACGCGATCGTGCGCATCCGCGAACAGGTCGGCACGGCGAACGTGCTGTGCGCGCTCTCCGGCGGCGTCGATTCGGCGGTCGCCGCGACGCTCGTCGCGCGCGCGATCGGCAAGCAGCTCACGTGCATCTTCGTCGACACGGGCCTGATGCGCGCGGGCGAATCGGAAGCGGTGATCGCGGCGTTTCGCGACGTGCTGCACCTCAACGTCATCGCGATCGACGCGGCCGACCGGTTCTTCGAGCGGCTGGCCGGCATCACGGATCCCGAAGAAAAACGCATCCGCATCGGCCACGAGTTCATCGCGATCTTCGAGGAAGAGTCGAAGAAGATCGACGACGTGCGCTTTCTCGTGCAAGGCACGCTCTATCCCGACGTGATCGAGTCGAAGACGCCGGGCTCGAAGGCGGGCCACAAGATCAAATCGCATCACAACGTCGGCGGTTTGCCCGAGCGCATGGCGCTCGATCTGATCGAACCGCTGCGCGCGCTCTTCAAAGACGAAGTGCGCCGCGTGGGAACGGTCCTCGGTCTACCCGATGCGATCGTGCAACGGCAGCCGTTTCCCGGGCCGGGCCTCGCGGTGCGCATCATCGGCGAAGTCACGCGCGCGACGGTGGCGACCGTGCGCGCCGCCGACCACATCGTCACGAGCGAGATCGACGCGGCGACCGATCTCGCGCCGCGGCCGTGGCAATACTTCGCGGTGCTCACGCCGGTGCGCAGCGTCGGCGTGATGGGCGACGAGCGCACCTACGCGAACCTCGTCGGCGTTCGCGCGATCACCTCGGAAGACGGGATGACGGCCGATTGGGCGCGCCTCCCGCACGCGTTGCTCGAGCGCATCTCCACGCGCATCGTCAACGAAGTGCCCGGCGTGAACCGCGTCGCGTACGACATCACCTCGAAACCGCCCGCGACGGTCGAGTGGGAGTAACGTGCGCATCCTGATCGTCGGGAGCGGCGCGCGCGAGGACGCGCTGTCGTGGAAGCTCGCGCAGTCGCCGTCGTGCGAGGCGCTCTTTCACACGCCCGGCAACGCCGGGACGGCGTCGCGCGGCACGAACTTCCCCGAGGTCGGCGCGACCGACGCGCGCGCGATCCTCGACCGGGCGCGCGCGAACGCGGTCGACCTCGTGGTGATCGGGCCGGAGACCTCGCTCGCCGCGGGCGTGGCCGACCGGCTGCGTGAGGCCGGGCTGCTGGTCTTCGGGCCGAATCGCTCGAGCGCGCGGCTCGAGTCGAGCAAGACGTTTGCCAAGCGCTTCATGGAGCGCCATGCGATTCCGACGGCGCGCTTCGCGGTGATCCATGGGATCGAGCAGGGGCGGCGGGCGCTGGCGACCTTTCGCGGCGGCGTGGTGGTGAAAGCCGACGGCCTCGCGGCCGGCAAGGGCGTCGTCGTGTGCGACGATGCGGCGGCAGCGGAGGTGCTGCTGCGCGACTGGTATGCGAACAACACCATCCCCGGCGGCGGCCACGACGTCGTGCTGGAAGAGCGCATGAGCGGGCGCGAACTCTCGGTCTTCGCGGTCGGCGACGGACGCGCGATGGTGCCGATCGCCGCGGCCTGCGACTACAAGCGCGCCGGCGATGGCGACCGCGGCCCCAACACCGGCGGGATGGGTGCCTATTCGCCACCGGCGGGCTTCCCTGAGGACGCGCTCGACATCGTGCGCGAGACGATCATCGCGCCCACGCTGCGCGGGCTGCTCGCCGAGGGCGAGGAGTACCGGGGCGTGCTCTACGTCGGCGTGATGTGGACCGACGCGGGTCCGCGGGTGGTCGAGTTCAACGCGCGTTTCGGCGATCCCGAAACCCAGGTGCTGATGCCGCGCGTCACCGGCGACTTCGCGCGCTTTCTCGCGAGCGCCGCGGAGGGTGCGCTCGAACTCGACGCGGCGCGCTTCGCGCCGGATGCGTGCGTCGGCGTGACGCTCGTGACCGATCGCTACCCGTACGAGAACACGAAGCTCGCGGGGCTCCCGGCCGATCTGCAGTTGCCGCCGAACGTCGCCGCCTTTTGGGGTACGTCGACGCGCGCGGGCGATCGGGTCGACTCTCCGGGCGGCCGCGTGCTCACGGTGACCGCTCTCGGCCCGACGATCGAGGATGCGCGTTTGCTCGCATACGGTGCGATCGACGGACTCAAATCACAGTTTCCGGTAAAAATACCGCTCGGTTTTCGTTCAGATATCGCGCAGGGTATAGGAATACCGGAGAATGCTGTCAATGGTATTACCTTACGCAATGTCGTCGACGAGTGAGGACACCCGTTCTGTAGCCGTATGCGAGCGCACCCGGGCAGGAGCCGACGCCGGGAGATGCGCGCGTTGTGAAGTCGTGCCCGCCGCTCAGCGCGACGGCGGGATATTGCATCTCAAGCTTCCGGTGCCGAGTTCCGAGGCGAAGCTGCGCCGGTTGGTCGCCGAGGCCGGGTGGCAGATGCGCGAATCGAACGGCGTCTTCGCTATCGACGTCACGCCCGGCGATCTGATCGCCTACTCGCGGGCGTTGCTCGAACGCTTCACGAGCGTCGAACGCGAGTCGATTCGCGCGCTCTTCGTCGAACACGGCACCGAGCCCGGAATCGGCGGCTATCTCGACGCCGACACGCTGCAACGGTTCATCGCGCGCTCGCGACTCGACGACGTCGCCTGCGCGCTGCGCGGCGACATGCTCAGCGCCGCGTTCCAACCCATCGCCGACACGCAGACGCTCGAGATCTTCGCCCACGAGGGGTTGGTGCGGCTCGCACCCGAGAGCGGTATCGCCGGGCCGGCCGATCTCTTTCGCATCGCGCGCGACACCGACACGCTGCCGGTGGCGGACCTCGCCGCGCGGCGAACGATCATCAGCGCGGCGGCGGCGCAGTCGTTCGTCGGCAACCTCTTCATCAACTTCATGCCCTCGTCGATCTACGACGCCGACTCGTGTCTGCGATCGACGCTCGCGCTGCTCGACGAACTCGAGATCGAGCACGACCGGGTCGTGTTCGAGGTGGTCGAGAGTGACGAGGTAGCCGATTTCACGCACCTGCTCAAGACGCTCGACTTCTATCGGCGCGCGGGCTTCCGCGTGGCCCTCGACGACGTGGGCGCGGGGTTCGCCTCGTTGAACCTGCTGCACGCGCTCAAGCCGGACTTCATCAAACTCGATCTCGATCTCGTGCGCGACGTCGATCGCGATCCGTTCAAGGCGATGCTCGCATCGAAGCTGATCGAGGCGGGCCTCGGCCTCGAGGTCGGGGTCATCGCGGAAGGCGTGGAGACGGAGAGCGAGTGGAGCTGGCTGCGCGAGCACGGCGCGACCTACGTGCAGGGGTATTACTTCGCGCGTCCGGCCGCCACGATGTTGCGAGCGCGAACGATCGAACCGTCACTCGCTCAGTGAGTCGCTATCGGCACCGCCGTGATTGGGCGTGAGGAACACGCGCCCGTTCGTGTAGTCGAGCACCACGGTGAAATGCCGTAAGAGATCGTACCCGATCAACCCATCCTCGTCGCCGGAGTAACTCTGCTTCGAGATCACGCGATAGCCGGTGAATCCCTGGAGGTCCATCGTTCCGAGGTGGATGTGCCGAATCGTCCAGGCATCGGTGTCGAAGGTACCGCCGACGCCGTACAAGTGGACGTCGCGCGGAGCCGGTTGGCGGAACACCTCCGGATGCCGGCGAGCGAAGTAGTCGAAGAGCAGAAACGTTCCGGCCGCACCGGTATCGATGATCATGCGGTCGGCCGGCGCGCCGTCGAAGCGTGCGCTCGTCACCGGTTGCAACGTGCCGAGACGAACGTCGAGTTCGATCACGTTCCGATCGCTCGGGGGCACTTGGGTCTCGCCCGGAACGACGGTGACGACGTGGCGTTCGTAATCGATGCGCACGCCGAGCTCGGCGAGAAAATCGAATCCGAGCAAACCGACGACGTCCGTTTGATCGCCGATGTGCGGCACGATGGCGACCGTGACGTCGTGCATTTCCAACGGGCCCACGCGAATCGATGAAACGACGGTCTGGCTGGAGTCGATCGCGCCCGCATTCTCCGCATTGTTCTCATGGTTGAACGTCGTGAGCCCGAGTTGCTTGGCCAGTTCGGGCGTGATCGTGATCGTGCTCGCGCCGCTATCGAGGTAGAAGTCCGCGGGACGGCCCATGACGGTCGCGTGCACGATGATCTTGCCCCCGGCGAACAACGTCGGCAGGGTCACTTGCGCGACACCGGGCGGGAACGTCACGACTTGGCGGCTGTCGGGCATGGCGATGTCGGCCGCTTTGACGACCCCGATCGCGTATTCGGTCCGCTCGTACGTCATCGACGCTCGCGTGCGTGAATTCGTCACGATCCATTTCGTCGGTAGGTTCGCGGTGCCGAATCGCGCGCGGGTGACGTACGTCGTCACGATCGTCTCGACCGGGCTGATCTGCTCGGTGCGAAGCTCCGCAAACGTCGTCGCGTCGATGAACGTCCGCGTGCCGTTTCCGCGTTTGGTGAGGTGATCGACGACGAGGACGTTCGGCGTCGCACCGCGCTCGACCGTATCCGTAAAGGTCTCACCGGTCGTATCGGGCGGATCCGGCTCGACGATCACGGTAAGCCCGTTCGCATTCCGCATCCAGTCTTGGCCCGTCAGATGGCCGGTCTCGGCGACGATCGGGCCCTGACGCGTCAGCGTGCGCGAATCGTCCCCGATGCGCAACGTCGTCTCCACGATCTCACCATCGGTGCCGTGCCCGACGACGACGCTGCGCACGTCGGCCGGCGGCGTTCCCGCGGCTTGACGCACGTGCTCCAGCAACGCGGCCGCCGACGGAAGGTCGTCGGCGGCCGCAGCGGCGGAGAGCGAAGCGGCGCATGCGAGCGCCGCGAGGATCGATATCCACACCCGAAATCGCATCGTGCATTCCTTCGAGTTAGAAGAGCGCGAGTTCCCGCGACGGACGCGGCACGATCGACGGCGGCGGGTCGAACGCGATCTCGCGCTTCGCCGCGATCACCGCAGCATCGATGCGGCCCTCGTAAGGCGCCGGCGCATAGCGACTGCGGTACATCGCGCGGTAGGTTTCCACCAGGTGCGGCTGGTCGGCTTCGAGATAGGCGAAGTACGCATCGCGCGTCACCTCGCCGAGATTGAGGACGCCGTGCCACGCGAACGAGGCGCCGGCACCGGCGGCCGCCGCGAGCACGTCGCGCAACGCCGCGGGTGCGTCGGTCAACGCGGGCAACACGGGCGCGATCGCGATGCCGACGCGAATCCCCGCGTCGGCCAGCCGTCGCACCGCGCGCAGTCGCCGTGCCGGCGAAGCCACGGTCGGCTCGATGCGCCGGGCCAGTTCGGCGTCGAGCGTCGGCAAGCTGACGCACACGCTGGACTCGGCGGCGCGAGCGAGTTCCGTGAGCACGTCGAGGTCGCGCACGATCAGCGGCGAGCGGGTGATCAGGTGGGCGGGCGTCGCCGCGCGCGCGAGTTCGACGATGATGGCGCGCGTGATCCGGTAACGGCTTTCGATCGCCTGATAGGGGTCGGTCGCCGTGCCGATGGCGACGTGCTCGTTGCGCCAGCCCGGACGCGCGAGCTCGCGTCGCAGCACGGAGGCGGCGTTGACCTTCGCCGTCAGGCGAGCGCCCCACGCCGCCACTCCATCGAGCTCGCGATACTGGTGTGTGGAGCGCGCGTAGCAGAAGACGCACTGGTGAAAGCACCCCTGATAGGGGTTGATCGACCAGCTGAAGGGCATGCCGCGCACGCGGTTGAGGACGCTTTTGCACCCGATCTCCGCGACCTCAACCGCACCGAAGCGCCGCACGGCCTCCATCGAACACGTGTTCGATATGTGAAACTTTCGGCCCTCCGGCGTATATGAACGAACGTCATGAACAATCCGCGTTACTCGACGTATCGCCCGCTGGACCGACCGGCCGTGAACGGCGCGGCGCTGCTCGGCCAAGTGCTCGGCATCACGGGCGTCGGGTTCCTGATCACCGCGCTCGCCGCGTACGTGTTCCGCGGCGTTTCTCCGCTGGTCGGAACGATCGCGTTCTTCGTCGGATTCGCCATGATCTTCATCATGAGCGCGTCGCGCCGCAATCCGCAGGCCGCGCTGCTCTGGTTCTATGCGTTCACGTTCGTCGAAGGCGTCGGTCTCGCGCCGATCATCATGCGCTATGTGAACGTCAGCGGCCCCGAGGTCGTGGTCGATGCGGCGGCGACGACCGGCTTCGGTATGCTCGTGCTGGGCGGCGTGGCGTTTACGTTCTCGCTCGACTGGCGGCGGTTCCAGGGGCTCGCGTTCGGCGCGTTGATGGCGCTGGTGCTCGTGGGGGTCGTGTCGATGTTCTTCCACTTTCTGCAACCCGGCGTGTACGCGTGGCTCACGCTCGGTATCTTCACGCTGCTCGTGCTGGTCGACTTCAGCCGCATCCGCGCCGGTGGCGACGGGCTGACCGCGGTCGACCTCGCGATCTCGATCTACCTCGACGCGATCAACATCTTCGTCGCCCTGCTCGAGCTCTTCGGGATGCGTAGTCGCGACGACTGACGAACACCGCCCGGCATGTGCGGTATCGCGGCGATCTACGCGCCTGGTCTCGATGTCGCGCGCCTGGTCTATTTCGGACTCTACGCGCTGCAGCACCGCGGCCAAGAAAGCGCCGGCATCGCGGTCGGGAACGGCCGAGCGATCGTCAGCCATCGTGAGATGGGCTTGCTCACCGGCGTCTTCAACGAAGAGATCCTGGGCGGGATGCAGGGTGATTGCGCGATCGGTCACACGCGCTATTCCACCAGCGGATCGTCGGTGGTCGTCAACGCGCAACCATTCGTGGAACACAGTTCGGCCGGCTCGTTCGCGTTCGCGCATAACGGGAACCTGACCAACGCCGACGCGCTGCTCGCGGCGCTGCCCGAACACGTCGAACTCGACGCGACCTCCGATAGCGAGATCTTCGCCAAGACGATCGCCTACGGCACGGCCTCGACGATCGTGGAGCGCATCAAAGACGCGATGCGCACCGCCGAGGGTGCGTACTCGATCGTCATGACGACGCCGACCGCGATCATCGCGTTTCGCGATCCGTGGGGCGTGCGTCCGCTGTGCATCGGCACCTACGGCGAGAACGGCTACATGATCGCCTCCGAATCGTGCGCGCTCGCGACCGTCGGCGCGCACTACCTGCGCGAGATCGAAGCCGGCGAGATCGTCGTGATCGACGCCAACGGCATGCGCACCGACCGCATCGAGATCGAGAAGCCGCCGGCGCTCTGCATGTTCGAGTACATCTACTTCGCGCGGCCCGATTCGGTGCTCTCCGGCCGCTCGATCTACATGGCGCGCTACGAGATGGGCCGCGCGCTCGCGCGCGAGCATCCGGTGGAGGCCGACGTCGTGATGGCCGTCCCCGACTCGGCGATTCCGGGTGGCATCGGCTACGCATCGGAGAGCGGCTTGCCCTACGTCGAAGGGCTGATCAAGAACCGCTACATCGGCCGTACGTTCATCAGCCCCGATCAGACGATGCGCAGCCAAGGCGTTCACCTGAAGTTCAATCCGATCGTCGAGAACTTGCGCGGGCAACGCGTCATCGTGGTCGACGATTCGATCGTGCGCGGCACGACGACGCCGCGGATCGTTTCGATTCTGCGCGAGGCCGGAGCGCGTGAGGTGCACTTGCGCATCACCTCGCCGCCGATCGTGCACCCGTGTTACCTCGGCGTCGACATGGCGACGTACGAGGAGTTGATCGCCGCGAACCTGACCGTCGATCAGATTCGCGAGCGCGTGGGCGCGGATTCGCTCGGCTACCTCAGCGTCGAACGGCTCGTCGAGTCGACGGGCCGCGATCGCACCGATTTCTGTCTCGGGTGTCTCACCGGCGCGTACCCGAGCGAGCCGGTGATCGCGGCGCCGAACAGCGACCGGCAACCGGCGCTCAAACTCTAACCCTTGGCCGTCTCGCCGGCGATCCGCAACGCGGCCCTCGCGTGGTTTTTCTTCGCGATCGGCGGTTACACGATGCTCGCGCCGATCGACGGTCCGATTCCGGTCGGAGCCGCGGTCGTGCCGCGCAGCGGCGCGATCGGGCTGGCGGCGTCGCTGGTCGTGGCCGCGCTCGTCGCGGCGATCTCGCTCGCCGGCGCCGGGGAGCGCGAACGCCTGGCCGCCTCACGCGTTACGCTCGCGGCGTGGATGCTCGCGCTCGTGGTGCCGGCGCTCGCCGGCTTCGATCTCGTTCACAGCCTCGAGGTCACCGGCATGGCGCTGTTGTCCCTCGCCGTGCACCTGGCGATCGTGCGCTGGTGGCGCGCGCCGGGCGTCGCGGCGGGCGTCATCGGAACGGCCGTCTCCGGCGGTCTCGCGCTCGCGCTCGTCGCACTCGCGATGCAGCTTACGCACCGGCCGGCCGACGTCTACGCCGCGAACCTGGGCCGCGCGACGGGCCTCTTCGTTACGCCCAATCAATTCGCGGCCTGGCTCGTGCCGTTCACCGCGCTCGCGAGCGGCACCGCGCTCGCGACGACCCGGCCGGCGTTGCGGTGGACGGCGATCGCTGCTGCGCTCGCCGGCGCCATCGCGCTGGTGGCGACGTTCTCGATCGGCGGTTGGATCGGCGGCGCGTTCGCCGCGATCGTCGCACTCTGGTGGCTCGGCCGGCGCGCCCTCGCCGGCGGCGTGACGCTCGCCCTCGTCGTGGTCGCGATCATCGTCGTGATCGCGCCGGGCGTGACGCACCACCGCGTGAGCGAACGCTTCGTGCGCGTCGACGCCATCCAAGCGGGGCTGCGCATCGCCGCGGCGTTTCCGCTCGTCGGCGTCGGTCCGCTCAATTACGCCGTGGTCTATCCGGCGTTTCGCACGCCGAGCAGCACCGAAGATGCGATCGTCGGCACGCACCCGCACGACGTGATCGTCTCGCTGCTCGCCGACACCGGGATCGCCGGCGTCGTCGCGATCGCGTTCGGCTGGTGGCGGATCGTATCCGCGATTCGGGCGGCGTACCGTCGCGCCGACGCGCGAACGAAGCGGCTGACGGCCTGCGTTTGCGCAGGCATCGCCGGCCGCTTCGTGCACGGTTTCGTCGATCTCGTCGGCGTGGTGGAGCTGGCGTTCTTCTGGATTCCGTTCGCGGGTCTGGCGCTTGCCGTCGCCCGCGATGGACTCAACGAACGCGACGCCGGTTAGTCGACGAGCGTATCGGGAGGAAGATCGGGGTCATTGATGATCTCGGTCTGCGGCACGGTGTCCGGCAGCTCGGGATCGCTGATCACGGGTTCCTGGGGCTGCATTAGTGGCCGGAACCGGCCGCCTGCGCTCCCGTGCCCGCACCGGTGCCGGCGCCGGCATTCGAACTCATGCCGCTGGTCGAGGGAACGTTCGTGCCCGACGACGGGTGGCTCGAGCTCCCCGAGTTGGCGCCGGCCGCATCGATGGGAGGGCCGTGGCGCGCGAGGTTCTTTTTCTTGCTCTTGGACGAGGCCGAAGGCGAGGGAACCGCGGTGCTGCCATGGGTCATCGTGTTCGGCTGCGAACCGCCGCCGGCGCCGGCCGCGCCGCTGGTTCCGGTGCTCGTTTGGGCGCTTGCCATCGCGGCGGTGGCCGACATGGCGAGAATGAGTGCTGCTGCTTGAAGCGAGTATTTGTTCATAATGATGAACCTCCGAGAAACCTTCTATCCCGGGAGAAGCAAAACTACACACGGTTGCGTCACGGTTTGCTCAGCCGAGGTCGAAGGCGTGAGCCGATGCTCGGTTGCCGAGCTAGACAGCGGCACCGGCCGTGGCGGCGGTTTCCTTGAGGTACGGGACGACGTGCTTCGCGAGCAATTCGATGTTCTTCATGGTCAGGTCGTGCGGAAGGGAGCCGAACTGAATCGTCATCAGCAGGTTGCCGAAGCCGATCTGCGCCTGCGCCTCGCGCAGTTTCTCGCGTACGGTCGTGGGGCTGCCGACGATGAACGAACCCGAGTCGATCAGGTCCTCGAGCGTGCGGTGCACCGACATGCCGGCCTTCGCCGCCATCACGCCCTTCATCGAACCGAGCGTCAGATAGCCGGGCGGCAGCAGCATCTCGACCGGTTTCTTGAGTAACTTGTTGATGAACATCTCGGCGTGCGGACGCGCCTCTTCGCGCGCCTGCTCGTCGGTTTCGGCGACGTAGATCGGCACCGACCAGCCGAGCTGATCGGGCGTCGCCTCGTAGCCCTGTTCGCGCGCGACGTCCTTGTACATCTGCATGTACTTGGCGACCGCGCTGATCGGGCTGAACGTCTGCAAGTACGTGTAGCGACGGCTCGCATCGGCGGCCCAGCGAATCGTCTCGCTCGAACCTTGCGAGGGGATGAACACCGGCGGATGCGGCTGTTGATACGGCCGCGGCCACGTGTTCACGTATTTGAAATCGTAGTACTTGCCCTCGAAGTGGAACGGACCCGGTTCGGTCCACGCGCGGATGATCAGATCGTGCGCTTCGTGGAAGCGGTCGTGCGACTCGGTCGGATTCACACCCGAGGAGTGGTACTCCGAGCCGATGCCGCGCACGAAGCCGGCGATGAGCCGTCCGCCCGTGATCTCGTCGAGCATCGCATACTCTTCGGCGACGGTGAGCGGGTTGTTGAGCAGCGGCAACGCGCGGCCCAGCACGGCGAGCCAGCCCTTCGTGCGGCGCGAGAGCGCACCGGCCATGATGCCGGGCGAGGGCATGAGACCGTACGCGTTCTGATGGTGCTCGTTGACGCAGACGCCGTCGAAGCCGAGCTGATCAGCGTATTCGAGCTCGTCGAGAAAGCGGTTGTAGAGCTGATGGCCTTTCTCGCGATCGAAGTACGTGTTGGGCAGTACGACCCATGCTGCGTCGTACTTCTCGGTGAACGATTGATCGATGTCGGCATACGGCATCAGGTGGAACGCGAGAATTCTCATGCGGGAACTCCATCGGTGAACGCGGTGAACCGTTCGATCACGGCCGCGGGCCGTTCGGCGAGCGGAATGTGGCCGCAGCGATCGATCGTCGCGGCGGCCGCACCCGGAATGAGGCGCACGTATTCGGCTTGCAAGGCGATCGGTAAGATCGCATCGTTCGCGCCCCACACGACGAGCGTCGGCACGTCGATGCGGTGCAGCCACTTCGCGAGGTGCGGATCGTACAAGCGCGGTTGCCACGCGACGCGCGCGGCGGCGAAGCGGTTGCGCAAGAAGATATCGACGTCCTCGCCCGTCACGGCGGTCGCCGCGAGCTGCGCGTCGGCGAGTGTCTGATCGTAGAACGACGCGCGCACGTTGGCTTCGGGCGAGGCGAGAAAGATGTCGAACGTCTCGGCACCCGCGACGCGCAGGCCGGCAGCCGCGATCAGCGTCAGCGTCGCCAGACGGCTCGTGCTGCGCACGGCCATCTCCGCCGCGATCCAGCCGCCGATCGATTGGCCGGCGAGGTGCACGCGCTCGAGCCCGAGCGCGTCGATGAGGTCGAGGTAGAAGTACGCGAGATCGTGGACGTTGTCGAACCACTCGGGCGTCGACGAGCGTCCCCATCCCGGGTGGTCGGGCACGATCACGTCGTAGGATCCCGCGAGCGTCTCCATCCACGGCGTCCAGCGTGCGACGCCGCCCGCGCCGTGGAGAAAGAGCAGTGGCGGCCCCGCACCGCCGCGCAGGTAGCTGAGGTCGCAGTCGTCGATGCGGAGCGTATGCCGCGTCCCGCGCTCGGACGCGGTCGAGGTCACTTCTCCTCGCGCCAGAACCCGAGCAGCTCCTGCGGTCCGCGATCGGAGTAGGAGAAGAGCACCGCGTCGCTCGAGGCCGTGTGCGTGTACTTCATCCAGCTCGGCACGACGATCACGTCGTGCGGCTCCCAGTCGAAGGTCAGGCCGCCGACCGTCGTCGTGCCCGTGCCCTCGACCGGCACGAACACCGTGCTGTCGGTCGCGCGATACGGCGCGGTGCTGAAGCCGCTCGGCAGCAGTTGCATGAACGTGCTGATCGTCGGGATCGCGTCGCCGCCAGTGAGCGGGTTGATGTACCGCATCTTATAGCCGAAGTGCGCGTGCGGCGCTTCGGCGCGTTGCAACGCGAAGAGCGCTTCGCGCGTGCGATCGTAGGGATAGCTGAAGACGGGCGAGGTCTTCGCGCGATGGCTGTGCTCGACCGGCACCATGTTGGCGCCGTAGCGGTTGAGCGCGTCCCACTCGGGCTTCGTCGGCTCGATCGGCTCTTCGTCGATCCAGCCTTCGCGGAAGCTCGCTTCGAACAGGCGCACCATGTGCATGTCGAGCCCGTCGAGCCACACCATCGGCTCCTCGGTGTCGTTGCCGTGATCGTGGAACGTCCACGACGGCGTGATCACGAAATCGCCCGGACGCATGATCGTGCGTTCGCCGTCGACCGCGGTGTACGCGCCGCTGCCCTCG
>Ga0116228_10000174_pt1 | contig 44224 bp, 33 predicted proteins | sample S1TSphfallax_2_FD_89694 | JGI IMG/M metagenome (GOLD analysis project Ga0116228, IMG submission 89694) | Host-associated microbial communities from peat moss isolated from Minnesota, USA - S1T2_Fc - Sphagnum fallax MG | ecosystem: Host-associated > Plants > Peat moss > Unclassified | place...
AATGACTAAATGGGAATGTTCCATTTGAGTATTAAAAAATTGTTCAACTTTTGTAATGGGCATTGCAATCAATGGAAATGAAATCTCAGTGCAAGGCATATTTGTAATTTTTTCATTTTTTTTGTACATATTGAATATGATTTTTTATGTGTTTTTTTTGTAATAATTATATTCCAAGAAATATTCAATTATGAGACGATAAAATCCAATGGTGAATTCCAATTTTTTTCAAAATGTTCATCAATGTAAAGTCAATTTTTGATTTGATGGAAAGTTTAATTTAGTTGTGAGAATTGAATAGGAGGTTGTTACATTATTGATTTTGAAATTGATGAAAATATGTCCAAATTTATGGTCACTTTGGAATCATTTGTTTAAAAAACATGCAAAAACTCAAGTACATCATTATCATATTCAATTGGTTCAAAATGTTGAAAGTTGTAAGTTATATATTATAGGATGGATTATTGAAAATTTATTCCATATTGAGACATTATGTGTTTTAATATTTTATTCCAAACATATATTGGCCTTATAAAAAAATAATTATCTAATTATTGTGAAAACTCCCCACAAGCCTCCCATTGTAGCACTTTGTGCCATTTTTTTCATATATTCATGTTCATTTGTCATTGTACCTTAATGTAAACCAAACAATTTTTTTGTATTTAATTCTTAAATGCAACAATTTTGGGCTTTCTTTGTATCTAATTATAAACATGGATTTAAATGTGCCATATGATTTTGTTTCAATTGAAGAGATGGTAATTGATTCTACCCACAAATAAGATATGATATAAAATAAAATTGCTTATTTCATATTTAAAGTTGAAGTTCTATAGGAAGGCCATATGAATGCAATAAATGTTCAAATCATGAATCAGCAAGATTAGGTGTAAACATTTCCATAACTATGAATTGAAATTCAATGGAATATACATGTCAAATTAAAATGTATTGTAAATTGCTTTTAATGAAAAAAAAAATTCACTGAAAAACTATTTGTATAAAATATTACTTTTGTTGGAAATACCACTTACATTGGAAAACTTCTTGAAATAGGAAAAATGAATTTTTTTGTACATTGTAAATTTCTTTATGTATAAAAATGCTTACATTGAAAACAAAAACTTACGTATAAAATTATTCTGCAAACAAATTATATAGTAAAGGTTGTTCAAACAAATTTGTGATATAAAAAATGTTCATGTATTTGAACTATTTGAATACTAATAATAACGATAAAAGGGTCACATTAAAAATCACCAACAAGATGTTCAACAGGTTTTTTGCTTGGAAACCAATTCAACTCATCAAAGTCAAGCTTACATTTCACAATATGTTGCACATCCTCATTACTAAAAATTGCATTAAGAGTTGCAACCAAGAATGCACCACACAAATTTCATTTTGCTTTTAGGGAAAATTATTGACATCTTCATTAAAACCAACAATGGGAGATGTGGGTGATAATTCAAATTTACCACAAACCCAAATTGGGATGATGAATTAAACTTGTTTAGGACAAGATAAATTCAAGAATGCAAACTTCGTTATATGCACAATTGTTTCCAACAATGTGCCTTAATGGTTTGCAACACTTGTTTGTCATTCATTGGAATGGTACCACAAAAAAACCCATTTTTCTAAACCTTTGATTTTGAACAATAAGCATTACAATGCACATCACTAGTTGGTGAGATGATGATATCCATTACATGACAAGTTTCACAAACTTTTTGAATAGAGGTGCCATAAGACTAACTATGGACAACATTCCAATAACTTGAAAAATGTATGGATTACGATTTAGAATACCCAACACATGATCAAAACAATTTTTCACATCAATACATACATGCGAACTTTTACTTTGGGTGCAAGCACAAAATTATGAACCACAATTGCCCATTGAAACCATTATTTTTTCAAGAATATTCTTGGCATCTTTTAGAAAAATGTCCTTAAATTTTTTCAAGTGTTTTTAAAACTATTATGTTAAATTTTATATTGAAAATTTGTCCAAAACAAAGTAGGCATGTACTAAAATTTACCAAAAATAGCTAGGTTTGAATCATTTTACATTGTAGACACTAATAGAAAAAATGGATTTTATGACTACATATATGATTGCATTTTTAATCATGTATACCATTGGTGACTAGATGATTAAGTAGTTCATAAAACCACATTGTTTATGCCATTAGTCCTTCCCATGATTCTATTTGTAAGTGACTAATGTTTTCATTATTATAATTTTATCTAGCACAATCATAAAAAACCATCCAATGATTTAGATTGACCTTTTTATGCTGTTGGATTAAATTATTAATTAAAAAAATGTCAAACATAGGTATCCATTGAGATGATGCCATGTGGCACACATAAACATCCATTTGAGGTATTGCCATGTGGAAGCCTAAACAATGAATGATATGTTGTCACATGGCAAGCCTTAGGCATCAAATGAGGTGTTGCCATGTGGAAGCCTAAGTAATGAATGATATGTTGTCACATGGCAAGCCTTAGGCATCAAATGAGGTGTTGCCATGTGGCAAGCCTAGACTTAGGCATCTAATACCTAGGCATGACACCGTAGGTTAGGAACCTAGGCACCTCGGCCATTAAGTTTGACACCCTAGGCCATTAAGTTTGGCACATTAAGCACCTAGGCTATAAAGTTAACCCCATAGGTAGCTTACCATGGTTATTTAATTTAAGTTAAGCAAGTTAATTTAACAACCTAACCTAAGTTGGCTAGGCTAAATAGGTTGTACGATTGAGGACTTGAACCCTTCACTTCCATGTTGAAAGGCCAAGTCTTCAACCATTGCACCACATGTCTTGTATGTGAACAAGTAGGTCAACAAACTATCTAAACCCATTTTTTTAACCTATTTAAATAACCTAATTAAAGTATCATAGCCTAGCCTAAGTTAGGTACCTAAGCTAACATAGGTTACCCGTGTTTAATACCAAAGCTAACTTAAGTTGTTTAGGTTATCTCTAATTTATACGTAGGCTACACCTAGGTTATGTAGGTTATACCTAAGTTATGTAGGACTAATATTTAGGTTATGAAAGCTATACCTAGGGCTATGTGTAAGTTATGTAAGCTATATATAGGCTATGTACATCTATATTTAGGTTATATCTCAACTATGTAAGGCTAATATTTAGGTTCTAAAAGGTTATATAAAAAGCTATATGGTATATATGGCTATGTAGGTTATACCTAGGTTATACCTAACTTGGGTTATACCTAGGCTATATGTAGGTAATAACTAAGCTATGTAATTAAATATCTAAGATATATTTAGGCAATATAAAGTTAACCAAAACTATGTAGGCTATGTCTAATTTATACCTAAAATTATATGTAGGTTATGTAATGTTATATCTAAGCTACACTTGGGTTACATAAGGCTATACCTAGGGTGATATTTAGGCTATTTATGCCTATACCTAGGCTATGTAGCTATACGTAAGGCTATATTTTAGCTATATAGGTGCCATAGATGATAGGGTTATACTTAGGCATATATATGAAAGTTATACAATAAACCCCCTTTATAATCACACCCATTTTAGTCACATTCTTGTTTGTGTCACACATTTTTTGGTAACCATCCATTTTAGTAAGAGACACCATTCGTTAGAATCACTATCACACTCATTAGTAGCACAAAATATTTGCAAAGCTTTATTTGTAAATGTGATTATAATGAGGGAAATGTAGGTTTTGTAAATTGTAGTTATTTTTGGCAATGTTAAAGTTTTTTTTTGTTCAAGTTGTGCAAACTAACAACAATGAATCTAGTTGAAGAAAAGAAAAAAAAAACAACTTGCTAGTATAAACAAACCAAAAAATGCAAACTTACCAAGAAAGCAAAAAAGTCTTAATTAAAAAAATCTAGTGGACAAAATAGACAAGCTAATAGCTCAAGAGCTCAAATTCAATGTGAATCATCACATTAAAACATGTAAAAATCACAACATTCTTCAAGTTTAATAATGCATAGTAGAGCTTATAATAACCCATGCAAGAAATTTAAACAATTGACACTTTTATTTTAACATTAAAAATTTATTTTATAATTTGTTTTTGCCTATAATCATAATCTTGTAAATGTTTATATGGAATGTGACTATACACATTTAAATCACAATTCATTAATGTCACAAAAAAAGTGGTCACCAAGGGCGTGATTATAAAGGGGGTGTGATGTATGTACATGGCTATGTAGGTTAAACCTAGGTTATGTCTATGTTGTAGGTTATGCTCTAGGCTACATAGGTTATAATTAAGCTATATAGGGCTATATTTAAACTATGTATGCATATACATAAACTACAACATAATGTTGTAACTAGGATATGTAAAATTAAACCTAGGTTATATATAGGTTATGTATGTTGTCTATGCTATATGTCCCTAATATACTTAAACTATGATTGCTTAAGTAATATGCTTATATATATAGGCTATATTGGTACAATATAGTACCTAAGTTATGTAAGGAATGTAAGCTATATATACCAATTAAAGTAGTGGTTATAATTATTAAAAAATATTAGTATTTTTTATTCATTAGATTGATTTCAAAATTTGAAGATATGTATATCAATATATTAAAAATAAAACTATATAAAAACAACTTCATTTGTAGTTTTTAAAAAAATGTTAAATATAGAAAATTAAATAATGGTTTCAACTGCTTTTGAACATGTTTGCAAAATTGCACCTTTTTTATTTAAAAAAAGATCCCTAATATGTTTTCCCTACATCCAATGAACAAAAAAAACTAAATTTCTTTTTTTCCTCTTATGTTTTTCTTGGATTTTGTGGGGAAGAAAAACTAAACAAGTATTGAACAACCACCTGATGTGGGAACAAAAGCATAAAACAACCTTGGGAAAAAAACATCTGGCTAACACCTGATACTTTTCTTCCCAGATTTTGGTATGAATGCATTAGGTGGTTGCCCCATGTTTTTTTTTTTCAAAACCTTAAATTAAAACTAATCCTCAGAAATAATAAAAAAACACAGAGCAGCCACCCAATGCTTATCCTACTAGATGCTGGAGGAAAAACATCAAGCTGATGCCCAGTTTGTTTCCATGAATTTTGGAAAAAAAAACCCCTAAAAAAACTTTAGAAATAAGAAATAAGAAAAGTATCAGCTGCCCAATATTTTTGTCCCCAATGTGGAAGAGAAAATATTGAATAACCCGTTATTATTAATTTAGGTATTCAATATAAGTATTTTGATATTGATTACTTAGTTTTCCTATTAGATGAGCATTGAATATACACTTAATGTCTTTTACTTGAACTTGAAAAAAAATCATAGAAATTAAAAAAAATTCCTACTACAAATGGAAAAATATTGTACCTTTCTTTATGTTTGTTGAATGCATAATAATTTGTTATGTAATTGAAGAAAATAATTTTGAACAATTTCATCAATGACCTTGTTAAAAAAATTGTAATATTGTGCTCTAAAAGTTTGATGATTTTTCAAGGTTACAATGACATTTTAAAGTAAAATCAGCATGCATTGGCCTCCATTGTAAGATTTCCAAAGTTACTCATACTCTATTTTGAAATTGCTACTCATGACCATGACTTCTTGATCAAATTTTTTTTTTCATTTGTAATCATCAATTATTCTCACCCTTGTTCTTTCTTGCTCCCCTCACATTGATAACAATGACCACAACATTAGGAAAAACATTGAGCGGCCACCTGATACTTACTATTTGAGTGGAAAGTATTGGGTGGTTACCCAACACTTTATTCAATAAACAACTAAAGAAAAAATGCAACTAACATATTTTGTGGAACACCTAACAATGTTTTTGAAAAACATTGTGCAAGAGAAAAATTAAGCAACTTGATAGTTCCTCCCAGTTTTTTCATTGAGCAAGTAAGAAAAAAAGAATTTGCAAAAGAATAAGAACATTTTTCACAACATTTGGAATATTTGAGACACGTATGGAAAAACAATGTGACTCATTCAAAAGATGTGTGTAAGGCATAGTAGAGAGCAAGTAAATATAGGTTGGAACCAAAAAAAAAAAACTAAGAAATGAAATCTATTTGAATCAACAACTGGATCTATTGTAAATGAAAAATCAAAGTATTATTTGAAGCACAAAGTGGGAAGAAAAGTGAATAAGTTCAACATTTTAAGATTTATAGTTTTTGAGAATTCAACTTTAGGCAAAAGAAATGGGATAAAGTATTCCATTTTGAAAATAGATTGAAGTCGTAAAGGTGGATTTTAAAGGGAGTGATAGGTTTTTGTTCTTTTCCTTTTTGCAAAGGGATTTTTAAAAAAACATTGAATAGGGAGATGAGATGGGGTGTTGGGACTTTTAAACTTTTTCTATTTGTTAGAAATGTTATTTTTCTTTGGGGAGTAAGGGTTTGTTTGAAAGGATGGAGCTTTTTTTTTCCATTCTACACAGGGGATGTTTCTTGAAAAATCATGAGATCACTAACAAGGTTTTAAATATATTGAAATGGTTTGCATATAATAATTTAAAAATATGAATTAGTATTGAAAGGTGAAAAATGAAAAGAAAAAATCCTAATTATTTCAAACCTGTTTTCGAATAAAAGGAATGCATACATTTTTATTAGATATAAAAAATCTTTTTTAAATTAGCTTTTGGAGATGACCTCAAACTTGCTAGATATATTAGTTATATTAGTTCTTCATAAAGATGATTAAAAATGAAAAATAACCTCTGAATTTTCTATTAAATATATTAAAATAATATAAAAATGTAAAGTTTGGCCCACCATTGAAAAAACAACCAAACTCTCCTCACCCCACTTAGGTACAATCCCTTTTGGAAAAGAAACAACTTCCCATCCACCTCATTCAACCCAACCCGACTTTGAACTAGTTGTTTTTGCCCTATACATGCTTGGTAAAACTTAAAATCATGCATGCATGTCTACTATCTTAGACCAATAATAAATGTTCGTAACATAAAAGATAACAACAATATAAACACAATATTTAATTAGAAATTAATTTCATTATGATTTTTTTATTAAATCTTCATCAAAGCCTTATTAAAGTTTTTAAAATAACATGAAATTAATTAGAAACATGAATATTTCAAAAACGGATTTTATCTCAAAATTTTAATTAAAATGACATGTTTTATTTTAATCAATTCTTGCATAACCTTTCAAATTAATTTCTTGAAAATCTCATTTTAATAAGATTTAAAAGAATTGAAGCCAATTATTTGTATGTTTATAAAAAAAAATCATTTAAAAAATTAGTCACATGAATTTTTACATTTCATAGTGATATGAAACCTCACGATACAAAAAGGCAAATGACAACCCCCAAAAAAAAAATGATATAGAGGCATGACTGAATCAATTACCCAACAAGTACTTCAAAACAACCCATCAATTGGATAGATGCACCCAAAATCTACACATGCACATCTATTAGCTTGGGACAATAAATTTTATTTATTTTTGAATGGAAAGAAAACACCTACTTTGGTTCTCCCTTCCCTATACATGCCCAACAAAAAGAGAGCCAGGAAAGCCTCCAACCCATTATGTTTTGTTTGTTTTTTTTTTGGTTCCCTCCGACTTTCAAACTCAACCTCAAAATGAACATTCCGTGCATAGAGAAAGACGCGACACTCTTGCAATGATTCTCAAGACATGTTATTACTATTGTAGTTGTTGTACACTACATCAACTTATGATTCATAAACATTATAACATACTGATTATAGTGGTCTTCGGTGTCTCCTTCATTATCAAAACAAAAACAAGGGGTGTGTCACACTGTGGCCTTGCCATTTACATTAAAAAGTATCTTAAGGCAAAAAGAAGAATTATGAAAACTCAAATATTCTATTTCACAATGCAAGAATATAATCTTCAAAAAATCCTCTAAAAGAAACCAAAATCCTTGGAGATATTACAACTCTAGAACTAATCTCAAGTTTCAACACAAGCCAAAATATCATCTTTCAAGAACTCTCATATAAAAAATAGACCTATTACCTAGGGACCAAAATCACTTAAGTTATCATACTCCATATAATGGATCTGAACACAACATCCTCGCCTTGGTAGGCAAGGCCAACAAATGGAGCGTCTAGAGGAGGTTTTTTTTTTTCAAATTCCTCAAGTAGGTGTACTAGCTAGGATCTTTAGCATTAATTAGAAATAAATGTAAATGGCGACTGTCCTTAGTGGACAATTAGAATTGTTTTTGGGAATCCTGCCTAGTTCTGACGACGTACAGGAACACACTGTCGAAATCTGGCGAATTCTAGGTTTTTTTCCTCCAGATATGGCGATTTTTGTTCGTCTTTTTTCCCCCAAAAAAACCATTTGCTGAATTAGCCAGCCTCTTCTCGAGAGAGTGACATGGTTTAGTTGAAAAATATCTATTAACCTTGTTAGCTAATTACCATAGCAACCTGGCTAATCACCACTTTGATTTCGAATATTTAATATGTTTTCTCTTAAGATTCCACCATAACCATTAAAATATTATTGAGGTTCAATTTTTACTTGTTAATTACATCTTAATTATTTCTCAAAAATTTCATGAATATATTTTCTCATTGTTATTAAATGCCGAACTTGTTAGGTTATGACAATATTGCATAATGTTTAAGGTTTTAGATTGTTGGAACTGAGTTTAGTGGGAACAAGGGAATAGAGTCTAGGTCGAGCCTTGGATGCACTTGGGGCTGTGGTGGACCAAAAAGTGACATATTAAAAATATTATATTTGATTTTGGGCCTTGAATCAACAGTGTAAAAGCACCCAAAAATAATTAACTTGACCAATACGATGAATTGAGTTGGGTTCAGCCTCGGCCTTAACTCCAAATAAAAATAGAATTTTAGTATCACATGAAGCACTTTGAAAAGGTGTCCTTTGCATTTTGAGCGTGATTTCCGTAGTCCATGAAAAGCAATGGCAGAAAGTTTCTAGTTTATGGGGAGGGCATGTTGTCAAGCAAAACTTTTCATTTGCAAAAGGGTAAGGTCTTTTGAAAAGTGGAATGCCCGGTTTTATTTTATTTTTGCCCTGATCTTATTTTCCACAAAATGGTCAAAAGACCCAATCACAAGGCTCACAAATTGGCACCCCCATGCATGTGGGCTCAGCAACCCCCTGGGGTAGTAGCCCTTGTTTGGAGAGGCTCAAAAGTCTGTGAAGCCATAGCCAGGTATCACAGGAAAAAAAAGAAAAAAAAAAAAAGTGAGGCTTGGTTTTTATGCCATGTAAGGCCCTTGGAGATGGGCTATTCCTGAAATAACCGCCCTCGGCTCCCACCTCAGGGGTGGTTAATTCCACAACAACCCTTGGGCCTTCTTACCCCACACTATTAAGTTAGAGCTCAAAATAAAATACTGGACTTTACATAATTATTAGTACTGGTGGCTGTTTTTTGGTGGTGAATTTTAGCCATTTTATGAAAAATATTTTATAAAAAGAATATTTTGTCAAATTTTCTCTTTAATTTTTTTTAAAATACTAAAGTTGACTAAATATACTTATGGATGATCGCCACTTTAGCAACATCACAAAATTGAAAAAAACCACAAAAAAACAAGACACTGATTAGTACCCATTAAACCAACACTAATTAAACATACTTCACATAATTAAACCCTTTGTTGTTGTTATTGCCGCTGAGTTTGTCCGATGGAGTTTTGTAGTTGTCGCTGTTGTCGCTGCTCCTGCTGAGTTTGTTTGATGGAGTTCGTCGTTGTTGTTGCCGAGTTTGTTTCATTTGAGTCTGTTGTTGTTGTTCGTTGTTGTGGAATTGATTTCAAGTGGCGCGGGCTTGGCCAGTAGTGTTGGTGTTGATGATGATGATGATAGAGAAGCTCAAGCTCTTGTTGTTGTTGTTGTTAGTTGGGTGTTGCATCGGAGAAGTTAGTGCGTTGAATGTCTCGTACGATCACAGAGCTTTGCTTCTTGATGGCCAGCGTCGATTCCTGATCTCTGGCTCCATTCATTACCCGCGCAGCACTCCCCAGGTAAAAAATTTATTCACGTTCTCTCATGTCTTTCTATTTGTCTGTTTTGCATTTTAGTTACCTTCTATTACGATGCATCGTGAATGTATGTCTGTGTCCGCGTGTGTAATATGCGCTTTTCTGTGTTAAGATCATCTCTCTGTGTGCATTTCTCGAGATGCTTGATTTCGATGATCTTCTATGAGAAAACGAATCCTCGTAATGATTTTCTTGTGGTTCGTCTTTGACGGAAGGTATGATTGCTATTTCTAGTTGTCCCGATGACGGTGAAATTATCAGAACTCGCGGCTTAACATCTTCCTAAGTCCTGGAGCACTCGTGAATCCTTTTGTTTATTCTGCATGAAACAGACCGAAAATCGTACGATAAGAAGCCACCGGGAGTTACGGGATATCGATTGATGCACGTGATACTGAGATTTCTGATTGTTGTCCGAAGATTTATAATGATTTGCACTGCAGGAGATTTTTGCTTACAAAATTTAGTAATCTATATTGTGTTTTTAAAATTTCTCTGCAGATGTGGCCAGACCTGATCGCGAAGGCAAAGAAAGGCGGACTCGATGTTATACAGACGTATGTGTTTTGGGATGTTCACGAGCCGACGAGGCGATCGGTTAAGAGCTCTTCTTCTTCTTCTTCTTCTTCCACCACCTGCACAGACTTATACATAGCAACTGCATTTGATGAGTGTCTGTTACCTGTATAAGTCTAATGCTCTGGAAACTTTTTTCCTGAAAATGGTTAGAGTGTAGGAATTGCGTGCCTGAAACTGCTGCCGCTGGTCGTGCTGTTAAAGATCAATGTCAGGAGTCAATAGAACTAAGCAGAAGAAACGCTAATTACGAAGGTCTTGAACGTAAAGAGGGTATGGTGGGGATTGCAGTATGATTTTGCGGGGAGGTACGATTTGCCAAGGTTTGTGCAGCTGGTGCATGAAGCCGGTCTGTTTCTCAATCTGCGGATCGGTCCTTATGTGTGCGCGGAGTGGAATTCAGGGTACGTACTTGAGTCTTGAATAGAGTCACTCATGTATCCCCTGCCTTGTGATTTTGTAAGTGTGAATTCTTTACGAAACCAGCTACCATCACCGCTTGTGTACCACTAATCTTACATAACAAGTGTGCCCCGGGTCTGCAAGTTTCTCACCGACATTACAATTACCATGGAGTGCGGACATCTTGAGCACTTGAACTATGCTGCAGAACTCTAGTTGCTGCATACTGATAATCTGTGTCTGTATGTTTCTCTCCAAAGGAACAATTTCATCATGTCTGAGGTTTAGGACTTGTTCAGTTTGGAGATCAGAATTGCACCTCCATGCCTCTAGATCTGTTCTGCATTGAGGGAGGTTCTACCAGTGGCAAGAATGTGAAGATTGTTGTGAATTGTGAAGGTAATGTGTCTGCATTTGGAAGCACAAGCACAAATGCTGTGTGTGTGTCAAGGTGAGGTTACAGGGTGCTGCAGGCAGCTTTGAGTATCTTGATGACATTTGTCTGAACATCACCTAAGAAGGACCCAAGAAGGCAGAAGCCCGCATCTAAGAGACAATGTGATTGCAGTAGTACATTATCAGAATTTATGAAATCTTTTTTAGTGTAAAACAGTGATTTTTTGGTGATGGTTGGTGTTTTGAAGCATGCAGGGGACTCCCAGTCTGGCTGCGAGATGTTCCTGGTATTGAGTTTCGAACAGACAATGAGCCCTTCAAGGTCTGCCTTCAATCATGCAACACACATTCCTTTCAGACATCAGCAGATTTCTTCACAATTTTGGATTGCCATTTTATTTTTGTTGAAATTTTAGCAGCCCAGATTGTAGCTTAATTACCTTTCCATCCTCTTGATAATCAGTGCCTGTACAAAAACATGGTTACAAGACTAATGAACCTCAGTGAAGTCAAGGTGTGTGGTTCTTGCAGGCTGAAATGCAGAGCTTTGTTTCTGTAGTTGTATCACTCATGAAACAGCATGAGCTCTTTGCTCAGCAGGGAGGCCCTATCATCTTAGCTCAGGTCACAAACAAGTCCAATACCCCCTTTGCTTGGAAATTTAAGTTTGAAGGGATCAGACTTGTGAGACGAGAGTTTGACAGAGGGAGGTAGAGAGGAGATTCAGCAATTTTGATGAATGCCACAAGTTCATAGAGCTGGATACTTAAGTTTGGGTGGAAATTTTGGACTTCCCTGCACAGATTGAGAATGAGTATGGAAACATTGATGCTGCCTATGGAGAGGCTGGAAAGAGGTATATGAGGTGGGCTGCCAGCATGGCAGAGAGTCTCAACACTGGTGTCCCTTGGATCATGTGCCAACAATCTGATGCCCCTTCCTTCATTGTACATCATACCCCTGTATCTCTGTCTTCCACTTCCAAAAACATGATATAAACTAACTGGAGCCAGAGTATACCTGCATTGGATCTGGCTGTTGACATTTGTTAGTTTCCATATTTCACTGAAGGAAGTCCTTGATATTTGTTGTGCTGCCTGTGGATAAGTAGATCAATACCTGCAATGGGTTCTACTGTGATGGCTGGAAGCCCAATGCAGCTGATAAACCCACCATGTGGACTGAAAATTGGAGTGGTTGGTAAGCATTCTCTGCCCCATGAACTGGCTGCTAAAAGAAATCTTGGAAATGGAATCTTCTAGAACCTCAACACTATTAATCACATTACAATCTGTTTCCTTCTAGAGTCAGAAAACTTAAAATATGTCCCAGTGAGCTTTGTGAAAGCATACATAAGATTACGGCAGATGCTCTTGCCTGGGTTTCTTTAGGCTGAACTGTGGCATGCTGCAGGTTCCATACATGGGGAGAAGCACTTCCTAGCAGGCCAGTGCAGGATATAGCATTTGCTGTTGCCCGCTTTTTTGAACGAGGAGGTAGCTTCCAAAATTACTACATGGTAAACCACAATCTGCACTGATGGGAGGCTAATCCAAATAGAAACATGAAATTCAAATTGGACATCAACAGATTGCAGAGAGGAGTTGAAGCTTGGGGTCATCTTGGATGGTCTTGGACAGCCAGTAGCACTTGTGAATATGGTGGACAAACTCTTGAAGCTAAGAGTTCATGTTTGATGATCTGTGCAGTACCACGGAGGCACAAACTTTGGGAGAACATCTGATGAGGATATTACTACAAGCTATGACTATAATGCCCCCCTTGATGAATATGGTATGTTGTGTGTGTGTGTTTCCTCTTTGTCTCTCTCATATACTATATAACACCACCACGGAAAAATAAGAAATATTCTCCAAAACAAGAGCTAATGACTGACTTCCAGATGCTTGGGCATAATGTGGGCACAGGACAAGAGAGGCAACCGAAGTGGGGGCACTTAAAGGACTTGCATGCAGCTCTTAAGTTATGTGAGCCAGCTCTAGCTGCTGTGGATGATGTTCCCCCAAGTCTTAGGCTGGGCCCCAACCAAGAGGTCCCACTCTCCAAATCACATGATTTTTTCTTTGTTAGAACACCATCAAGAAAGGCAACTTGGCAGCATAAATGGACAAGCCAAGGAAGGCACTTAATACATGAGAGCTTCACATGGATGTTATTTTCTTCTGGTTTCCAAATCTAGTAATACAGAAATACATTGGTTTGGGTTGTTGTGTAGGCACATGTATACAACAGCTCTATAGGCTTATGTGCTGCATTTCTGGCCAACTGGGATAACACTTCTGCAGCCACTGTTCAATTCCAGGGGCAAGCCTACCAATTGCCAGCCTGGTCTGTTAGTATTCTGCCTGATTGCAACTCTGTTGCTTTTAACACAGCCAAGGTACACAACCTAACACTTTCAATCCCCTTATCCCTGAAAGTTATATTCTGTTCAGAAAGTTATTGATGTGTACTGAGCACTGATACATTCTAACCAGTGAACAATGCATTACTCTAACCATGAAATAAATCAACTTAGTCAGGAAAAAAAATCCTGTTTGCCAAGCTGAGCAGTTGCTATATGATATAACTGCAACCCATGCCTTCAGGCAGAGGATTTTGAAGTCGCGTTGTGAGCAACTGACTGTGACTTGCTCAATAGGTAGGCACTCAAACAGTCTTGTTGAGAATGCAAAGTCCCTCACCTGTCGGACGTAGCTGGCAGTCATACCATGAACCTCTGGGAAAATGGGGTGGAAATATCTTCAGTGTACACGGTTTGCTTGAACAGACTTCCACCACCAAGGACTTCACAGACTACTTGTGGTACAGCACCAGGTTAGTGAACATACCATCACAAGATTATACCTCCTGGAATCCAGCTCTTGCAAAGCTTGTTTCTGGCCTCAGCCAACTTCAGCTATCATGTATATGTTTGGATTAGTTATGTTTCACTTTCAGAAGTGAAGGAGTAGATCGTTGATAGTGGATGATGTGGTGGCAGTTTACAGGTTGCTGAGGCTGATGTGCACCAGGGAAGAGTGGAGGCAACACTGGTTCTACAATATGTGCGAGATGCTGCCCACATCTTTGTAAATGGCCTGCTGGAAGGTTGACACAAAAACTATGCCTTGATAAGCCTGTCAATTCTTTTCTGAAAGTCCTGAGCTGACACGCATGAATTCTGCACCATGCTAGGGAGTGTGACAGGCCATGGGACCCAGATAAACCAAACAGTGACCTTGATGGCTGGGACCAATGACATTGTGTTTCTCTCCATGACAACAGGTTTACAGGTATGTGAACTTTGCAGCTAGGAATTTTCACAGCATTTCAATTTGAATGATCATGAGATGCAGAGAGGATCCCAATTAGGTAGACAAGCAATTCAGTCACCCCATATGCCACAGATATATGCAAAATGATACAATCTCAGTTGCAACTTTTAATTTCTTCAGCAGCAGTAAGACTAATAGTGGAGTGTGACTGGGAAGGATTCTGGGGCTTTTTTGGAGCAAGAGCAAGCAGGCATTCTTAATGCAGTCACCTTGGAAGGCCTTCCATCAGGAGTTAGAGATTTAACACAGCAACTGTGGACCTACCAGGTACTGTTACCTCTGTGACTTGCACTAAACATTCTGTCATAGGGCAATGTGAGCAACATCCAATTAAGAAAGAGTGGCATGAATTTCTGTTATTAGCCCAACATAGTCATCTGGGTCCAGAGGTCTGATTTCTCTTGGTATCTCTCTAACCTAATGACTACAATATGCATCCTTTGGACTTAATAGGAGCTACAAACTTTCACTTGCCAACTAGAGAGACATCTAGCGCATGTGTCTTAAAGTGAGTGTTGATGATGAAAGGCAAGTTGTTGCAAGAGTTCAGGTGGGACTTGAAGGAGAGGCTTTGCACCTTTACTCAGCAAATGGAGTGCATGCTGTGAACTGGACATCCAGAGACAATCTAATCACTTATCAGCCCCTTGTTTGGTATCAGGTTTGAAATCTCCTACAATGCAACCATAAGGTCCACATATCAATTGCAATCCAATTCCAAAGACAATTTCATCAAGGCTCTAAAACAATGATTGTGCATGTTGATTTATGCAGACATTGTTTGATGCACCAAATGGGAGTAACCCAGTTGCACTCAACCTAGATAAGATGGGGAAGGGTCAGCTGTGGGTGAATGGGTTCAACCTAGGCCGCTATTGGCCATCACTCATCTCCCAACAAGATAACTGCCCATCTATTTGTGACTATAGGGGTGTATATACTGAATCCAAATGTCTTTCCCAATGCAGTCAGCCTTCACAACAATGGTTGGTTGCATTTCTCCTACTATTACACCGAATGCTCATTGATTTCATGCCTATCATCTCCAGGGCTGATCTCTAGGACATCCCCCCCTGCAAGGTTTGGAAGGCTGTAGGACCTGATCAAACATTATACATCATTCTGCTAGGTCCATGATGAGTTCATATCAAGTGGAACCAGTAAGATTAGCTCAGAGCCTTTGTATGTTGAGCAGCTAGCAAAGTTTTGGGGGAGAGTTGCTCATTTGATCAAGTGACCCTGAGATAATGACAGTGTGACCTTGTCCCATTTCTGATGCACACCGGATGTGCTGTAGCTTGGGATCCTTACCTCCAAATAGACTAGGAAAAACACCAGTGAAAGCAGGATGTTGTGTTCCTTGAATTCATAGCAGAACAGTAGGAAATTTAGATCAGGTAACTTTTTTAGTACATTGCTTCTCTAAACTAACAGTAGTGATGGGGCAGGTATCATGTGCCTCGACAATGGCTGCTTCCTGCTGGCAACTCATTGGTGCTGTTTGAAGAAAAGGGTGGAAACCCAGAGACGGTATCCATTGCAACACAATCAGCTCATGTACTGTGTTCCCACATCTCAGAATTTCACCCTCTCGATTTCAGGTCGTTTGTCCAAGAAAATAGCACTGTCTCTGACAACGCTACCCTTCGGCTGGAATGCACCACCGGACAACAGATAGCCACAATCACATTTGCAAGCTTTGGAAACCCCTATGGTGAATGTGGCAACTTTCTCAAGGGCTCTTGCCATGCTGACACATCATACAACTTACTGAATAAGGTAGGTATGTTCAAACACAGGCAGGCAGAAGAACTCAGTACCAATAGTGAGCTCTTTTGCCCATTACTACTAAGGCAAGGAGTCAAAGTAAGTATGCAGTGGAGTGTCAACCACCAAGGGGACAAAGACAACTGGTCTCCGAGGAAACCTCAATTCAACTTTGCCTCACTGCAAATGTTCCCAACTTTTATCACATGCTTACATTGAGCTCATCTTTTATGGATCCATTAAACAAGTTCATAGTTCTCTTTCTATGAATTGACTGGCTATGGAGGTAGAAGAGAGCATCACAAACTGATGCAATGTCTTGCCTGCAGCCTTGGAAGAATCTAACCAATGGTTGTCTCTTACCACTTCTTGTGCAGGTCTGTGTTGGAAATCAAGGATGTGAAGTGCATGTGTCAAACAGGCTGTTTGGCAAAGATCCATGCCCAGGCACGCCAAAGAGCCTTGCAGTGGAAGCTGCATGCAACTAGATTACTACAAAAACTGCAAAGGTGCTTATCATGAACCCTTGAAAGAAAACTGGGTATGCTTGTGTACTCCCACAGTTTGACTGGACAGTTCTGCCAATGAGAAATGGAACAGAAATCAAGTATAATGTCAATTCCTTACTACCATGGAAGGAGCTTTTGCTTTCCCATCCCCGTAACTAGTGGCCCTAAATATGTGAATCTGCCATACTTGTATTCCAACTCTGCAATTGAAAATCACAGAATTGTAGTGATTAGGGTTACAACCCCCCTTGAAGATGTGCCACAATAGAGGCCTTTGGCAACAAATCTGTGTAGGGTAACGTAATTGGGATGGGGTTTGTTCCCCTAACTAGGTGATTGTGGTGAAGTGATTCTTTTTGGACCATCATAAATGAAAACCCTTATGAGAGATAGCAAAGGAAATGAGAAAGAAACATGCACTCATAAGTTAACAATAGTCAGAAAATCTAGGAAAGAATGCAAGAAACAAGTATAAGTATCCATAATAATCCATAACAAAAAAAATTAGGATACAATACATTACACATCAATCCATTTAAGCGTATATGTTATGTATTTCAGATACAAGTTGTATATTTTATGGTTATGTCAAGGTCTACTGCATGAATCTAATTTATTTGGTTTCAAAAAGCAAAATTGCTGGTTAAAACTTGTATAACCTAGGAACAAATCACATGGGTTATGATCATGGCACCTGGCTCCCCTTTCTCTTACCATAAGGCAGTAGTGGATGCTTGTTTACCTTTTTTTGTGGTGATTTTCCTCATGAGTGCTGCTGTTCTTTTTTTGCTGAAATTTTGGAAATTTTTAATCTCAAAAAATAATAAGGACTATTTTGTAATGACTCATGACTTCTCTGTTTTAAGAAAATTGAACTTTTTCGCACTGTAACACCATTTTTAGTAGCAGATGGTGTTTTTCTTTCCCCTCATTTTGTAATGTTGCATGAGTTGCCATCATCCATAAGATAATTGTGGCTTTTAAAGAAAATGTGGATGTTAAAAATGTTTAAAGCATCCTTGTGAAGGCTTGTATATTTTTGACACTTATTGGAGGAATTTGGAACCAGTGTTTTAAAGTTTTCTCAGATTCTTTATGGAGCATCATTAGGCCATTGATTTGCAAAAAGTTTGTAGAAAACTGTCCAAACTATTAAAAAAAGTAGCCAAACACTAAGAACTGTCATAATTTCGTTGATGTTTTTTAGTGAAATTTCATATTCTCTTCAAAAATGGCAAAAACCTCTCAAAAACATCGTTTTCAAATGAATTTTTCACTGTTTGCAAGCACCAAAAGCCATTATACAAAAATTCCCCACAAAAGTAAATTGAAATTTGATGTAAAATCTGGTGATTGCTTTACAATAAATTTCAACATTTTGCAATAAAAAATGTTAGAAGTCGCTAACTTTTAAATTTTTTGAAGAAACTATTCACAAGCTAGTGAAAAATCGAAAAGAAAACATACTGGTTTGGAGGCAGCTTTTACTTTCTGCCAATCGTGGTCAAATCTTGTGTGGGATGGTGTCTAACAATTCTACAAGACATAACTAACCCAAAAAAAAAAAAAAAAACACTTATGAGAGTAACTTGGACATGAGCTCAATAATTATGACCACTAAGCTCAACTGAAGGAACCCAAATTGTCCTTTGATTATGTCAACAGTGTTCTAAAAATTGATCATAAAGTCTCACAGTGTTATCACTTAATGCTGCACTGAACTGATACACTGTGCATCAAGAGCTTTCAAATACTTAATCAATGACCCCACCTAGACACACACCACATGTCTGGTAGTTATCAACCGCTGTTGGTGCTCCTTTGGTTAGTCATCACATCACATCCATGAGTTCATTTTTCATTAACTAATTAAAATGTGATGAGGAAAAATCTTTAAGTGTGAGGATAACTCCAGGTTCTCAAAATAATGAACTTGGGTGAGGCATAGCTAAAGCTTCGACTTGCATTTCAGGGGTTCCCTCCCCCTAGGCATTCATGTGTCATCAAGCATTTTCATAAACAATGAGGTGACGATGAATGCATGGATCATGAAGTGACCATCCATTTAGGCATGGATGCACAGTGCTTACACTTACTAGGGGATAATTTAAATCTTTTGAAAGGTGTAAGATGCCGACCACCTCAAGAGTAGGCATGATTTGTGGATAACTAAACAAATTCTAAGTTTTGGGCTTCACGGTGTGCAAAATGTCCTGCTAAATGTACTTTCCACAAAGAGTTTATAGGAAATAACAAATTGTCATGGGGCAATAAATTGATGTAATTTTATGAAGGATTAAATGATAATGGGAAAAGAGGGTTGCCATTTCCCATGCTCCATCTGGATTAGCATGTCATGAGCAATGAAAATGATTAGGTCCGTTCATCCCTAAATGCCAAATGAGATTGCATGGTTGGATTCAAGGTTGTGCAATCATAAAGTGCATAAAACCACAAAACTTGAAGTTATAAAAGTAGTATTAATCAACCACAAAACTAGTCTCATCCAGTATCCATCCTGTTGGAAGGCTAATTTTTTTGGATGAGTACTGGATGGGTCTTTTAGAAGACCCATCCAGTACCCATCATGCGGCTTTTATTGTGGTCCTCATGCCCATTAAATTTAGCACCTATTGCGCCTTTGATCGAGAGGCCATGGGATGGATGAACTTTTCTTGGACGAGGTTCCCAGGCTAGCGCTCTCGGATCGGGCCGGAGACCCTGGATCTTCTCCGCGCCCTTGTCGACCCAACCCGTTCGTCGCGCTCGCCTGCGCGTCATGCCGTCGTTCGTTGCGCACGCTCTTCTTCTTCGTCTTGTCTGTTCTCGCGCTAGCGAGGGCTTTGTCGTTTTGCCCAGTCGTGCGAGTGCAGACAAAGGCTACAGATTGCGTTTCTGAAGGACAGAAGACTGCTGCTGCTGCTATTGTTTTTGTAGCGGTACCCATTTGGGACGCACTTATGTTCTGGGATTCGTCTCCTTTCATGGCCACATTTTGCAGTTACAGTAGTGAGCGTGAGTGGGCGCAAGCGCGAGAATCTTGGTGAGAATCGACCTGCCTGCAGCAAAGGAGCAGCGGAGATAGCAGCTCTCGAGGATAATAATATCCACAGCTCAGTTTCGTGGGCTTGCGTTGTACATGGTGGTGGAGACGGGGACGTGGTTCGCTGCTGCTGCTGCAGCTTGTATGTGGTGAAGCTAGCTGCACCTGCGCAAGGTGCTGCTGTTCTTCGACCACCAGCTTCAGAGGAGGTCAGTCGCTTAGTCCAGCTTCTGAAAGCATTCATATTGTAGCAGCTTCTGGAGCTTGCAGCTTCTGAGAGCCGTGGTCTATCAGCACAGCTGCTTCCGTGGATTCATTCAGGTCGCGGATTCCGTCTCCTCACACTGCGATCTCTCTACTGCATTTCTACCTCATGTCAGAGCAAAGACACGGACGAACTTCGTGAACTTCTTCGACTCAGGAAGGTGCAGCAGCAGGATCAAAGTGTACAGAAGTTCACGAATTGGTTTAGGGAGATGATCGATGAGAGTGAGCTCGTGGTGCAGTAAGGTAGTGCGCTAGTGTGAAGATGCAGGAGCTAGGATGCTCACAGCGAGGAGCGAGAAAATACTACTATTGACATTCTCGAGCTGCTTGCTGCTGCTGCAGGTATGTACAAGAATCAGCTGCAAGAGCTTGCTCAGAGGAGCTGCTTCAACCTGCCAGCTTACGCATGCATCAGAGAGGGACCTGACCATGCTCCTCGCTTCAAGGCCACCGTGATCTTCAATGGCGAGCTTTTCCAAAGTCCGAATTACTGTAGCACCTTGCGGCAGGCGGAGCATGCGGCAGCGGAAGTCGCCCTCAATACCCTCTCGCGAAGAAACTCCTGCTCTCGCTCTCTTGCCGCGCGTTTTCTCGTAAGTCGTCGACCGATCTCTTTGTCTGTTGCTCCTTAGAACTTATGTTTGCTGCACTGCTTGTATGTCTTTGGATGTGGTCTTTGCTAGTTATGGAATTGCGCTGCGATGGATCGTACGCAGCTGATCATAGCTAGCTGCTGTCGAACCGCCCGGCGATGGCAAACTGCAGGACGAAACAGGGATCTGCAAGAACCTGTTACAAGAGACAGCGCAAAGAGCGGGTGTTTCTCTCCCAGTCTACACCACCACTCGCTCTGGGCCTGGACATCTGCCAGTCTTCACAAGCTCCGTGGAGGTCACTGGCATGACTTTCTTGGGAGACGCTGCGAGGACAAAGAAACAAGCAGAGAAGAACGCTGCCATGGCAGCTTGGTCAGCTCTCAAACAACGTAAGCGCAGGATCAATTCTTTCTCTCTCTTGCTGTTGCAGTCGCTGATCATGTGATTGCTGCTGCTGTTGGCGCTGTGATCTGTGACCCTTCTTCTCAAGTCTTGTATCCGATTTTCTTCTGCAATGAATCTGCATTGTGGGTTGTGCTCCTGCAGTTGTGAACCGGAACTGCCGCATGGCGCAGCAGTTTCCCGGGGCAGAAACACTAGAACAGCTTGTGAGCGAAGAGCAGGAACAGAACACTATTGCCGGAGCATTGGCTATCGCAAACAGCAAGGAGCTGAGCACTAGTACTGTGACCACAATGCAGCAGCAGCAGTTGCCTTCACACTCTTCAGACCCAGCTTCACGCAATTTCTGCAACCATCCAGCGGCACACCATAGTGTTATACATCGACAACAAGAAGTAGTAAGCACGCCGGCAAGATCAATAAGAAGCTCTGCGGTAGCTTTGCGAGATGTTTCTTGTCTTCTGTCAAGGGAAGAAGCTTTGGCTGCAAGCAGATCAGTAACAGCTTGCTGCTGTATGAGCAATCTTGAGAGATCATCAGCTGCAGTACCTCCTGTACAAACAGTGCGAAATCTCACCACACAAAGAGACAACAGACATGAAGTACCAGTTCCTCTTAGTGAGCATCAACTTGATGAGGATGAATGGCTCAGAGGACTAGAGAGCTCCAAGACAATCACCAGAGAGACAAACAACAACAGGAGTCAAGAAGAGGTAAGCAAAGAAGAAGCAGCAGCAGCTCATGGATCTGCAATTTTGCACAGCTTTTACAATCCCTTGTCATGGTCAGAAAACTCTTCTTGTTTGTGGGGCACTGCACATCATGCTGTACCTGTGTCAAAGATGAGGGTCATGCCACAAACAGCAGCCATGCCCGTACGACTACGACCAGCTGTGACAGTATGTGCTGCACCTCCTCCTTCTCCCCCTCATCCCCAGAAACTGCAAGATGAAAAAGAAGACAAACAAGAAGGAGAAGCAGCAGCAGCAGTGACACATCATGCAAAACTCCTCAACCAGCTCAATCTGTGAGAGAGAGGGAGAGAGAGAAAAGGTTGCAGATTTTGTGTCTGAAAGAAATTTTGGTTTTTGTTTTGTGGAGTATGTATGTGCTGCACATCCTCTGCATTGCCGAAAATCACAAGAGGAGGAAGAACAAAAAAGAAGAAAGATGTAGATGAAGCAGCAGGGATAGAAGGAAAAACTCAACCTGCTCAATCTTTGACAGAAAAAGTGGTGCAGATTTCCTAGACCAAAATTGTGATGTATTTTATGACTGAAATTGTGGTGTTTTTTGTTTCTGGAGCAACTCCTCTGCATTGCCCAAAACCACAGGATGAAGAAGAAGAATACATAGAGGAAGCAGCAGTAACATAAGAAAAGCTTCCTCTCAGTTGCACAAGAATCAGCTAAATCTGTGAGAAGAAAAAAGTCTAAGAATTTCTTAGACCAAAATGTGACGTTTTTGTGACTGAAACTCTGGTGTTTTGGTTTGTGGAATATGTGTTGCACCTCCTCTGCATTACCCAAAACTACAAGATGATGATGATGACAGAGGAAGCAGCAAGTGGCACTAGAAAAGTCTTCTCAACCAGTTAATCTGTGAGAGAAAAATGGAGCAGGTTTTTTGTGACTGAAATTGTGCTCTTTGGTGTTTGGCATGTGGGTTCCATTTTACTTAATCAAGGACATACTGTCTCACTGGATGGATTGTCCAATTAGCTTTTCATAGTACCGTTGTGGAAAGTGCATCCTTTGAGATGGGTCTGTCTGAATTTGTCTCTCAGTTCTGGCATACATTGTTAGCTAGCATTTTCTCTTTCAGGAGAGCACATGCCAAATCTATTTCTTCAGTGAATTTACTCTGCAAGTCTGATTTCATCTGGGAAGAATGTGACATACATTCTTCATATGGCATTCTTCAAGTGGTGTAGTTCCATGTGTGCAATTTATGTGGTGAGCTTCATATCGCATTCTTCATGTAGTGCAGTTCATTTGGCATGCATCTTGGGCTCTCTAGGAAGTACCTAAATAGTCTCTACTATTGTTAATGAGGGTATGAAGTGATGATTATTTCATGCTGCAAAAAGGACCCTTTGTGAACTTCAGGTTTGATGATGATTTCATGCTGGGAAAAGGATTTTGCAGTTTGAAACTGGGAGTACTTGGAGTCTATGAGAAATTTCTCCTAAGGAGGGCATTGTTCCAGAGGGTTAGTGGGTCTGTTCATCTTTACACATGAAGACTTCTTTTGTTAAGGATTACAGTGACAACCTATTTCAGATGTTTCCTTGTCTTCAGAAGCTATTTCCCCAATTTTCTTGCTGATAGCAAAATTTTCCCATTACATTTACAGCCCTGATTGATCACAATCTTCAAAGAGACCTATGTTTGAGAGGCTAGCCTGAACAGAAAATGAACTGTGATTGTTGTGATTTTAATGTTGGAAACCCAGTTCATTTCAGCACCATGGTGAATGAAGTCTTTTGGTGTCTGCTTGTTTCAATTGAGTTGAGGAATGAGGGTTTCGGGTTTAGGATTGTTTGATATGTACTTGTGTTTTGTTTATGTGTATCATGTAAAACTATGTACTTGTGTAATGTAAACTCATATATATTTGTGTTGTGTAAATGTATATACACTTGGGTTATGCAAGCATATATAGATTTGTGTTGTGAAAACTTATATATACTTGGGTCACTTAAAACTAATATACATTTGTGTTGCAAATACCTGTACATACATGGGTCATGTGAATTTAGATGTATTTTGTGTCATGTTAACTTAAGGGCTCTGCATTTCTGACAACTTGCATCAATGAAGATGAACACAATCCTGATGTACTTTTTCTCTCAACTGTGCTTGCTCACTTCTCTGTTGCAGACCCAAGTTTAATGCCTGCACCTACCAACCAGATTTGAATCACAACAAAAAAAAGGCTTTCTCGTACACCTCTTATAAATTTGCAAGTGTCATGTTGTTCACCTTCTTAACCCAAACCCAAATCCCTCTTGTTTGGAAGGTCAAACTCACCCCAAATTTTCTAAAACCAGTGGTAAAAAAGTTTAAATCTATGACATACAACTCTAAAGCTGTGCAATATATGAAAATTTATCACCTGGTACACATAGCATCATACCCAAAATCCAATTCAAAGGTGCAAAAATCTGTTGAATTTTTTCCTTTTGTTGGATCTGCCCAATTGGGAAGTTTTCACTTGAACATGGAACCAATGTGCACAACAGCTGGACAACTAGAACTCCTATCTAAGCTTCATTTTTTTAATCTAATTCATTTCTGTACTATGTTCTCTGCTTTCTGTTTTATTCAATTCATTTTGCAGTCGAATTACCTAACCATGTTACATAGTTTCATCATTTTTCATGATTTTGTTTGAACTTGATATGAAGGCCAAAAACCCATTGTGTCTAAGTCAGGGGACTATTTAGGCTACTCCTGTGCAGTGTAATTTGGAGGCCAAATCGGCCCTAGGTGCTGATGCTGTAGTGGGCCAATTCTGCAATGCTCCCATGAGTTCTCTCATTAGTTCCCCTGCCTTCAACATTGAATAACAGGTTGTCAACTGCCTATTCTAGCACCCATAACAGGCACCCAAGAACTTGCTGGGAGCCAGAATTAGCAGTACCCAGCCCCTTATCTAGGCCTTGAACCAGCACCTACACTGGTACCTTCACCTTCTTGAGTGAGGCCAGTTAATGGCTCTATTTACCTCAGGAAATGTTTTTTGGACTTTGAAACCCTAATTTAGTCTACAGACATCAAATTTAAAATGTTTAGAAGCAACCCAAAAAAATTCTGGTTTCTACCATCATACCATTGTAGGGAGCTCCATGCTGGAATATTACCCTAGTTACCTGGACTGGTTTAGAAGCAGGGTGCCTGATAAGTAGTATTTTTTTGTCGTTTACTTTTGGCAGTAAAAATAATAATATTCTACAATTAGGCGTTATACTAAATAATGAAGCTAGTGTGCTCAGAGTTTCTTTCAGATTTTTGGCATGGCAGGTAGGTATTTTTCAGAATTTCTGGCAAATCCAAAGACATTTAATTAGTGCTTAACCAGCCTAGATTCTAGGGTAGCAATCAAACTAACCAACTTGGTTTCTGGAAACCAAGTGTATCACACCACAATTTATGTTGGCATTTATGTTGGCATTTAGTTGCCAAGAGTCCTAAATATGCTGCTCAGATGGGTTTGGTGAACATCCACAGAGGAGATGAAAAGGGCAGCTAACACTTTATGTGAGTCTCATTAATGGAATTAATAGAACTTGTCCAAGAAATTATGTCATGGTACCAATATAGTCTTTTACTCATCAGAGATGGCAGGAGAGACAATAAATAGGGTTTAGACTGCAGTAATGAACACCAACATGGGTCTCAAAAGTCTTTGGGTGTTTTAAAAAACTGTTCTCACTTCTCACACTTCCAAATTCAACTTGCTTCTGTTGTTGAAAAAAATGTAATTAAATTGTTTTGGAGTTAAGAAAAAGCAACAGGATTGTTCAGACTCTTTAAAAGCTTCAGCAAATTTTGTATTGAACTCATCAATGCTTTAGACCTAATTCTGACCCTCTTCAAATCTTGTGTATCGTCTTTTATTATTATGAAAGTGCAACTGCAGTTTTCAAATGATCCTTTTCAGATTGTTTGTTTGTATCATGACAAGCCAGAGATGGGTATCTGTTTTATGGTAACATGTCAGGGACGGGTATCTGTACACCCACTCCATTTTCTGCCAAGGGCGTTGGTTGGGGACACAGTAGGTTTGTGAGAGCAGTGTTGGGTCTTTTTTGGTCTTTTCCAAATCTTTTGAGAACCATGGTTATATATCAGTAACAGTTCCTTGATTTTTCCAGAGCACAGTTTTGAGCCCTAAGAACTGCCTGGTACCCGAGTGAGGTTATCAGGGATCTATTCCTGTTTATGATAAGTGGCCAACACTAGTAGATATATAGAAGGTACATAGAGGGGAAGGGTATGAGGGTTTCAGGGAGAGGTTAAAAAGGTTATCAAAGCTGCAAAGCAAAACACTTGGCAGAGTTGTGGACACTATTAGTACTTTCATGTAGCACAACTGCGTGCTACATGAAGTGAATGGCCATAGTTGTCTTCAGCAATTCGCCAGATGGATCTAAATCCACAAACCAAGTCCAGACAACTATGGCCATTCACTTCAAGCAACACACAAAACTTGCCAGGATTTCCCTTATAGAAGTACATTCTGATTACTAGAGTTGGAAGAATGAATAAACCTCTGACAGGCATCACCAGAGTGAAGCAAAGCAAATTTCTGCTCCACAGTCAAGATGGCCATCTAGGAAAGCAGTCAAAACCTGCATCAAAATGCTCATCAAATGATATCAGCAAGTGTTACACCCATCAAAGTTAAGGAAAGAAATATTAGAATCACAACTGGTACTGCAGTGACCTAAATGCTGTAATGAGTTTCAAGAACTTGTACACAACACAATAATCCACAACAAAGACACCTGTCTTTCCTAAACTACCAGTTTCTTTTATTTTTCTCGAATGTATATGACTCAGGATATCCGATATTTCCCAGAAATCCTCCAAAATCTTTGCCCAAACAAATACCAGCCACTGGGTCTAAAGCCAATGACCCCCCCACCTTCTATAGCTGGTGTGGATCTCAATCAAGAGCCTACCTTTTCTGCAATGTATATGGTCAACAAAAAAAGAGAAGTGGTCTATATCTCTACAGTAGATAAGAATACCTCTCGACCCTGTTCCCTACACATGAAAATTGCAACTTGTTACAAGAGCAGGATTGCTGCTCACAATCACAAACTTATCCGGTACTACTAACAGGCTCCAGAGGCTCAACTTGTTTGTCCATAAGCCCAACTCATCAACAAGCAGATCATTACAAATGGATGTCGAACTCTGGGCCTGCATCACCAGGCAATACACCTTGGCAATCACCACAGATGAGGCTGCTTTGAGGGCCTGTCAAGTTGCTTGCATGCCGTCCACACCCAGGGCGGTTGCACTTCAGGCATTTAGGGAGGCGCAACCAGCAAGCTGAACACACAAAGTCAAGACAAAAAGTTTCCTCAAACTCAGAGTCATTTATGCAAGTTCCACACTCTTCACATCTTGCTATACACAGGAAGCAGCCCCGACACTGCTGGAGTGTCATGCCCTGCTTTGGTTGACATCTGTCCCGAGTGCAGTCATACACCACCCGTGCATTCCCACACTTAGGACAGGCTTCAACATCAATAAGTTTATCCTCATCACAAGCAAAAGACTGGTGGCCACTTTTGTAATACTGTGGTTTCCAGGTCTTTGCCGGTTGCAGTTGCACTGCACCTTCAGGTTGTAGCATTGCCTGCAAAGCATCCAGAATCTCTCTGGTGACACCATAGAGCCCACGGATTCGAAGTTGCTTTAAAGCAGGCATCCCAACCATGCGACAATCTGTCTGTGCTTTCACCACTTTCAGAATCACCTCTGCACTTATCCTGGTGCATCCAGGGAGGCTAAGCTGCAAACATAGCAGAAATTTACCTCCATGAGTAGCAGCAAAATGGACAGAAGAGCAACAAACAGAGCCCTCAATAACAAGGTGTGGAAAAGAAAATATGTCAGAGCCAGTGATCACTCTTTACCCCCTACATAAACAGAAAACTGGAGGAGCGCCAAACATACCTTCAAAAGCATTGGATTGGATGCAAGCACTTGCTCGATGGCCTCATCTGATATTCTTAAGCACCCGACCAAACTGAGAGATTGGAGACGACCGTCTGCCCGCTTTGCAAGCCGTATGAGAGCTTCGTTTGTGAGCATTTTGTTCAAGGGAGCTTCCACATGCAATCTCTGCCACAACAAAACATCACCTCGTACTGCGTCATGCAGCGATTTGCTAACCATCTCCAGAGCGAGAAGCTCTTGAAGACCCACATATGGGAGCGCATAAAGAAGCCCATCAGCAGGAGGGCCACCTTCTTGTATTGTGCCACTTGTACTTTCACCCCCATAGGACTCATTTCTGTTCTCCCCTGATTCATCTAATCCTAAAATCCCCTCCAATTCTCCATCCTCTCTCCTTTCACCAGCTATCATAGTTGTCGTAGTTCCACCATTCCACAGTTGAGTCACCTTCTCCTCTCTCCATCCTCCCAGCAGATTCGCTTCCTCGATCGATGGCCTCCAGTAATCTGCCAATGCCCAACTGCCTCTGTTCTCCACCAATACTGACATTGTGCTCGAAGCAACAAGATCCAAGAAAGTGGTGGCCACAAAAGAAACTTTCACAGTCACAGTCAAGTAGGGACCGATCTCTATGATCTACACGAAATGACAAGGTTTGTTCTTTTCTTTTCTTTCCTCCTTTCGTGCCCAATGATCCCACAAGAGAGAACTGGAACCTCAAAGACAGAACAAAGAGCCTGGTGAACAACAAAATGGTTTAACAGACAAATCCAGCAGAGGAAATCAGAGCGAATAGCAGCAGATAATTTAGAACGAAAATGGAAGAGAAACCCTAGGAGAGGGACAAACCCTAACTAGAAAGAACTGTGGCGATGATGGCTCAGAACATGATGGAACATGACAAAAGCTCGTGTTGTTAAGAGCCAACCTCTTGGCGATGATTACTACTGCATCAACCTCTTTGCGATGATTGCTGCACTTACAGCCGCGACTTAGATCAGCAAGAGAAAGGGAAGTTTTGCAAAAAGCCACAAACAAAAACAGGATTTGTTTCTTTTTTTTTCTTTTTTTTGCATCAAGAAAGAAAAACAAGGGATGAGAACAAAAGAACGCACAAACAAACAAACACAAGATGACGAGAGAGATAGAGAAAGCTTTACTAATGGAATAACAAACCCTAGAGTTGCAAATAAACACTGAAGGAATCGCCGTCAATTTCTCCGATTCGAAAAATCCACAGGGTTTGTTGCAAACGTCCGTAAAAATCTCAGCTAGTACTGCTGAAAACGACGAGCAGGAACCGATAGGAAGACTGACGAAGTCTCGAGGGTTTTGAAGGATTGGGGTACAGACTCAAAAGAGCGAGCGATACGATGTGTTCCTTCGTCTCAAAAAACCAAAACAGAAAGGGAAGGAGAAAAGAAAACAACGCAAGAAACAAATCAGGTTTTTGTTCGTGTTTTAATCAAAGATTATTGAGGAAAGCCGCAACAAGTGATTCGTAATTGCATGAAAGTACAAGAACGACAAAACACTAGAAAGAAGCGAGCACCAGAAAACAAAAGAACCGGATTTGCAAACCAGAGGATTTACATGAATTAAAGATTTCCAGTACCTTCTTCTTACCACTTCTTCACACAAATGTGTACACGGGTTCACACAACAGGGAAGACAAACACAACACCAAGAACACGAAACAACGGGAGAGACGACGGGAGGAGAGAGAGAGAAGAGGAGAAGGAGAGACAACCCTGATGAAGACAGAGAGGACGAAGCCAAAGAAAAAAGGGAGGCGGATCGGAAGGAAAAGAAGGGTTTCGAAAAAAATACTATTTCTGTTTGCATACAAAAAAAAAACAGAAACCAGATAGCAACCACATACACGGACGCGCACAGAGAGAGAGCCACTGAAACAGGAATATAACGAGGAAATGTGAAGAAAATGTGCAGCAAAGGGAGCGCAGAGGATTGGGCATGCAACGAGCAGCAAGAACAGAAGAGAAGGGATGAGATGGGAGGGATGGGGAGGGGATGATGCTGTGTGCGAGAGAGACGACGACAACTGTGCATCCTCCTTCCTTGCGCAACAAGAGACTGTCTCGCAGCGTTTGACCAGCATTGGTGGCGGTTATTAGAAACCGGAAAAGATACCCGGAAGTTACCAATACCGTCCCCGGCTCTTGACTCCGCGTGGGATGGTCATCAGTCCTCGGAACGGCACTTGGTGGTTACCGAAGCGGTTATTGAAATTCATAACCGCGGTTCTCAAAAACCTTCAAAGACCCGATTCCGGGGTGTGAATCACCTAGGTCTGCCTGGCTCCGGTTGTGGTCCCAGCCAGGCTGTGGCGTACATGAACCGCCGGTTCTCAGTACCGAGAAAATCAATTCAGAACCTTTAATTGGAACCTGCAGTTGGCCAAAAACCGAGACCAGAACTGAAATTGAGACCCGGCCTCCAGCTAGAACCAGAATCACCTCCAAAACTTGTTTTATACAAATTAGGTGTTTTTTTTTCTTTAATTTTCAGTTTTTCAAGTTTTTTTTTAGGTGGTAGGGTAAACTGGCCCATCACCGATCCCCTGCCTATGACCAAACATTTATTTAAATATTCATAATATGTGCTTTATTTTGAATGATTTAAAATGTTATGAGAGCGCTACCTCAAGCTCTCAAAATCATCTCAAAATCATCACCGATCCCCTGCCTATGACCAAACATTTATTTAAATATTCATAATATGTGCTTTATTTTGAATGATTTAAAATGTTATGAGAGCGCCACCTCAAGTGCAACTGAAAAGGAATAATGAAAAAATAACAAGGAAAAAACAAGCTTTTCAACTTACAAAATGCATTTATTTATTTATTTTCTTCTCTTCAAACCCCTCTACTTTCAAACCTCATAACTTTCTTATTTTTTATTCATTTTAAATGACTTAAAGTGCCATAGGAGTGGCACCTGAAGTTCCATAAATCATCTTTGAACTCTAATAGCAAGATATAAAGAAGTTTTCAATATTTGGGCCTTTGTAATGTTTGATGGCTTGTGTTTTTTTGAGTTTTTAACCCCCTTTACTTTGGGGGGTTTTAACTTCCTCATTTCTGATTCATTTTCAACTATCATTAGATGCATGAAGAGGAGGGGTTCAAATTTTGTTTGGATACCAAAAACAACGGAGCCCTCCCCTTGGATCCGGCCTGTCTTGAGTACTTAAATGTTCCATCACCAGCCAGTCTACCCTACATGTTTTAAGGATGTTCTTGAATTTCCACTAAAAACCACATATGGGAAGGAACACGAGAAAGGAGAATCAAAGAAAAAACCTATGTCTAGTAGAACAAAATGATATTATTGAATAAGTGAGGACTTTATGGATCTTTATTCAATGTTGCAGCACAAAGTGGAAAAATAAGGAAAATTATGTGAGAGCATGATTGTAGTTACTTGGAATAGACCAACCCCTGAGGTAAATGGGGAAGTGGGATGGTAGGCGCAAATTCTACCCAGAATTGCCCTCTGCCTATTAAATAAAACAATACAAATTATATTTTCAGAAGTACTTACAACATTCACAATTTGTGGTTTTACTCATTTTAATTCCTTGTAGACTAATATTCACACATTTTTCTTATTATAATTGTTGTTTCCTTGTTTTCTAGATTTTCTATCATCCGTAATAATCAAAAAAATTGATCATAATTCATAATTCAATTAGAAAAACATAATAGTTTAAAGTAGTCTCACTATTTCCTCATCAATATTTTATTGTTTTCTTTATTCAAAATTGAATATATCAAACATTTGTAATATTAAGTCTAGAAATCCAAAATGAAAAATAGGAAAGTTTGTCATTCAAAACCCAATAGAACTCTAAACTACTCACTATTTCATTGACCTTCTTTTTTTTTTAATGTTTAATAAATGAATAATTTTTTTGCTAATATAATTATATTACCTATATTAGGTTACTTCAACTATTATAGGGCTATTTTTCATTGTTCTAAGTTATTTCATCCTACATTATTTATGGTTATTTTCAAATATATATATATTTAATTATTTCACTTTAAGTTATTTATTATTTTATGTTATTTTTGGCTATTGTAGGTTATTTTACTTTAGGTTATTTGTGGTTATAATAAGTATTGGTGCTTATTTTATTGGTGGCTATTGGTGCTTATTATATTGAATGACTATTGGTTGTTATTTTATTGGTGGCTATTAATGGTTATTGGTAGGTATTTTATTGTTGGTTATTGGTGATTATTTTAAACTAAATTACCTTAGCCTACTAATGGCTATTAGTGGAATTATTTTATTAATGATTATTGGTGGCTAAATTATCATAGGTTATTGATGGCTGTTGGTGGTTATTTTATTAATGATTATTGGTGGCTAAATTACCATAGGCTATCGATGGTTGTTGGTGTTTATTTTATTAATGATTATTGCTACCTAAATTACCATAAGCTATCGATGGTTGTTGGTGGTTATTTTATTAATGATTATTGTTGCCTAAATTACCATAAGTTATTGATGGTTGTTGGTGGTTATTTTATTAATGATTATTGCTGGTTAAATTACCATAGGCTATCGATGGCTATTGGTGGCTATTTTATTAATGACTATTAGTCAAAATACCATAGGTTATTGTTGACTAAATTACCATAAGTTATTGTTGACTATTTTATTAGTGGTTATTGTTGGTTATTTTATTGTAGGCCATTAGCGGTTATCTTATTGGTGACTATTCTAGGTTATATTACAACTATTGGTGTTTATTATATTATAAACTATTGTTGGATATTCTATGTTATATTATCATAGGTTATTGGTAGTTATTTTATTATTGGTAGTTATTTTATTATGGTCATGATGTAAACCATTACTTCACACTTCATTGAAAGCTGCAACAAGGTTAATCCTAGATGAGAAATGTGGGGAAGTCCTTAGGTTCTGGTAAGTGCCAAAAGGCAAAAGGTGTGGCCAATGAAAGGTCGACCACCAAGTCAACTTTAAACCAAACTAATGCAATGGAAGCACGGTTTGCACATTTGGAATTGTTAGTGATGAGTATGGCATCCATATGGCGTCACAAGTGAAACCCACAACACTTGTGTTAGGTGATTATTTAGCTCAATGTTTCAACCTTGGATGTTTTTGTGGGGTTGGATTTTCAAGGTCATTAGGTCCAAACGAGATTGAATTGGGTGTTCCTAAATGATTTTGTTTCAAAGGCAACTGGTGATGAAACCTTGGTTAAGGTTTTGATAACTACATCAATTACTAGAGCAAGTGCTTGAATGCAGGAACCACAAGGTGCCGATGAGAGATTGGATATTTAGCATGGGGAAACGTAACACCAAGTTCATCTACCACAATCCTTTGTGTTAACCGACACAATTTGCACCTCGATGAATGCATCCAACCCTAGTAGGGAATTTATTATGATCACTAGATTGTTTGGTTCCATTTCAAGAACCCATGTGCTCAATAATGTGTTGGAGGCAACTAGGTTAGTGTGCTAGACTCCATTGTTTTCTGCCATGATTTTGGCAATGTTTGATTTTCAACCGGCTACAATATTTTGAATGGTAGCCACATTATGTGATGGTGTGGATACACTAAGGATGGTGGCTACACCTGTCAAGGATTCCTAGGAGGGCTTATTCAACCAACCACCAATTGGTCAGATACTTGTTGGTGACATACTTGTCGACCACTTACATGTTGACCTACCTATTGGTCCATTTGTTAATGGACTACTTGTTGGCCGATCACCTACCATCCAACCACCTGTTTTGGTGGTACCACCTTGGGAAGTTTGTTCAAAGCCCACTACACACTTGTGTGGAATCATGTCATCAAAATCTTGTTTTAGATTCTAAGAAAGATCAAATTCTAGAGGAACATTAATGCTTGTAAACTCATATATGTTGATTGATCTGTTGATTGGCATAAACCTATTATGATGGGGTTGGTTGCTGCAAATTCCATTTATTGTGAAGGTTGTTACATTAAAAGCCTTGGCTTTATGGAAGTTCCAAATTTCCACTTATTTCTATGAGAGATTAAAGTCAAGAAGCTAACACCAAAACATTGTGGCACATTATTGACAAGACCTTTCAATATGACACACCTTTGATGTGATGCATTGTGAGAAGAATTTGGCGATCAATATCTCGAAGACTATCCTTGAGGAAAAGGACACCAAAAAGATTAGAAATGACATGCAAGATTTAGGGACTTATGAGTCTCTATGGTTAAAGCCTCACCCTAATAGGGCTAATGAAATTGTCATGCTTCCAACTACATATGTGTTACCTAAAAAAAAGAATTCATTTTTTTTGGAGACAATGGCCAAGTTGAAATTACCCACAAGGTACGCATTAAGCTTCAAAAAACATATTTTAAAAGGAAAATTGGCTACAATGAATTAATCCCATGATTATCATGGATTGCCTTACAAAATCTTGCATGTTTGTATGCAACATCAAATGACCAAGGAGGTGCACGCAACCTTCATAACCATTTGCAAGGTGTTCAAACACATTTGCACAAAAATCTATGACTCATTTCAATATGAGGGCTTGAAGCTGGCAGTTATGGCTGCATTGTGCCATCATTACTAAAATTCTAGGTTTTTCAAACGCTCCAAGTTGACCAATTGGTCCTTTTTTATTAACGGACATGTCCATTTTGTCTAAAGGTTCGAGTCATGTATTTTTTGACCAACCAACTTGACTAATGTGACTTATTTAACTAATGCATATAGTCAAGTTAAACAACCATAATCAAAATGACAAATGGGTTTTAGTCAAATGAAACACTTAATCAAATTGAACATAAGATATTGACATCAATAATCAAAATGACCAATGTTCTATAGTCAAATGGAACATCTTAAATGTTTATTACATACCTACCTCCCACCTATAATCTTACAACCTACCTACCTACCTACTTAGATGTATTACTTATTTACTTATGTGTACTACTTACCTACCTACCCACCCACCCACCTATCTAAGTGAACTACATACCTACTTACTTACCTACCCACCCACCTACCCACCTACCTATCCACCCACTCACCTACCCACTCGCCCACCCACCCAACTACCATGTCCTACAACATACCTACCTAGTTGATTAACATCATACAACCAACCTAAGTTTATGTACCTCCAACCTACCAACTTAATATAGTTTTTTATGTTACCTACCTTCTTAACTACTAAATAATTGTATGTTACCTACCTACTTATAACCTACCTCCCATCTACTATGGCCCTACAAGTTATTTACCTACTTGTTTAACATTGTACAACCTACTTAAGTTTATGTATCTTCCACCTACTTAATTACAATTGTATTGTACCTACTATCTACCTACCTCCTAACTCCCACCTCCTTCCCACCCTACAACCTACCTACCTCTTCTACCTTCCTATTCACCTACCCAACCTGCCTATGACAAGTACCCTACCTAGTTTAATGAATGGAGTTTGAAATGGAAGAATCAAATTTTAAGAAGTTTTGAATTTTTTTATCAATTTGCTATTTTCAAAAATATTTTTTTACAACTCATTTAAACATTTACAAAATACGTTGATTTTATTGATTAGATCTTTGAATAAGTTACAAGATTGTGCCTTTATTTGCTTCATTTGAACAAAAAATATTAATTAAAAAAATATGCCAAAGTTGGGATTTCCAAATTGTTTCATAGTTAATAAGAAAAAAAAATGTTGCACAAGTTTTACCAACAAAAAGTTGTGTGACTTGGTGGTTAAAGCATTTAGATGATTCCATGAGGTCTTGGGTTCAAACTTGGGCAACTCAAGTACATATACTAGGTGGTGTATATGTGTACATATGGTGTAAGGAGGGCATAGTTGGTACCTACCAACCTATAATGTGGCAAAACATAATGTTGCCATGTGGCATATATAATGCCACTATGTGGGTTGATTCATATGGTGCCACATGTTAACATCAAATGATGCCATGTTGTTAAATGATTGATAAAAAAAAATTATTGGTTATATTTTATTAATAACATTTGACCATTGTTCAAAGGGTACCGGTCAAAAACTTCGATCAAAAGCACCAGCCTATAGTTGGTAAAAAAATCCATCTAGTTATATTAGACTTGCTAAAATCGACTTGTCCTAGAAAACTAAAGGGCTTTTAAGGTTGTCACTTTTGGGTTTCTTTTGACTGAAATACATAAAATTCTAGTAGTGCATCTTGAAAAGGCTTTCCCTCCATCTTTCTTTGATTTGATGACCCACTTGTACATTCACCTAGTTGAGGAACTTGACATTTGTGGACTTGTACTTGCCTGTTGGATGTACCCCATTGAACACCTATCATGAAAGACATGAAGGGGTATGTTCGGAACATGTGCAAGCTAGAAGGGAACATGGCAGAAGGATACATTTTTTACCAAGCCTTGAGTTTCTACACAAAGTACATGGAAATTTTTGGTGCAACGTGGAGATGAGTTTGGGATGCTAATGAGGAGGAAGGGGTTGTGGGGCATGTTCTTCAAGGTCCACACAAACCACGCCATTAAGCATGCAATTTATGAAATTTCATCCACACTTGTATGTGTGTGAAAACCATTATACAATATCTTCATGGCTCGAGTAAACATTTTGGATTTTGCCCTTTTGATATAAGTTACAAATGGTTATGGATTTAGTTAGATTTATTTGACTTTTGGTGCAAGATTTCCATGGCTTGACAAGGTTAGCTTTCACCAAAATCCCTAATTGGCAATAATATTTCTTTATTTAACCATGTACATCCAAATGGATGCAGGTGGTATAAGGAGGTGAAAGTTAAAAACATTAATAGGTTGGAGGCATTCCCCAACATCCCAACTTGGTTAACATAGGTTGTGGTTAAATCAAATGATAATCCCACATTTGAAAGCAATACTAAAGTACAAATTTTGTCAATCCCACCATCCTTGATTGCAAGGTCTTACAAATCAATGGCAACATTTGGGAATCATTTCCAAGTTGCTGCATGGCCTACAACAAGTAGTATGGTTACTTATGATTATGGGGTAATGGGAGAGTTTGCACACACACCCCCAATTACACATGACAATCGAAACCCAAAGTTATAAATAATGAATTATGTAGGAAAATGCAAGGAGATTATTGAACTTGATTATGGGTTCTAAACCAAGATAGTTGTCCAAGTAAGGGCTTGTGGTCCCATGTTGGGATGAAAATAGATGAATGGGGTTTCACCCTTATTAACTTTAGGAGGATGCTCCTTGCTAGGGAATAGCCATTTATATTTCTTTCTCAAGTGGAGCAAAAAAAATTCTTGAATTCCACATAAGAGCATGGCTAGAAGGTTGTCCTAAGATCATGAGCAAGATTTAAAAGAGTGGTACGTGAGATTATAGACATTGAACCTACAAAAGTTCAAGTTCCAATAAACCTCGCCATTACACCTAAGGAGCCCAATCCAATGGCTAGTGAGGGTGAGTTTGTTGCCTTTTTTGTTGTTTCAAAAGAAGAAGGTGAGTTAATTATGGATATCTACCCTTGCATCCATGTAATTGGTGGAAATTTGAAAAACCATGTAATGGATTTTCATTTGCCCGTTTCAACATTTTTTGATCATTGTAAATTTTTTGTGGTTGTAGGGCATGAAACCAACAACATAAATGTAGATCAAGGGGGTGAAAAGGATGATATAAGATCTAAGGATGGGGATGATAATGAGTTATTTTCAAATGCACCATCATATGGTAATGAAGCTAGAGAAGAGGGGTTTGTTTATATGCCAAAAGTTGATGATTAAGTATGGATCAAGGAAGCCCATGGTGGGAATTTGAAGGTCATATTATGGATGTATGTAGAATTCAATTGATTTATTATTTGGTCTGATATCTAAAATATTTTGATTGTATAGAAATTATGACTTGTCTTATCATGACATCATGTAAAAATCTCATGTAGGTGAGGAATGAAGTCTTTAAACGTGTGATTAAGTAACTTGCAACTTACATAGGTGGCACAGTGGTATGTTGTTTTGCAAATGAATTGATTTTCTATGATCAACCAACAATTTTGATGGACATATGTGATGTGAAACAAATCTACTCACTACAATAGATGGGATTAATTTTAATTTGATGTTATAATTTATTTTTTAAATAGATGTTACAATTATAAACAACTATATGTTTAAATCATATTAGACATTTAAAGGTTTATGGACAATAAAAAAAGGCTTAGTCACACTTTGGGGGAGCATGTTGATGATTACAATTGGATCACATATGGTATTAGATGTTTGTAATTTATTTTCAATGGACAAATTGGGTTTGATGTTTCACTTTTAAATTTTGATGGAAAATGGTATCAATTTTAAACATACATGGACAATTTAAATTAGATGTACATGATTTTTAAAAATCTTTCAGATAGATTTATCATTCAATTTTGAAGCTTTTGATTTATTCAAATAGATAGATAGATAGAATTAGCTAAAAATGGCTAAGCACACTAGATGTGAATTCTAAATATTTAATCATTGTCTATAGCTATATTCTTACACACTGAAGAATAAAGTTAAAAACATAAGGGTGTCATGATATTTTTCATGTTTATTCCATCTTTGCATTCATTTAATGGGGAAAGTACATTGGAATTTTGAATAATGGCAAATTGAAATCTTGGAATTGGCAATTTTGTGGTTAAATGTTTAACTTTTTAGTTATTAATCATCATGAATTTGTTCAATTTAGATTCATTAATATATCCCTATTTTCCTTATTTAACCCATATCAAAGGCACTAAAACCTTAATAACCAATGCACGGGCTTCAGGTGTTCACCAATGACCATATATGATAGTTTCAAAAAACATGCTCTCACACATGTGTCTACTAGAGGGTTGACCCCTTCCTGAGTTTGTATCTCTACCTTTTTCAGCCTTTAGAGCTCTATTTATTTCTTTCAAATCCTAACCAAGTTTATTCTATATCTCTATTTTTGTTGACCTAGGGTCTAAGTTTGTTTCAAATCCCATGTGGGCTCTCACCATCTCTCATTTCTTGTGTAATTAAATTAAGCAATTGCAACATCATTTCATAGTGGTGAGGGTGGGTATATGGGATCGAAACATTGTTCAACCAACCAAGCAACATAAGAAGAACCAATAAATCATTACAAGGAGTGGAGATTTAAGGATATTGCAAAAAACAAAAAGCACCTTGAAGAACTACTAAGAAGTGGTTAGTGTTGATAAAATCTTCACATTTTCCAAAGCATTTAGTTTTTTTATGCACAAATTATAATTTTTTAGACCATGTAAATGTTTGATTAGAGTATGAAATTTTTCCATCTGTCATTTTAGTTGAAGCTAATTAGGGTTTTTTTTTTCATGCTCACACAAGTCATGTTATAATGTAGAAGTTCGTTGATATATACTTGGGTTTTGTGATTAAACTTTTTAATGCGAAGTTTTTCAAAACATTTCACTCCTACAAATCCACCTTCCACCCGTGCATCAAAGGTTAGTGTTCTTGCACCCAAACCAATAGGAACTCCAAAAGGTCCGAAAGGAGCCATTGCATAACTACATTGCTAAAGTTTCCAAATATTGTTGAAGAAGACCATCTAGATGACTTGTTTTTAGTTCTAGCTAACTTCGATCACTTGCTTGAAGAGGACCCTAAAAAAAATATGCACCTTCCCTTGACGAAGGTTATGGTGACAACGCAAAAAAAAACTTCCACCATCAACCAAATGATACAAAGTTGGTGATAGTTTGCTGGTAAAGTCTTCCACAATTCAACAAGTATGTATAATCCTTTCAAAAATGTTCTACAACCCTAAACTTTGGGTGTTTCAAGGTGCAAAAGTTGGTAATGGTTTATAACCATAGTTTGGAACAATCCCTGGATCAAAGGTCTTTAAAAGGCACTTTGGGTGTTTTAGGATGAAAAAGGGCATGAGCATGTTACATAGGCTATTGGAGAGGCATCAACAAGGTCAATGGGTGCTAGGTGCTTGCCAATAAACCCCATTATCATACCTTTGAATGTTTAGCAGCAACCTAGCCCTTCAAATCAATATGCCCCACAAAGGCAGTTTCATGTTTTTAATCAATATGAAGCATATCCACAAGAACCTTCTATACATGAGGCACTAACTCAAACACTACTTACATAAGAGGTATATTGTGGAATATAGGTTGTCCAAGATTCCTATTTGCGACGACCAACTCCAGGTGGATATAAAGGTGGTGGACATGAATGAAAGCCATATTATTTGAAAGAGGGGTATGTTGATCAAGATGTTTATCCTCAAGAGCCACAATAATATTTGTCCACATGGAAGACTTTAGCCCTTGAACATGATAACACTATCTGTGAATATGCTATGGGTATGGTTTTTATGTCAATTGGTGAATTGAAATGACTAAAGCATTATAGTAATCGCAAACAAAATTGTGTTACAACAAAAACAACCTTATTAAAAAGATATGTTGTGCTTGGTGAGGATCCCCGAGATTTGAAATTGGTCATCATGGTAATGAGGATGGATTCCTATTAATTCCAAGTTGGAATACTTGGCTATCAGTAGTTAAAAGCCATGTTTTGCATTTGTGAAATTTGAATAGAAGAATAGATGGTCAAACCATAGAATGGTTGGAAATGATGAAGGAAAAATTGGATGCACAATTTGATTACACAATGTGCTTTGGACTTCAAGTACATGCAAGTCGTGTTTGTTAAGACTTTGAAAACACGACAAACCGAGTGGCTACGAATCCATGAAATAGGTTTTGGGGATTAGGTGTCTAGGCTCGAAATATTCTACATTGTGCTTATTTAAATCCTATTATAAGATATTGAGATAAGGGAATGTGTGCTTGGTCAATTTTTATCTTCATGTTTACATTCAAGTTATGACACTTAAGTTAGTTAGTTGGAATGGAATTGCGGGCAGGTGAATCCAAGCCAGACAATTGTACACATGTAATGTGGGAGGCATTGGTTAAGTATTGGATAGGGCTAGATTTTGTTTAGAAATGGGGACACATGGTTGTAGCTCATGCAATAGTAAAAAACCCCTCAAAATCAGGTCATGGTCATCTAATACAACAAAAGGCAAGAATAATAAGTGATTTGTTTAGACCTTATTATTTAGAGTCCAAAAGTATATTACAAGAGATTATAATATATGCATTGCTACTCAATAAGATATGTGTTGATCCTACCTTTCTATGAGTTCAAATTGCATGCTAATGGTGGAATATGGCACTATTTAATTTATTGTTGTCAGACAATTCAAAATGCTTGTGATTTGAACCAAAGTAAATTTTGCTAAATATGTATTTAAACCAACGACAATCATGCCTTAACCCCAAGTGAGGTCATGTTCTAGAAACTATATTTGATTTGGTCCTCAATTTGTTATGGTTTTGTAATTAAGATAGTTGGGTTTATGGAATTGTTTTTAAAAGCAAAATAGATTGTTAAATGGGGTGGTGTAGATTAGAGATCATGGACAACAACCACTATTGAGAAAGAAGTCAAGGACTATTGATATTAGGAGTGTTGCATTTGTGGTATTGTTTATTTGAAGCTCATGGTTTATAAGAATTGTCTTTTATGACTTTTGTATTAATGGGTTTACGTATTAGACAAGCCTTAATACCCTAGAACTTATATTAGTTGTACTAGTGTAACAATTTGTAACATGACTTTATGTATATAAACACAAATGAACCTCACATTTTTGTTGAATGTAAGACATTGGGAAAGGACTATTGTTGGATCATTCTAGAAAGGTGGAAGAGATGTTGAATTGGAAGGGTGCAGTTGATCAAAAACAAGATGAAGGAAATAAAAAATTAGATGAAGCGACATCTTTGATTAATCAACTACAATCAACCATGAACATGTTGATTGGCATGAACGAGGTTTTGGCATTAAAACTTTGAATTTCAGTGGTTGTAGATAATTTGGCACCAAGTGAATCAATGTGCACAAATGAGGTGCATGAAGGTACAAACCCATTGAATAATGTGTTGGAGATTATTGTTGTTAATGGGAATGGGGTGGTGCATGAACATCTAGTTGGAATGACAAAACAAGCAATGCATAAAGATGTTCATGCATCTAAGAAGTGTGATTTACAAGGCGTCGTGGGTGCACAAGAGGGTACAAAAGAGGTTTTAGGTTTCATTGATGTTGTGGACAATGTGAATATGCCACCAATAGCCACAATACTAGACAACCAACCAGAGAAGGCAAGATTGATCATGCTCACATATTGTACAATAATAAGCATGAATTAGAAGTGAATTCATTCTTTGATTAACATTTTTTTTTGAATTTGCAAATAGGAGGCAAAACCAAGTCTAGGAACAAGAATGAGGCCATCACATATTGCATCAAGGATGTCAAAATCAAAAGGAATTCAAGTTGTTCAAACTTTTTAACCTTTAGTCCTTTTATTGGGTTTCATTTAATGTTCATTAGATTTTAAGGTTAACTGTAAGGATAGGTGAAGTTCAAAGATTGTTCAAAATTTGTGTGGATTTGCCATTATAATTAACTAAACATTGATTAGCATTTACATATTTGTATCAACCTTGATGTTGTTAATGGACCCCATATTGAAATGAAAAGTTGGAACCATGGTCATATGTGTGCTTAATGGTAGCAAACGTGGTTAGAAGACTTGTCCTATTGATTATGTGGTTGTTAGGGTGAAGGACATGTATATGGAAACTACCATAACTTCTTTCATCCATCAAATGACAAATCTTGGAAAAACAACAATCAAAATAGAACCTTGGATTGTGGTTTTTTTAGTTAGCAATTTTTTTGAAACTAGATGTTTAATGGCCTTACCTATTAAGGATACTTGGTTCAAACATTTGTAGTTGAGGTATTATTTTTGGTGCAACTTTGCATTCTTATGTTGGGTTCTTAGTTTCATGCCATATGGATTGTGGTTTTTGACAATTCAAATGCATTGTTGGAGGTGTGATTAATACGTTTTTGTCAAGTTATTATTTAGATTTGATCCATACATGGAAGGTTTTGGTATGGAAACATATACATGTATGTTAAAACCCACATTACAATACCCCTGTAATTTTGAAAATAGGGAACCATGAAACATAAGCAAGAACAAAAAACCACATATTTAAACCCTATATTTTATTTAAACCCCCTATCTAACACATGTCATGTTTACATAGGTTGCCATAATTTAAATATAATTAAATATTATACATAACATTCAAAAATTCTACCACATGTCATTATGTGATTTGTCTTTCAGTGCCATGTGTTAATTTCGGTATGGACACTAAAATGCCACATGTTGACTAACAAAAAATAGTTTAATCCTAATATCAAAAAATCGATGGGGTAAATGGTCCATGTTGGATGAATTGTTTTCTTTTGAAAATGCCACATGTACACATTATATTGGCTAATTTTTTTATAAAAAAATTCTAATTCCTTTAATCCAATGGTTAAGATCAAACCTATATTTGACCATTATTACTATAGTCATGGTAATTAGAACCAGAGTCATTATTTTAAATAATCATTCATGACTAACCAAATTTACGACTATGACTAACAAAGATGACTTTAACCAAAACCAATATTACATGGTAAAAGTGATGCGTATTTGTGACTACATAGTCATGTAGTTGTAAATTAGTCTTATGATTACATTTGTAGTCGTAAATACCATTGTGACCGGTTGTGGGGAGATCGGACACCCACCTGGTCGGTCACTGGGTTTCTGCTTCTGGCATTGATCTTTTGCTGAAGGGTTTAAGTAATTAGATCCGCCAAAAAGGAGGGAGTGATGAAGGCGGCTGAGTTATGATCTGGGCGGCTAAGGTTTTGTAACGGACAAATGGAAGCTTGAATGAGAAGTTTTGGTGTAGGAAGGAAGATCCTTTAAGTTGGAACGGTGAGAGTGGTTAAGCAGTGAGCGCATTCTCTGGAGGTAGCGGAATAGCTGTTGAAACTGATGTCTGATCTTCTTCCGCTGCGCTGATCTGGTAGTTTTGAGGCTAGCAATCTCTCCAGGGAATTAGCATGTGAGGATCGAGAGGGACTGTTTTTGGTTTTCTTTCAAGGTA
>Ga0116228_10000177_pt1 | contig 43969 bp, 36 predicted proteins | sample S1TSphfallax_2_FD_89694 | JGI IMG/M metagenome (GOLD analysis project Ga0116228, IMG submission 89694) | Host-associated microbial communities from peat moss isolated from Minnesota, USA - S1T2_Fc - Sphagnum fallax MG | ecosystem: Host-associated > Plants > Peat moss > Unclassified | place...
GTCAAACTGCACCCAACATGTTCAACTAATGGGAGTTAAGTCATAAAGTGACCATAGATCTACGTAGTAATTCTATTTTTGTAAATAATGTAATTATAAAAATTACATGCTTTGCTCGACCCATTTACACTTATACAATTAAGTAGGGATGGAGAAAAGAGTTGAAAAAAATAAATATAGAAATTTTTATATTTCCATTTTCCGGCTTTTTTACCAAATTTTAGGATCACACACACATCTACCGTGGGTTGCAAACACTGGGAACTTGGATCTCTTCTACACGGACTTGAATCAAAAAACATTTCCTACTTTACGTATGTAACAAAGCTGTTGAGAACGAACTTATCCACGTGAGACACGTAAGTGAACATAATTTCAATCCACTCTTCGTTTTCAACTTGCTTACCAAATGTTGCTAGAAGCAACGACCCAATGTTTTCGGTGTTTTGCGATTTCTGTTATTTTCTTTAAAAGAGTAGCGTAAATGGCGATCGTCCACAACAAGACTGAGCCAAATATGACTATCAACAATGACAAGATGGAGAAAAAACTTATCCGTAACAATTTATTAATGAGTCTTTCTTATAAACAAACCCACCAAGCATTAAGAAAACGTAATGACCTGCCAAGAAATTTCAGTGCATCATATGAATTCCTTGTTGAATTGTTGAATTCTTGTTGGATTCCGTTTACCACCTTTTTTTTGTCCTGCCACTTCCTTCTCAAATGTACCCCAATGTTTTTTATGTGTTTTGTGTTTGGGCTGCCATGGTTGGATTGACTTGCCACCAGAATTGGTGTTGCTTGAATCAACCACAAAACCCACAACTTTGTGTGAATTTTCATCGGGAACTATAGACACATGAGACATTGAATTATACTAGATTAGTCATGGCCACATATTATATCACAAGACTACAAAACCTAAATTATTCAATTGAAATCTATCACTAGATTTGTCTTACTAATGGGTCCATGCATTTACATGAAGGTTGTAAAGGATTGCCAATAGGTATATCGGACAAACGAATAAAGGAACCTTTCTTTTTTGTAACCTGCTCATCCAATTGTCGACACTTTCATTTCAAGAAGGAATATCTTCCTTGTGCTGGAATAGGATGTTCTTCCTATGCGTAGATGGAACTTCCATTAGTCTGTCACCATCATTGCCATCTAGTTATGCATCAATTCTCAGTCCTTCATGAGGATTGTTTTATTGTGTCAGAGTTGTGTTCGTCTCTTGCTCCACAATAATCGCATCTACAACCAACTCAGGTATATGGTTGTCATGTGGAAGTTCAACAGCTAGAACGAAAACATGACCACAATTTACAAATGAATATAGTTTGACAGAATCCAAGATTTAAAGATTGACACAAGTTCATGCATATAAACACCCAACCTTCTAGTAATTTGGTTTTCAAAGTTAGAGTCATCTTACTTAAAGCTTGCGCAAGGCCTTTTTCACAAAATTGTAGGTGAGGTCATCATCTTCTTTTGAATTGCAATTTTCCTAGATCACAAGTTCTATGACTTCATTAGCTATCTGGTCAATAGCAAGGGTTGATTGTTGCAACTAGGAACTGCCCAGATTATTGGCATTCTGTACCTTGAAAGGTGAGTCAACCTCATGAGCAATTTGTTGTATTGAAGTTGATGGAGGTGTGATGGGAGTCCCATCACCTATGCTGGAAATTGGCTAAATGGGGCTCTTGAAGTTTGATTGCCCCAAATTGGCCCTCTTTAAAGCATGTCTAGAGCTTGTGGAACCTAGCTCTGTTTATCTTATTGAAATATTAGGTCTTACATCACCATGCCTTAAACCCTATGTCAAATGTAAATGCATAATATAACATGTATTAAAAGTCAAGAAGAACATTGACTAAAAAATATAGTCAAGCAACATACAATAGACCCCATAACTTGGACAAACTTACTTATCAAGAAGTTCTGCACACAAGTCATTTGAAATTACTAAGCATTGGACCAATGACCTAGTTCAACACTCTCAATACTTTCCACATGCTATTACATGTTTTGCATGTCTTGATCAAGTAGTCCCAATGACCAACAAGTAAGTTGGATGTTTTCTACGCACTTCTAGTAACCTATAAAGACAATGGATTCTTTCAAAGCACTCCCAATAACCTGCTACTACAATATATGCTTCCAAACATGGGTGCTTTTCCAAGCACTACCATTACCTAGCTAACCCAACAAGTGTTGTCTAAGCGCTTTCAATCATGTCCAAACACAATGGGTGCTTTCCGAGCACTCCCATCAACTAGTTAGCACAATGGGTGCTTTCTAAGCATTCACATTAACCAATAATCACAATGGGTGTTTTCCAAGCACCATTTGTAACCAATAAACACATTGGATGGTTAACAAGCATTCCAAGTGACCAATTAGCACCATGGGTGCTTTGCAAACACTCTTGCCACCCTATTAGCAAAATGGGTTTCTTTATAAACTAATCCAATAACTTGCAAGCACAATTGACATTTTCCAAATGCTCCCAATAACTTGTAAACAAAATGGCACCCTCCCAATAATTGCAACAACCTCTAAGCATAATGAATGTTCTTTGTTAATCCTTCTAGAACCAAGATTAATGCAATATTTTTAAAATCAATCAAACATTTATTATGCCAATTGATTAGGTTCCATTTTAATTATCAATCAAGCATGTTGTCACCCATATTCATTTTACTTAAATAGCAACTTGAAACTTAAGCTTCCTAATGATGCACCCCCAAGCTCCTGGATAGACTCAAATGTAAGTCTGAGGTGAAAATAGCGGAAAAGTAAGGAGTTGGGGCACGCTCCTTAGCTCATAGCACTTTGGGGGTAGAGGGGCGTGCTGGAGCTACAGGATGAGACTACGAAGAATGACAAGCAATCAATAACTCACATAGACTTGCACAAACCAAACAAGAAGTTGGTTAGTGCATAGCTAGAGAACTTTTGGTGCTAAGACGAACCACGAACAAACTCAGACTCACAAAACTCACCACAACCCGGACTTGGGGGAAGCCACCACCTTCCCCCTTATAGTATACTTTGTGCTTGGCCACAGGACCAACATCCAAATGGCATTTTGTCCCAGGACTCCCAAGTGGGAGTCCCAAAATTCCCAAAATTGGGTCTCTCACGACTTTGGGGGCTCATAACTTTGTTTACAGACCTCTGATTGATATGAGGTTTAAAATAAAGTTGTAGCCCTCGTCGAGAGCTTTCCAGCAGTATGCGGCATGCCACCTACACACAAGGAAATCGAGGCGATTCCCGACTTTTAGTGGTCAGGAGTCAAATTGTCAATTTGACTATCGACCTTTCTTTTGGCCATAACTTGTGTTTCAGGTGTCCAAATGGGTCATGCAAGCCCATTTTAGACATTTACGTTTTAAAAACTTTCCAATGATATAAAGAAGTCTTCAATCCAATGAGTTTTGACCCCTACAATTGCCCTCTAAAGATTTGAAAATCCATTGGCACTCCAACTCCCAAAGTGGGAGCTCACTTGGGAGGGTGAGGATTCATTCCCTCACACTTTTTTGCACTCCCGGGAGCATGAAATGTGACTCCCGAGCTTAATCTTGGCCCGCACCTTTGCAAACCCTTGCCTTAGTCACTAGCCTAAGGCTAGGGTTGCAACACCTAAGCACCTTCAACAAATTAAATTATAAATAAAAACCTTATGAAATCCAAGATCTAGAAACTTGCCAAGTACTCCCATTAATAACCTATAAGCAAAATGGTATTCTCCCAATGTTCCAACTAATTTCAAGCATAATTAATACTCTTTACACCTTATCAATAGCTTATAAATTACAACTCTTATGACTAAAAACCACTAATTGAATCATCATGAGCAATCCCTTTGGAACAAACATTCATGTGCATTTTTTATAAAACCAATCAAACACCTAATGTGCCAATTAACCAAATTACATCCCAATTTTGCAAAATAAAGATGCTAACACCACCACATTTCACTTGTTGTAATAGCTTGGAACTTTAATTTCCTCAAAACCAAGCAAAATGGAACTTGGACTTTAAATAACTTTTTTTGGTAAACTTTTTTATTGATTTTCAATTAGAGGGCAAGAAAATATGAAAAAATCCAAATAAACTCATTCCATGTAGAATTGATAATGTAGATGCATCTAATAAACACTTAGCCATCGACCTCCAAACTTCACTTAAGCCCAAATCATTTGTCAAATTCTTCAAGTCTTCATTTGGAACACAAAATCCTCAATTAGTCCACCAATCAAGATGAAAAAGTTCACCACAAATCAAACATTTATTATTTTCTCTTAAACCTTCAATCAAACAAAAAGGATGATAGGTGTGTTTGCATGAAGTAATAGTAATGTCGTAATAATCGTAGCCTCTATTACAAAATCCACAAGGCTTTACAGCAATGAAACCACAATTGTCAGATTTTATTGTTGATGCAGAATGTAGTATTGATTTAAGGCAAAATGAAACACCCTCCACACTCCATTTGCTCTAATTGAGCTTGAACAACTTTCTTCTCTTTTTCTAGTAGAGATAACTCTATGCCAATGTCATGAAGAACACGATCAAGGTTTTGGTGTTCAATATGATAATAATGAAACAACTTTTCACCTTGCATTGCATGTTTAATCTGAACATCCAAACCTTTGTTTGGATAATTTAAATCACTCTTCAAAGCATGATGCTTTTAATGAACTCCATCACACTAAAGTATCAAATTTTTCAAGTGGTCTTCTTCTTGTATACACATTTCTACAATACAAGCAAGCTCTCCATTTGAAAGCATTGCATATGAACCCACATTCAAAAAAAAACATGTACCCTTAAAAGTTCAAGAACCAAGCAAATTGATTTCTAAAGTCATGTCAAAAGAGAGCCATCACCTCCAATTGACTAATGAATCAAACTTGTTAACAAGTGTACAACAACATGTTTCACCTAAAACATGATGAAACCAAAATAAAACCTAAACCTACTTTCTTTTGAAGTTTACATCAAAGTTGTGCGATCGATTTCACTTCTTGTTCCACTATTGCTACTACATCATGCACTTTTGCATCAATAGCTTTTCAATCCTTCAAATTGAACCGCAGTCTAATCATTTTTACCTTCAACATCTTCTTCTCTTTCTACTTCTACTACCCTTGCAAATGCCCACTTCTCCAAGTTGCACAACAAAGCTTGTAGCTCTACAACCCTTTTCATGTCCACTAGCAAAATTTCATATGGACACATAACCTACTATTTCAAGTAGCTGGCTTTGATCTCAAGTTTTTGAGGTCCAATGTTGGCTTACTTTCAAATCACATCTAATTCCTTCTCTTCCTATGTTTAAATTTGAAACTTCCAAACTTCCACTATGTAGTTTCCCCACTTTTTTTTCTTCCAAGCCTCTTCTTTTGATGTTGATGCCATTGATTTCACCTAGTTAATCTCATATCCTCTGTACCCCTTCACTAACCATAGCATAAAGTCATTGTTGGTTAGATCTACCAATGAAGCCTCTTCAAATCCCATTTTGTTTCAATACGAAGACATGGGTTTGTCAACTTCAAGTTGCACTTCGGTCCAAAAACCTCCAGCAAATCTTCCTCACATACATGAAAATTGGTAAGCTTTGTTTTTGAATTCAAACCCTTGTTACAAGTAAGCGTTTAACTATTGTGAAATATTTTTTCGTTTGGAGCCAATAATCTATAACTTCCCATGGTGGGAACTTTACATCCTCTCTTTTGATCTTGTGCTCTTCTTTGACCATTTTGATTAATAGATCTCTTTGAGTTTCTTCACAAACAACTAACTACCTTAAGTTTCAAAAATCGAAATGTTAAATATGACCTCCCTAATACACAGGAATAATTTAAGCTCATTTGATTTGAGCACTAAAGTAATAAAAGCAAATGTGGGAGACTCAATTTCAATTTGCACACAAGTGGGAGAAGCTCTAAGAATCAACTGAACTTACACTCTTACGACATGAGAGAAACTTACACACACATTTTGATCTTGTCAGGATTCGAAAGACATGTGACAAGCCATTTGACCAAAAACACGTGTGTGGTAACAATACCATTTCAAAAAATTGACTATCGATGTTCAAAATTGACCATACTTTCATCCATCCAGGTGAAACATGAAATAAGAATCCACAAAGTGTGTGGATAGTCCTTAAAAATTATTTCTCAAATTTTTGAAAAATTACCATGGAAACAATGTATATCAAAAAATTCATATAATTTTTTAAATAAATTTTTATACTTTCAAAGTTGCAACTACAAAATTTTCATGAAAATTCACCATGTTTCAAGATTTCTTTTATGTCTTTAAAGGACTCAAGAAAAGCATGTGGACAAGTGGTTTTTTTGTTTCAAAAGTTTTTTTTCATTATCAAATGTTCACTAAATCATTTCAATTTTTTTGTGAACTTTAATATATTTCACAAGAAGGGATCCATGTGTTCAAAAAATTCAAAAAAATAAAAATACATGTATGCTTTTAGATTTTGATACTTAAAGATCCTTAAGCACTATTATAATTTCGAATTTGTAATCATGGTCCAAAGTAAAATTATAGATTTTACTATAATCTAAGGTTTGATGCAAAAAAAATTGAATTTTCATCATGTTATATGTCATATTTGGCTTCAAATTTGATATTATGTTTGAAAATTTGTGCAAAAAATGCAATATAAACAAATAGAAAACTACAATGTGGAAAATGCAGTCCTTGGAAAGGATTTTAACCTTGGTGTGATTGGTTCTTTATTTCATACTTTCACCCATCCCTTTTAGCAAATCTTAATGCACCACATCAACATTGTAAAATCATGATTGTTTTCCAAGCATTAGGAAAACCAGGCGGGTTTAGCTCTTATTAGCACATTTTTACCCACCAAGGAATTAAATGAAATTATATGACCAAGACTTTTGTTTCTTGTCCATGTGAGACTCCTAAATGATTCAATATAGAAGATCATTTGAGTTTACTTGTACCAACGAAGTTTGTTTAATGGTGGTTTAACAACTCATTGAAGTTTTGTTTATGTTTACAGCTAGATTTTTTCACAAGATTCAAGGCATTGCACCTTGATGTCATAATCGAGGATTAACTTCCTTCTACAAACTTAAACCTTACTTTGTGAAAAAAGTACATGATTTCAATAATTGTTGCAATTACCACCAAGAAATGGTGGAAATCAAAACAAGGTTCAACAATATGCATGCCACTGCAATTCATCATGGGTTACAAAACTCCACTTGCAAGTGCAAATGCCTCTTTCTTTGTGCAAACTCTATTGATGGAACTTTTCAACATGGGACTTTTAGTTGTCAAGCCACCACCCATGCATTTGAATGGATTTTTGACTTGCATCAAAAAAGATTTTGTCCCCTAAGGATTTTGGCTAGAAATGGTTCAATCTTGATTGTATCAAGGGTAATTGTTGGAGTTGTGGCTTCCATATTTTGCCAATTTGCAATATAGAAATAGATCCAACAAATGAAAATTTGATGCCTTGGAGGTGCTTCCAAAAGGTTTTTATAGGTGACATCTAAGTAGGAAAACCAAAGGAGGTTGTTCATCTAATTTATAAGCTTACAAACCCATGAAAGTCTTTGGAATTTGTTGCCCCATGCAAAGATCCCTAAATTTTTCATGCATGATCATGTAGGAAAATAGCAAGATTCTTAATACAAGTTGTTAATAGAAATGTTGAAGGAAGGTGAAGTATTTTCACTCATTAACTTTGATGAGAACTATTTTTTCAAATGGCACAATGAGATACAAAAAAAATATTGGTGTAATAATTTCACTAAATTAGGGAAAAAAATGAATAAAATTGAAAAGAAACTTGGAAAGGAATCTTTTATTGTAAAGAAGTGGGAATGAGGGGAACATTTCAAAACAAAAATTGCCCACCCCCAATTGGGGGGCAAGTAATTTCATTCCAAAATGTTCTTGCAATTTATGGAAGAACATATACACTTTTGGAAGTGTCATCCAAATACATTGAATTTTTTTTGCCAACTCTTTATGTGTAGGGTAACACCTTCAGATGAGGGCATTGCCGAAACAAGAGGCCCGCACAAGGCGAAAGTTGAGCGCAAAACCCATATGCTGGTACTGCCCTTGTCTAAAGGTGTTACACAAAGTAAAGACAACCCAAAAAAAATTCTTTCAAATTTAATGGACAAGATGGACTAAGAAACAACAAAAATAAACGACATACATTGAAAGAATAAAATGAATATGACAAGGTGTGATCACATCTATGGACGACAACTTTTTCAATTATACAATTGTCTTGAAAATAACCCCATTCCAAAATAATAAGAAGTTTATGGAAAACATATTTTTCCTATTACAATCACTGAATAAGTTGGAATTTTTTTGGGGTAGGGGTAACAATTACAAAGAAACATGCAATAAATTTCTCAAGAGTTGATCTCAAAATGCAAACACCGCAATAACATGAATAATCACTTAACTACTTGGATGGATTTTCACCAAAACACTACAAAAACTTGAAAGTTGAAATCTAATGTCATGCAATTGTAGATGCAAAATAAATTAATGCCCACATAATCTATGTACGATAGAAAAGATTCGAATCAATACAAAACAACAAAGGTTGATCTTAAACACATGACTGCTAGAAGAAGATTTTTGCATTCGATCAAATAATTGGAAGATTGCTTCCGAGGTACCTTGCAAAGATACATGAAAACAAAATCAATTAACTCTAAAACAAATAATGAAACCATAAGAAGAAAGTTCATATAACAATGCAAAAAAATTATGAAATTTTGTTTTTAGAATTGAAACAAAACCAAAAACTTTTAGACACAAAACTCTTGTGAATGGTGAAAGTTAAATGCAATTCAAACACATTGTTGCACACATATGTAGCACAAAGTTGAAAATCCAAAATCAAACGATGGCCCAAACTTGCAAAGTGAGATATTGTTTGGGCGAAATGACAATGCAAGTGAGAGAGTAGTTGGGTGTAGAAAAGGAATAATGCCTCCAACCCGATGTTAATATTAGAATTGATGAATTATGAATGAAACAAAACTTTACCCTTTAATTTTGTTATTAACCTAGACATGTGTATGGTTTAGATTTCTTCATTTGGATAGTTGAGATTAATTGATAGTATTCAATTGTTTTAAAAATATGAACAACTTTGATTTGATAGATTTGTTAAAAATCCAACAATGTAGATCTATGAACCTAAACCTAAATAGTTTCTATGACTATACATGTGCAAAATTGGATTTAATAATGGTCAATTGAATGGCTTGGATTTGTTCAATTTGATGCCCAAATGTGATGGCATTCTTTTTTCTAGTCACAAAGAAACATGTGCAAGATGCCTCCTAATCAACAATGGAGATCATTCACGAAAACTTATATAAAAAGTGGGCTTGCCAAAGGGTTCAGCCTCTTTTGCACCAACATTTTGTCAAGGTTTTAACAATGTGTAAGGTTGCCTCCCTAACATCATCATTGTCTTTTTTTTTTCAATTGTTGCTTGTTTCTTTTTTCACATGTATCTTTTGTGTTGTGTGTTTTATGTCTATCCTCTATTCTTTCCATTCATCATTTGTGTTTCATTGTTTTTTGTTTACATAGGTATTTGGTAGGTTGTTATTGGTTTTTTCTAAAAATTGTGCAAGTGCAATGGCGGTGATTCATCCACTTTCATTTGGCTTTTGTGGACTACATAGCCTCATAGCCTATGTTTTTGGTTGTAATTTGCATTTTCTTTTTCCAACAATTTTTGACATTTGATGCATTTCCAATGTTTTCAATTCTTGATTTGTGATGTTAGCGCTTTTGACATTAAATGCATTCTCTTTTGATGATTTTTTAATTTTTTGTTGTTTTGGTTGAGAATCCTATTTTGTGCATTACTCACTAGGTCTCTTTTTGGTAAGGTCTAATTCGCAAATCTAAGCTTCCTAAGGTTTATATATTTGAATTTGTTGTTGTTGATAGATGTTATCTTTTTGCTAATTGTTTTGGCTTTTTTTTCATTTATGGTTGAAAATTCGGTGTTGCACATTATAGATTGATTTGTTTGTTATTGGATTCAATCTACAGATCAAGGTTTTTTGATAACTATATGTTTGATATTGTTTCTAGTTGATGGATATAGTTTTGTTGTCTACTTTTTTTGTTTCTTTTGGATTTGCTAATGAGTGGTGTTGCAAATTACTAACTACATTTTTTTGGGCTAGGATTTAGTCAACAAATAAAGGTTTTTTGGTGTCTGTGTGTTTGATTCTATTCCAAGTTGATGGAATTTGTTGAAAGGTTATTCAACAATGTCAATGATGTTGCCATTAACAAGGTATTAAAGTTGGTTCTAATGCACTTAGAGAAGAAGAAACTTCTAAAGTTGGCTATGCATTGAGGTTGTTTAACTCTCTTGTTTCAGAAGATTTTCTTGACCTTGTTAATACAACAAAGATGTGGAAAAGGAGGCCAAAATAGAAGTAGATCGTGATAAGTTGATTCGAACAATTCATGATTCAAGGACCTAGATCATTGGGAACTTGAAAACATTTGAATTAGTGGTTGACACGTAGTGTTGATACATAAATTTGGGTTGTGAATGTTTTTGACACTTGGCATTTTTATGGAAAGCTTGACGTTTTCATGTCAATTGCAAATCTACACATGTCGAATTTGAAGCAGTTGATCAACTATCTTTCAGAATTCATGCTATAGGTGGCAAAAAATAACGAAAGCATGTATCCTTCGACAAGGTTGTACGATTTGTGTTTTTTTTTTTGCTTTTATTTTTTCATAATTTTCTTTGTGTGTGTGCTTCTTTTTTACATGTTCTATGAATGAATTTTGTTGTTGTTATTATTGTTGTGCAATGTTACAATGTTATTTCACACTTTCAATAGAGTCATCATGGGTTTAGAAAGGCTACACGAGCAATCAAAATTGGTGTGTTCAAATTGAAGTTCAACATTATAATTGATTACGTGTTTGAAATAGTGAAGTTAGCAATGAATGAAAGGATCAATTAATTTGTTGTGGTGGGCCTTGGTAGGGGGGGTACGTAGTTTGATGTCCTTTCATTGATAGAAGAATGACTTATGTTAAGATAAGAAAAATGTTAATTGATGACAACTCAAAGTTTGAACCTCCATTTCAAGTATTTTTCCACTCAAAATGTTCTGATTTGTGGTGCAACTAAGTTAAGGAGAGTTGAAGATACTAATTTTTCATTGCATGAAGATGAGTTTGGTCCTTTTATAAGGTTTTTTTTTTAAAAAAAATTCCCTATTTTTTGGCTTATTTCCTTTCTTGTTTATGGTTTTTGTGTTTCTTTGTTTGGATTTTTCTTTGGTTTTTATTTTTGCAAGTATCAACAAGGTTAATTAAATGATTGGAAGTTCAGTGTCGACCATTATGCTTGGAACATCATCGCTCAACTATGAATTATTACATTGCTAATGTCATCAAAACATATAAGGCATTGATTTTACATTGACTGGTCTTTACTAACTCCTTATTGCATCCACTTTTTCTCACTCCAAAGATCAAATACTTGATGGGGAAGGATGAACTTTGGTATATGAAGATTTTAATAGGTAAAAATACCCTACATTTGTTGAGTAAACGGCTGACAAATGACTTGTCTTCCTTGAAAGGTAAGCTACAAATAAGATTGGTAGAGGTTACCATATCTCCAATGGTAGATGCACTTGTTCCCATTGAATATGGCATGAAAGTTTCTAGGCATTGTGATCCTAAATCATTTGCGAAATAAACATTTTGAACTTTTGTGTTATTTATTTTTCAAGTTTGAATTTTTGAACATCTTTTTTTTGCCGCATTCTCAAAATAGATTTATTCCTTTCATTTTGTAGGTATGATAAGACAAATTAGGGAATTCGGAGTCACATTATGCAACTCATTATATCTAATGAGCTTAATGGAGATCACATTTTGTTTATTGCAGTTTTTGTTCAACAGCATGAAGTTTATAAAATTTCATGTATTTCAATTTTTTACTTTATTTTTCAATTGTTGTCTTTCATTTAATTTGTTGGTTTCATTTTTTTGTTACTTCCTTATGAGGTCTTTCCCTTTTACTTATAACTAATTATTTAATGTTTTCTTCAATCGCAAATTAATGATGTGTGTCCACTTGCTTCTACTCCTTTGGCATCCAATAAGGAAAACGTTGTTCTAAGTTTGCAAATCATGGAATTTGTTTCTATAATTACTAGGTCAAGGACATCTCTTAGTTATTTATGTCATGAAGAGGACATAGATTTTTGAAACTTTGTAGAGGGGTCAACATCTTAAAAACATGTAATGAGTAGGTATGATAAATGCACATTAATTGATACCTTTGTAGGTGATCACCAATTTTTAAACCTTACCAATTATAACATTACTTTCACAATTTTAGATTCGATAGCTATTGTGTCAAGGGGGTAAGCTAAGTATTTGATTCGGGATGAACAAGGCAATCAGGATAGGGACTAATTATGGAACTTTGTTAGTTTGAATTTTGAATTCTTGTTGTTTTGTATCATAATTGTTGCAACCCTAACATTGGGTTCGCGATAAAGTGTGAAGTGCAAGGGTTTGTAAGGCCAAGAATGTGTTTAGGTGTGAAACACACTCTCACAATTGGGGGAGAATGCAAAGGATGAAGCCTAATGACTCCCAAGTGCACTCCCACTTTGGGAATTGCACTTGTGCAGGAGTTGTGAATGTTTAGAGCCTTGATTGGTAAGGCAAACAAGCACCAAATTAAGCCCCAAGGATAACATTAGAAAGGTCTTCAAACATAGATGCTTAAAGTGCCCTCGCATTATTCATTTAGACCTGATTTGCATAAGTTATGATAAAAAAAAGGGGGCAAGAGTCAAATTGGAATTTGACTCCCGACCACAAATCCTTGAAAGTAGGGGTCAAATGACGTCTAATTGGAGCATACTATACATTGCTGGAAAGATATTTTCAAGGGCTATAAGATAGTGTCCTCACATTTTCAAAATAGACTTGATTTGAGAAAGATATAAATGTTGAAAGTTTTGGGACAACAAGAGTCCCAGTTTTGGGACTCCCACTTGGGAGTCCTGAGGAAAAGTGACGTTTGGGTGTAGTCCCTAGGGAGAAGCACAAAATATACTATAGGGAGGGGAGTGGTGCCTCCTCTCAAAGGTTGCAGGCCGTGTAAAGCTTGTGCTTAAGGATGTCCCTACTAAGAGGATGTCCCTACTAAGTCCATTACACCATTTCCATTCAACTTGCACTAACCACCCTCTTTTTTTGGTTGTGCAAGTTGATATCATCTTGAACTCTCGTTTATGAGTTCGACTTAGTTTCATCCCAGATCTCCAACACACCCTCCTACCCCGAAGTGCTACAAATTACGAAACGTGCCCCAACTTTTTACTTGTTCCGTTGTTTCATTTTGGGACCTACCTTTGAGTCTCTTGAGGAGTTTGGGGGTGCATCAATAATGATGTGACTTGGGATGGTTCAAAAGGGGGAGAGTTCTAGAAAACAAGAGGAGGAGAAGAAGATGAGATAGAGAGATTTTTGAAAGAAGAATAGGAAAAACTAGAAGTACTTGTGGTAGAAAACCATAAACTTTGTTTTGATGTAACACAAATTTTAAGTGTTGTTTTGCGATTTTTTAACAAAACCTGGGATTATGTTGTAATTTGGATTGATGTTTTCAATAATACATAAAAACACAAAATTTTACAGTGAACTTTATATTCAACTTTTGTGTGAAATTTTTATAGTGCTAAATTATGATGAAATGAATTGTACCTTTGTTTCTAGAGTTTTTTACAATGTATTATGAAGTGCATATTCTATCTATATGCAATAACCATGAATCTAATGTGAGAATGAATTGTAATGTTAAATTTGTTGAGACTTAAGACATAAATAGTGAACATATGCTTATGAAATGCAAATATGTTGTTATAGTAATTTGAAATATTTTACAAGAATATAAATTCCATTTCTACCATTTGGCAACCATCTTGTGGGCAGTTGTATTTTTTTGTTATTTCTTTCAATAATGGGAAGGTTTTCTACAAATTTTGTTGTAAATTATGGATGAGAGTGTCCAAACGAATAGTGTTATTTTTTGTTCAATTCAGAATTTTAAGGGGTTTATTAGAAAGTATTAAAGGTCTACACGATTGACACCATAAGGACTACAAAAGGATCTACAAAATCTGAAGACAAAAAATTATGAACAAGAAGAATCGGATGGTGACCCAAAGTTTATAATGACAATTAGACTTGGAGGCAAATTGACAAGCTATTGAACATCAAACAGAAGATAATACTGAAAATGGAGAGGAGGATGCAGGCTTATAAAAACCCCATATTGGAATTTGATGTTGGACAAACAAGTGCTGAGAACAAAAGAAAGGCTTGTAGGGCACATGTCGCTTCTACCACAAAAAGTGGTACGATGAGACGTATGGACTAGGGTCTTTCCAAAAAGGCACAGTTAAAGACGACGATCTCCACAAAGATAGATGTAGTCAACTACTCATCCGAATGAGTGGATGCAATATATTTTTTGGCTGTAATCTATAGTTCAGAGTCATAGAGATTAAGACAAAGTAAAAACTTTTGTAATACTGGGACAATTACATGAAATTTCAAGTCCAAAGTTGGTGACTAACCGAAGGAGGGATGTTATTAGAGGTATACAACCTAGGTTTGTGTATCAGTCTGCATTTCCAGATTATTATGAACCAATGGAACATTGGGAGGTGGATGAAAACACCAATGTTAATATGTTTAAGGAGACTGAGGAAAATTACCCAAGATCATATGAGTATGTAGAGGCATAGGTGAATGCGTTGGATGAAATACTGTAATCATACTCTTATTAAAGGAATCCAGAGTTAGATCAAACAAAGCACATAGCCGAAACACAAGATCATGAATCTGTGGATTCAAAGATGATTAGGTTACTTTTAAAGGTTTGTGCATTCTATGAAGAAAAAGGACATGCAATCATGGATTGTCCTTTTGTGCCTTTTCACATCATAGCAAATATTGTTGACCATGTGGAATTATAGAATGTGGCAGGAGTAGTAATAGATCAACCATGGGAACAAGAATCAGGAATTTTTATAGTCTAGAACAAATTTAGAGGCATGGAGTTGAAAAGCCAATTGGGACCACGAAGTCAACATATTCATTCATCTATTTCAGACCAGGAATAGAGAACCAGAAGGTTATTCACATCCACATATAACATCACAATGGATATCAATGGGTAACCGCAGAATGGAACATCATCAATCTCGAATTAGCATAGCTCCACCAATAGTGTTAGAAGTGGCAATTGTTGAAACTCGAAAACAACATGCTGAAATAAGAATTATTTAATCACTTGGTGTAGGTATAACAACCACAGGAGTGGAAACAATTCTTACGCCTAACATAAATGTTGTCAAAAAGGAAGTATTAATTGGATCTACAACAAAATTTTCGCAACCCCACTTTGGGTGAAATGGGAGGATGAAACTCCCACTCCCAAAGTTGGGGATTTGGAGTCCTCCGAGACTCCCGAATGTTTAGGGTTCGACAGCAGAAGTCAAAACACCTCGGATTGGGGTGTTCTTGGTGTCATTGGAAAGGTCTTGAAGTTTAAATGTCCAAAATGCTCTCTCATTGGTCATTTGGACATCTGCAGCCCAAGTTATGGGCAAAAGAAGGGCCGGGAGTCAAACTGGTAGTTTGACTCCCGACCACTAAAAGTCAGGAATCGACCTCTTCCCGACATCCGAATCGAGAGTGCTACATGGCGTTAGAAAGCTCTCGAAGAGAGCTATAACTTTGGTTCAGACCTCGTCTTGATCAGACTTGGAAGTCGGGAGATATAAGCTCCCAAAGTCCCGGGACTCCAACCAGGACAATTTCGGGACAATTTCGGGACTCCAACTTGGGAGTCCCGGGAAAAAGAGCCATTTGGATGTAGCCCCCGCGGAGCGTTGCAGAGAATACTATATGGGGAAGGTGGTGGCTTCCCTCGAGTCCGGGCCGTGGTGAGTCTTGTGTGTCAAAGTGCCCGTGGCTTGTCCCAACACCCAAGGGTGTCCCGAATGCAAACTAACCCTCTTGTGGTTGGTGTTTGGATGCAAATTCAAGCCTGATCTTCTAGTCCCTCTTCCTAGTCTAATCCTGGGACTTCTAGCACGCCCCTCTACCCCTCTATAGTGCTGGAAGTTGGGAGCACCCTCCAAGTCCCAACTTTTCGCAACTCTACATAGTTGAACCCTCAAGTGGGTTCAACAAGGGACTTAGCAGTGCGTCAAAAATTGGGTAGTGGATCAGGTGGAGTTTTGACAATAAGGAATTTGAGTTGAAGTTCGACACTACTAGCAACTACTATTAAAGTGTTTGGCATACCTCAAATGGTGTTTATTAATTCAATAATAATTACTCATGTGAACATGACTACAAATCGACCACTCATGAGCTCAATGATTGCTAAAGGGTGCAAAAGTGCAGATGCCATGCATTCAAGAAGAGGATACTGAGAACTAATTGTTGTAACTACACCAATTCTTGATCACAAAGATGGCCATTATGTTAGGCCAAACGAGGTAGCTCTTAAGTCTCCTAATTTCAAAAAAGATGTTGATCCAGATGCTCATGTCAAAGTGTTCAATTTTGTAGTAAAAATAAATGTAGAAACTTCTGAAGAATGTATCATCAATGTGTTTAGCTATATGCTAAGAAATATGGCATTGGATTAGTGCCATAATTACATGTCAAAATCTCCTGATTTTATTTTTTTGAAGCTTACACAAGCATTTTGTAAATGTCATCGGAAGACTTAGAATGACAAAATATATATATGGAGTTGAAGAACATGAAGCAAGAGGAGACTAAAAGGGTGGAAATTTACGATGAGCAAATTCAGAAGTTGGCTCATAGTTTACAAGTACCAACCACTGATAATTTTTTAATTATTATGTTTAAAGCTAGTTTACAATCATAGCTTAGAATTGCGATTGCAAGGATGAAGTGGTCAACATTATAATAGCATAAGGAGGTGACAATGTTGTGTGAAGAAAGTATGATTACTACAAAAGCAAGGAGTGCATTGTTAGTACCATAGAGTATGAAATAGGTAATACTAACAAGAACACAAAGTAATACAAGGAAGACTGACAAACATTACATAAATTGTGGGATGACAAATTGCAACTAAAAACATGTAGAAAGAAGAAAGAGTAGACCATAGTGGTAACCACAAAAATGACACAAAAAACACAAAAAACATCTTCATATGCATGTCACATCTATGGTTTTAATGGACATAAAATGATGGATTGTCCAAAGTTTGTTGAGATGCAAAAAATGTTTTATGGGAAATCTATGACAATAGCTGAAATTCAACCTATTGTTGAAACACAAACAATCATTGTAGATGTGAATGTGGTGGATGTTAATGCTACCACAAGAAGTAAAGCAACTAAAGAATAGGTGTTCGAGGATAAAAAACCAAGAAAAGCAAAGAGTGTTGCTAACTTGGAGAAAGAAGAACAGTTGAAGCAATTAATGGTGGAAATAACTCAACAGATTCAAAAAACACAAATTCAGACAAAAAGGCCATCCACATCCATGGAGGGATGGAACACAACCTAGTTTGGTATGCCAAATACTACTCCTATGGATGCACAAAAATCTCAGGAAGAAACTGATCACAATAGAAGAGATTTTTTTGGACATTGGTAAGCAAATGCTATAAACACATTATATTTTGAACTTAGGAAAGTTGCTAAAAATAGCTTTTAAACTAAATAAATATCTTTGGTAGAAGTTGAAACTAGAGAAAACTAGAGTAATGTAAGTAAAGCAACCATAGTGAAACAAGTTGGTTCTTTAGTACCAGAAGCAAGGATAACTATTGTAGCAATAAATAATCATATGGCAATTATCCAAGTATAGATTGGGAAGAATACAATAAAAGGTGTGTTGTTGGATGGAGGTTCTAAAGTTAATATTATCACAAAATAGTTGAGATTGAGGTTAGGGCTTCCAAAGCCTAAACTTGCACCATATAATACGAGGATGGTAGATTAAACAACCACAAAACCAGTGGGGTTGATCAAAGATCTAAAGATATATGTTCATGGGCATTCCTTACATAACTAAGTTTACTATACTTTAGAATAGTGAAATAGATTCTTATTATTCCATGTTGTTGGGGAGACCATGGTTGAAGGATGCTAAAGTGGCACATGATTGGGGAAGTAACATTGTTACCATACAAGGGAATAGGACAATCCAAACAATTACAATTACCAAACATTTGAGAAGTGTAGTAAGAAGACTAAAAGTGTTATTGTGCTACAATTATCAAAATGGCATCACAAATGAAGAAGAAGATATCATCTTTGCTATAAAACCAAAATTGTTCTCCATAGGAACAATGAGTTTACCAAAGATAATTCAATTTATGAAAACCACATATGTGGGGATCATGGATACAAATGTGAAGACTAATATTTCAAAACAAGGATCTAAAGTACAGAACATAGGGAAGAAAATACCTGGCAACAAATTTGAGCCAAAAGTAGCTCTAAAGGATAAGGTGTATCCAAAGACATACCACAAACATCAACCAAGGAATGTTGTAATGGATGAAACTCCAGCAAACATCAAAGCATAGGGATTACAGATAGTTGGATGGATGTTAACTGAAAATCAACAATTGATGAAGCTCAATTTAGGAATTGGTGCAGAACCACAAATGGTGAAAATTAATGCCTAGCTAGAAACAAGAAAGGTGTTTTACTTTCATACAAATTTGAACATCTTGTTTGAAAGTTAGAGGCCTTTTGAACATTTTGTGACTTAAAAACATAATAAGGTGTGAAAATGGTTGAAATAATGGATGAGTGTGATGATGGATGAAAGATAACAACAACAGTGGGCATCAACTTTATGCTACAAGCAAAGAGTAGTATAAAGTGAAGAAACCATGTTAAGGTTAACAATGTTTTTGGTGACATTATTTGTTGCAAGGAAAACTCAATGTTGTAGAGGAGTTGGCCTTGTCCTTTGTGATTTATGTGTTGTTATGAAAATATGATTTATGTTTCACTGTAAAATAATAATGTGGGGTGTGAAGCTTATCAAGATTTGTGTGGAGTGGAATTGGTGTGGTTTTTCAATAAATTGGTGTGAGTGTTGGATTGGAACACAAAAGAAAGGAACATGATGAAGATGCAAGAATTGGAAAATTAGGGATCTTCATTAGAGTATTCCTTTAGCTCTAGTTAAACATTGTAGATCAAGCAATTTCTTTTTAGTTTTCACTATGTGTTTTTGTTGTTTGCTCTAACAATGTATCTAGTCAATTGAATTTCCATGGCTAAGGATGATAAATGAAAAAACAAGCCTTGGTTCTGCAAAGGAATGGGAAGTGTAGAGAAAATATAAAGTTTGAAGTGAAGCGTTTTGGAGAAAGGAAGTGAGAATTAGGATTCTAGGTTTCAAGGGTTTATGCAAGGGTGAAGCCTTTGTGTGAAGTCAACTTGGTTTTTTTTGGACAAATTTTAAAAAGAAACATTACCTTGGAATCATAAGCATCATGTTGGGAATGTTGTGCAATGATTAACATGGTTGCTAAATTAAGGTTGGGAAATATATGCATCAAAAAAATATTTTGAACAAAGACAAAATTGGGCTACTCAACCTAGGGTTTGATTGGGAGTAGTGAGGGAATTGGGCAATCTAAATTGCAAAGTTGATATGGACATGGATATTTATTATTAGTTTGTGAGGAGAGATTAAGTAGGGGATATCTTGTTTTAACTTGGATATTATCTATTGTCCATCATCTCATATGAAAAACTAGCTATCAAATTTCTTGAATTCTCTTGGTTAAATGTCAATGGGGTCCATTCACAATCGGGGTACCAAAAAGGACTGTCTAACCAAAAAAGGACTGCAAAGGACAACTTTGGATTTTTTTATATCTTACATTATTATAATTGTAATGGATTATTGTATGCCAATAGATAAAACGATGTCAACTTGAATTAATAAAAATATTTAAAAATAATTTGAATACTATGTAACACTATGCCAAAATGTGAAATATATGACTACACCCATGACTAGCCTTATAATCGTAAATGCCACTAATGACTACAATATTATATACCATATTATATTATCAAAATTGCACATCTTTAATTGTTGGATTAACATATTATAGGATAATATTATATATATATATATATATCACTTATATCTACTTGTTATTACCTAACATTTGTCCTTGTGATTTAATGCCATGTGTCAAATTAGTGCATGGGTTAGGGTTAGGGTTCAGGAAATGGTTTGTTGCCATGACCATTTTCGGTTTTTCCATGTGTCAAATAACCATTTGGTTGAAAAAATTAGGGTTAGGTTTAGGACAAGCTTGGGAAAGGACTTGGATAGGTTCAATTTAAGTTTGGGTTAGGTTCACAAGAGGTTCGATTTAGGTTTGGGAAAAGTGGGAAAGGTTTGGTGTAGGTTTGGTTTAGGTTTGGGAAAAGTTTGGATTAGGTTTAAGCTTGGTTCGTTATAGGTTTGATTTAGGTTCAATTTTAGGTTTGTCTTAGGTTTGGTATAAATTTGGGCTTAGGTTAGTGTAGACTAGGTTTAGGTTAAGGTTAAGATTTAGGGTTATATACTACCTTCTACTACCTCCTACCTTGTTATTACAAAGTAAGAACCACAAGTGATCATAATATTCTACAAATCATTACATAAATACCCTTCAAGACTTGGCCAAAATTACCAAAAATCAAAACCTAGACATGAAGAATTTATGGATCCCACACAAAGCAATGTAAAAAATAAATTGTTTTAACCAATCTGCACATGGTAAGTCCCAAGTTTCTAGCAAGGAAAAAACTTGTATCAAACATTATGCCATTGGACGCAAATTTCTAGGTTTTCCAAAGTTCTATGTTTACTTACCACATTCTACACAAGGTGATTATGATTGAACAACTACAAAGCAATTACATGGTTACCATGTGCATCACGAGCAAGCTTGAGGAACTTGGAGGACCAAAGGATTGTAGCCCCATGTGAAATCTTTGTGTGTGAATGTTGGGGATCCACTAGCCCAAGTATCTCATCAACATCTAGTACCACCATCTCTGGCATAAACACCTCCCAAACTTTTATAGCGACAAAATCAAGAGGGATTTTCTTGCCACCAACCTTGCTCCTAGGAAGTCCACGAATAGTTACAATTGTAGTTTTTTGTCGATCAATTGGGTCTATTAAGAGGACTTTTCTGCCGATTTGAATCTACAATTGTCAAATTCACAATGCACCAAATTGTAGCCCAAATTAATTTTCAAAATTTTACATGTTAGGCATTATCAATACATGAATGCAACTACCACCTTTCAAATGTGAGATCTATAACTAAAATATTATGACTAAATATGGTGGAAAACATAACTAAAGATGTTTAAAAAATTGGATTACATGAGCTATATTTAGCTTTGATGTTGCACCATGTGCCTTCATCCCTTTGGGAAGGTGTAGTGTTGGGCTTTGTGTGATAAATTTTTTAGGAAGGTCAGAGTTCACATAATGCATCACAACCACCTTCTATACTTAAGGTTTGACACAAAAAACTAAACACAAGGAAAGAAGGTTTGACATCTTACCTTTTGAGAGGTCATTACTTAGGCTTGGCTAGGATTAGACATCATCATTGTCATATCCTACATGCACATAATATTTCTATTAGATTACAACAATCATTTCCATTTAACAACACAAGGAAGTGGATGTATATCTTAGCTTGATCCTCAAGCAACATTTATAGACATTAGCATCAACACAAAGTAAGTTCATACATTGGAAGAAAGGTGCCAAATGCCCACACATTGTAAGCAAGCTATATCTAGCCAGACAAGTAAAAATATAGTCAAGTACAACATGTGGGCAAGGAGGTTGGATAACATAATTAATACCTGAGTGTGATTTGGCCCAATGTAGCTAGATGTTGCACCATGTCCTTTCCTTGTTTTAGAATTAGGAATTGTGAAGTTTTGCAACCACTTTCAAAAAAATCAATCACCATATTCCACCACAAATTTGACATTTGCCTAGCTATAGATAATTACACACACAACTTTAAGATAGTATAATGTTTTACCTTCTGAGGTGGCACACCATCTTCTTTGTCAAGGCTAAACAAAGTTGTTGTTACATCTTGCACATGAGCATTGTGCATGTGATATTTGCATCAGATTACATCGAGGACCTTGAGCTCAAAAGACCTTGACAAAGTACATAATTTGGGTGCAATCTTAGCATTCTTACCTTCACAATTGTCACACAATGTTCTGGCATAATACTGGCATAATCATTGGTGAGGGTATGTAAAAGACCAAAAATACATATTATTCCACTTGCTCCCACATCATTTGTACCACCTTGATTATCATTATTTGAACAATCATTCAGTTTTGCCATAAGCAACCTTAAATCCTTCACCCCCTTATTAATTTGTGTATCAATGTGCTTTGCTGCAATTACAAGGGTTGATAGTATAAGGTCATGCACCTCATTCTTTTGCAGGGACTCACTTAACATTGTATTTCCTTACACCATTGGCACATTGGCGCTTAACTTTTCCACCAAGGTCTCCATGTTGCACTTGAAACCTTTGTGCATGTTAATCAACATGTTCATGCATGTGTGTAATTTCCCTATACTAGCTACATTCTCATCATGATTTACATCCATTTTTTTTCCATGCCATCAAGCCTTCCACCTTACTAGCAAGATCTTGCACATATCCAACACTAGTGTCCTATATTCGATGCAACCTTTAAATTAGTCACAATGTCATTAGCCCAAATTTTGAAGTATGATCCTACAAAGGTGACCTCAATTGTCATGTTGCATAACTTATCTTACATACATTTTGTACTTTAATTTGGACATTACTTAAATGCTCTTGGGATGCGATAAATTATGGCAAAGCACAATACTTACATAATGCTTCCCATATTGCCACTAGACAAATTATTGGCCTTGAACCCCTTGTCCCAATGCCAATTTGCATCTTTAATGTGCAACCAAGAAAACACACATCTGGAAGTTTATTCAATTTTACACAATGGCCCAAAACCCCATACCATCTTTGTGGATTAGCATCCACATCCTTCATCTCATCTTAAGGATTTTTTCGACTATAATTTTCATATGTTCATAACTTAGATTTGGTGTTATATACTCAAATTTTGATTCCAAGATCTCCTTCACCTTCAACAACTTTTTGGCATTTTAATGATCGATAGGTTTCACCATGTCTAAATGTCTATTTGTTTGGGTTTTTCGGACAACAAGCCATTGGTGTTGATGACGTGCTCCCAAGCTCCTTCATAAACCCAAATGTGCGTCTGAAATGTAAACAGTGGAAAAATAAGGAATTGGGGCACGCTACCTAGCTCGCAACATTTTGAGGGGGTAGAGGGGCGTGTTGGAGCTCCAAGATGGGACTAGGAAGAATGATAAGCGCTTACTCACTCACGCGGACCTGCACAAAACTAACCAACAAGTTGGTAAGTGCATAGTTGAAGCACTTTTGGTGCTAAGATGAACCACAAGCAAACCAGGATTCACAAAACTCATCACAGCCCAGACTTGGGGGAAACCACCACCTTCCCCCTTATAGTATTTATGTGCCTCTTCACCAGGCCCACATCCAAATGGCATTTTGTCCTAGGACTCCCAAATGGGAGTCCCGAAATTCCCAAAGTTGGGATTCCCGCGACTTTGGGGCTCCATCACTTTGTGTGAAGACCTCCAATTGAGATGAGGTCTAAAGCAAAGTCATAGCCCTTATTGAGAGCTTTCCAACGGTATGTTGCACGCCACTTGCATGCAAGGGAATTGGGTCGATTCTTGACTTTTAGTGGTCGAGAATCAAATTGTCAATTTGGTTCCTGGCCTTTTCTTTTGGCCATAACTTGTGTTTTAGATGTCCAAATGGGTCATGTGAGCCCATTTTAGACATCTACGTTTCAATAGATTTCCAATTATATAAAGAACTTTTCAATCCAATGGGTTTTGACCCTTGCAATCACCCTCTGAAGATTCGGGAGTCCCTTGGGACTCCAACTCCCAAAATGTTAGTTCAGTTGGGAGTGTGAGGGTTCATTCCCTCACACTCTTTTGCACTCCTGGGAACAAGCGATTTGACTCTTGCGCTTCCCTTTTGGCCCGCAACCTTGCAAGCCCTTGCTTTGGTTGCGAGCCCAAAGTTAAGGTTACGACAGTTGACTTGGGACCAATGGACACCCTTCATTGTTAAGAATAATCATTATTTTTTGCGAATGTTCCTTGCATGTTACTATAAGTTGCATCTTCATTTTCTTTGCAATAATTCGATTATGCTTATGAATTTCATTATTCCACAAATGTTTCAACTCAGCAGTGGGACAATTAACCATACTGACGCACTCCCAACTCCTTGACAGATTCAAATGTGAGTCCAAGTGAAAGACAGCGGAAGAGGGAGGAGTCGGGACGCGCTCCCTAGCTCACAACACTTTGAGGGGTAGAGGGGCGTGTTGGAGCTCTGAGATGGGACTAGGAAGAATTGACAAACTTACTTACTCACACGGGCCTGCACACAACCCACACAAAGTGGTTAGTGCATAGTTGGAGCACCTTTGGTGCTAGGACGAACCACGGGCAACACGGACACACAAGACTCACCACGGCCCGGGCTTGGGGGAAGCCACCACCTTCCCCCTTATAGTATACTCTGGACCTCTCCACGGGGCCCACATCCAAATGGCTTTTCTTTCCCAAGATTCTTAGGACTTCCGCGTGGGAGTCCCAAAATCCCGCCCGTTAAGACTCTCGGGACTTTGAAGCCCCATAACTTTGCGAGCAGACCTCGGATCGAAAGGCGGTCTAAAGCAAAGTTGTAGCTCTCGTCCAGAGCTTTCGAACGGTATGTGGCACGTTGTCTGCAGCCAAGTATTTTGGCTCGATTCCCGACTTTTTCTGGTCGGGAGTCAAACTGGCAGTTTGACTCCTGGCCCTTCTTTTGGCCATAAATTGTATTTGAAATGTCCAAATGAGAAATGAGATCCCATTTTAGAGATCTACGTTCCAAGAGCTTTTCAATGATATAAAGAACGCCACAAACCATTGATATTTGACCCCTCAAATCGCTCTTTGAAGTTTTAGGAGTCCACCGGGACTCCATCTCCCAAAGTGGGAGTTGCCTTGGGAGTGTGAGGGTTCACTCCCTCACACTTTCTTGCACTCCTAGGAGTGTGTGATGTGACTCTTGGGCTTCCTTTTAGCCCGCACCCTTGCAACCCCTTTGCCTTGGTCGCGAGCCCGAAGCTAGGGTTGCGACACATACCTTGTTCAGATCCTTAAGCTTGATGTTGATCTTCATTTTCTTACCAATTCGAGTTGTTATCCCTTAGGTTTGGAACATAGCCATATTTTAAATGCCATCCTTCTTCTGGGAAATATGGTTGCTCTTGTTCCATGTTTGGATATCTAGCAGTTGTAGGACATTGTGTTACATATGTGGCATGCCTAGGAGGCAAGTATTTAGGGGAAGGTTGATATTGACAAAAAGGGCTAGGGGCATTTGGCCTCATACTTGGGGGGGGGGGCACAAAAGGTTGAGTGGGTGCCACTGGTCTTGGTGTTTGATAGCTTCTTGTTGGGTTGCAAGATAAGCCAACCCCATAAGGGCAATTGGGAGCCAAAGGTCGAGGTGGTTGGTAGCTTCCTGCCATGTCATTTGATGGCGGAAACCCAACCCCTATAACATTCCTATGTTGTTTTAAACCTTATAGTTCATCCCCATGCCCCATAAGCAAACCCAACATCAACAACTATTAAACAAATTCTAGACTTTTGACATAAAATACTAGGGAACTTTATGACCAAAATCACTTATTATGCAAAAGAACATATAAACGTATTTTCTCACATTGCACATTTGACAAAACAAATTGCTACATCCTTCAAACTATCAAATATGGGTTAAATTAACTTGCCTTCACTATAAGCATGAAAATCTACATTTCTCCTAGATGCTCCATGGTAACTAAAACATGTGTACTATAGAAGTTAAAACACATGACCTAATAAGCTCAACTACCCAATAGATGTATACCACATTTTGAATGATCATGTGCATTCTTAGAAATAAATGAATACAAGAACATTGTCATCACTGTTGTCACCAATCCCTACATTTGGGAAGGGACAATACTCTTCATCAAGGTCTTCTAGTTCATCTTCAAAATCCTCTCCAAGCAATGCTAGGTCATCTATGTCATCTCCCTCCATAAGTTCGGCATTTGGTGGCCATTAAGTGAACATTTCATCATGGGGGTCCAATGGGTTTGCTAGAAGTTGCAAGAAAGGATTTCTTCGATGTAGGTTTTGCCAATATAACCTCCTTAAAACTATACAATGAAACAATTCACTATGCTATTAGCTTTATAATGCATATCATAAATAAATAAAAATAACCTCAATAGATGCAATTAATCAAGAGTGTTGTTCATCCCCATTAATGTTTTAACATTCTTAAACATAGTTTTTAGCAAATACATTGTTTTTGACAACCACTTATAACATTCACACACCATTCAAAAGGTCACGGGGACAAGCCATGTAAATATGTTAAACCATCATCAAACTATTGTAGCAATTTGAGATACACATTAAGGTCACCTTACTTACTTGCGTGCACTTTGTAAAGAAGTTGCTAACACTTCATTGTTTTTTGCAATTGTGCGTTGACAATGTTCTTCATATGGGTTTTTGCACACCCTCTTGTTGTACTTGCTCAATGTCCTCTACTTGCACCTGGTTACTCAAACAATCAGACCTCCCCATAAACCATGAATAATGTTAGCAAAAACCTTAAACTTTAAGGAAAGAGTGAGGACTTAAAGGTCTAAGCTTGTAGGAAAAACAATTGAAGCCTAAAAACATGTGTAATCACAATAAGCATGAATTTTTACAAGGAAAAGAAACTAGCATGCAAATAGAGGTCAATTGTTGTTGCTGTTTGACAAGTTTAGTTAGTAGCTTTTCAAGAAATGAACATGTAAGTGATGGAAGAAAGTATAAGAGAGAGAAAAATCACTTGTACATTTAACAAAAGTAGAGAAAATAGAAGAGCCCTAGGTTTGTGCAAGAGGTGGAAGCAAGAGAAGAGAAGCAAAACATTAGGACAATGTTGCACACATTATTCACTTGTACATAAATGGTTTTTGAGTTTGAAAACCTGTATTTGTGAAATTTGGCCAATGTCAAGTGGGATACACTAACACCACATGATCGAAAAATCAACTAAATTAATGTGTTCATTTATTATATTGCGAGTTGGTTACCAAACAAACACTAACCATAGTTGTATTAAACACCAACTTGTTGAAGTCAAAGGGTGTTATAGTTAACATGTAACAAAGAATTTTTTTTAATGTTGAAGAATCCTAGCCTTTGGATCACTTTCATAATGTTCAAAAATTAAGCAACTTGCAAAAAGAAATACTTTCATAAGAAGGTCAAGATACTATACAATTCAAATGTTCATATTATTGAACATAAATTTGAAAACCCACATTATGTTTTGTGGATTACTTTGTCGCAACCCTAGCCTTGGGCTCATGACCAAGGCAAAGGCTTGCAAGGTTGTGGGCCAAGAGGGAAGCGCATGAGTCACGTCGCATGCTCTCGAGAGTGCAAAAGAGTGTGAGGGAATGAACCCTCACACTCCCAAGTGAACTCCCATTTTGGGAGTTGGAGTCCCAAGGGACTTTTGAATCTTCAAAGGGTGATTATAAGGGTCAAAATCCATTGGATTAAAAAGTTCTTTATATAATTGGAAATCTATTGAAATTTAAATGTCTAAAATGGGCTCGCATGACCCATTTGGACATCTAAAACACAAGTTATGGCCAAAAGAAAAGGCCAGGAATCAAATTGACAATTTGATTCTCGACCACTAAAAGTCAAGAATCGACCCGATTTCCTTGCATGCAAGTGGCGTGCAACATATCGTTGGAAAGTTCTCAACAAGGGCTACAACTTTGATTCAGACCTCATTTCAATCGGAGGTCTTAACACAAAGTGATGGAGCCCCAAAGTCGCGAGAATCCCAATTTTAGGAATTTCGGGATTCCCATTTGGGAGTCCCAGGAAAAATGCCATTTGAATGTGGGCCTTGTGAAGAGGCACAGAGTATAATATAAGGGAGAAGGTGGTGGCTTCCCCCAAGTCTAGGCTGTGGTGAGTCTTGTGAGTCCCAGTTTGCTTGTGGTTTGTCCTACCACCAAAAGTGCTTCAACTATGCACTTACCAACTTGTTGGTTGGTTTTATGCAGGTCCGCGTGAATGAATAATCACTTATCATTCTTCCTAGTCCCATCTCGGAGCTCCAACACGCCCCTCTACCCCCTCAAAGTGCTGCGAACCAAGGAGCATGCCCCGACTCCTTGCTCTTTCGTTGCTTACACTTCAAACCCATATTTGGGTCTATCATGGAGCTTGGGGGCGTGTCATTTTTAATAAATTGTGATTACAAATTACATAAATTTCTTATCGACAACCTTCAATTGTCCTTCTTTCATAGTTATTTCAAATGCATTATCATATTGCCATTTGCTTTCTATTGTGATTTGGTGAAACAAGTCTTCAATTACACTAAATTTGAAGCAAAAGCAAGATTGTCTACAAGCTACACCTATAGGTGCTTGGAGTTATGTATTGAATTACAGCTAATCTGAAATAATTACAAGCACCATTCACTAGTTCATCGGTATTAATTAAAAAATGTGTCAAATGAACTAGACTCAAATGAGTTAGAATCCTTACTCAACTTGTACATTCAAATTGGTTTTGGCATTAATTAAAAGCTTATTCATGGTCTATTCACCAACAGATGATCATAAGCCTTTTTTTTTTAGCTACTCATGACATATGTAACTATTGGTGAAAAATCATCAACAATCATTTCTAGATATAATTCACATTAGTTCAACACTCGCAACGCCAACAAAAGTTCCAGTGTAACAAAACAATAATGTAGCAAAACAAATGCAACAATTGTTCTTATGTTAAACCATCATGGTTTTTTGTAAATGGCATGCAATGACCCAATATAATAAAATTTGTAGTTAATAAAATCTCATAGTCTAAAATTGGGAACTTAAGTTGGAAACCCAACTAAAGGACACAAATGGGTCTAGACAATAATATAAAACACACAACTCCAAGTTCATAGTAAATTGAAAGACAAACTCACTATATCACATGCTCATTATATCACTCATCAACATTTGGCATATAAAATCCACCATTTAAATTTGAATCGAAGTCAGTTGAGCTGCCATGATCATTTGATGAATTTTCCTTTTGAAGATCGACAATATCTTGATTGTCTTCTTCATCCTCATGATCCATATTCAGGTCCTCTTTATCCCCTGCACACACATTGTCAACTTCAATGTCAGGGATTCCTAATTAACCACATCAAACATTTAAACTTAATTTCAATGACAATATGTAGATGGATCTTTCTATGTCCATACCTTAACCTTGACCAATTAGTGGGTTGCCATAATTTGGATTTCACTCTTCATTAGGTCCCACATAGACATTAACAACATTCGCTTGTGCCATTTCTACCCCTAAACTTCTTCGTTCAAGGACTACATTATTCCCAACCACTCGTCAAGACTGAGGGCCTTTTGTTAAAATAACCTTCCAACCATGTTCGTGGTCTGACTTTCAAAAGAACACATGCTCAACTTGTGCAAGGAAAGATAAATGGCTACTTGTGTGATGGCAGTAACCTTCTAAATTCACAAGTAAGAACCCAAACTTGTCCCTCCTCATTCTAGCACAAATTCCTTGTGTTTGAGCTTACACCCAAAAGCATAATAACACATTCACATTAGTGGTCCCATAATCTAGCTATAATATTTCTTGGCATTCCTTAACATAAACTACTAATTCAACCATTGGGTCTGGATTATCTTTGGTTGCAAGTGGGGTATGTTCAAATTGACCCATTACCCTATGATCATATGTCACCATGGTATTGTAGCCAAACCATGTAGTAGCTCTAAAATGATTCCCATATGTAGCAATGCTTCTATAAGACTTGGCCATGAACATAGGTGGAATTGAAAGGTCTTGTAATTCACATAGATTCTCATATTCTTCTCTTCCATTATAACCATCCACCATCTCTTGCAACCATTTTAAAAAACTTGGAAGTGACGCAGCTAGCCCAACCTCTGAACTTTCTTTGAACAATTTATAGGTGCCCAATGAAACCCTTCTTTGTTCAAATTCACACCAGATAGGAAGATGATATCCCTGTGCAACTTTTGGATGCAAAGGAGGAAATTTTGCATGTGTTGATCTGGTGGAAGGTTAGTTAGTTCAAAGGCATCAAGGTTCAATAGCCTAGAGATTGCAAGTGTCTCATTGTTTTCTTTGCTCATAATCCACCAATGGAGAGCGCATGTCGCATCACTAATGTCAAAGCTACTAGGCCCAAATTGGTGTTTTTTGAAGCCAAAAGAGTTTCATTACAAAGTCAACAAGCACAAGGTTAAACATCTCTTCTCCCATTGGCAAAAGCTCTTCCAAGGCTACCAACCCATCTGAGAACTCAAAAACAAGCTTTTGAGCCAAAATCCCTTCTTGGAGAATCCAAAGCTATTGCATCCATCCTGAGGACAACAAGTGCAACAATTTCTCTTCACATGGTGCAGAAACTAAAGTTGTTTGGATGTCGAAATCAATCATCAACATAGCTTCTACCTCATTGTAGGTTTTGGCCATTAACCTTATTGCCTATTTCCTCATATCTTTGACAGCATGGATGCAAAGTGCATCAATCCAAAATGCCCCATCCAATGTCAATTGCTTGGTCAATGTTGTAAGCCGCTTGATTTGGCATGCTAGGAGTCCTTCTTCAATTGTGCTCCTTAACCCATCAACCCACACATGGGATATCGCTAAATAAGGCATCCTTGTGGAGTCATTCGAAAACAACTCCTCATGAGGCGGAGGGCATTGGATCATTAATATCTTACCAACTAATAGGAAACTAATGACATTATCTAATGACAACTTATACTTGTCACAATTGCAAGTTCCTATGACATGTTTTGGCACATAATTGGTAGTATCGATCATATTTATCACACATGATTATGTGGTGCATTTCTTATGTGCCTCAGATAGCTTTATGATATGGGGATGTTTGCAAATGCGTGCGTATCCCAACATGCTTACACTTTCTGACAAAATCTCAATTGTGAATGAACACCATCCACTCGCAACCATGTTTTTCGTGTGTTACATGTATGGCCTAATGTCAAATATAAACGTCCATGAACCAAACCCATGATGTACAAAGTTTTGTGGAAAAATTGCTCTTGAAGACACCAAAGCTTCAACAATAAACCTTATCTGGAGAAGGATATCTGCCAGTTCATGTGACTGCAACCTTGTTTCGTGAAACAATCTCCATGACACATCCATCATGAGCATTCCCCATGCCTACTTGAGTGTAGTTTGAATGTGTTTTTCCCATTGTTGACATGGCTCCCCATTTCCAAGTTATAGGACACAGTTCCGTTAATCCTTTAATAGTGCTTGAAATTTTTTGCTTGTCATGAATACCTTGTTCTTGTCACCACCAATATTACAATTGTTGTCAGCACCTTGTTGTAGTAGTGTGCTTTCAAGGATTTTAACTTCCATCACTATTTCCAACAAGCCGAATGTCAATGCACATTACAACTTTGTTGCCCATTCACGACTTGAAAGAGTAGAGATCTTGGGATGTGCTCTTATGTAATCTTTGAATGATAAGAAAAGATATCCATTGTGTTTTTCGCCCAACCATGGAACATCTTTGAAGATGAAGGTATTGTCCAAAGATGGCAAAGGTGGCTTGTGCAGAGTTACCATGTTGGAAAATAGCAAGTGTACTGGATAGATGTCAGAATAAATACAAGTTGTGGTTGTTGGATATGAGTATTGTTTCCTTTTGGTGATTTTGCTCTCTTATTTTACAATAACCTTATTTTTGTATTGTCTAATTCTGAGTTTTGTCCCATTCCTTGGTTGGACTTATAACACCCATAAACAATCAAAAGGTTGGTTAGAAAATCCTAACCATTATAAAATCTACAAAAATCCATGTTAATCAAAAATCTTTTTGAAAATGCAAATGTGGTAATTTAGATTCAATTCCATTTCTTGATGACATAAAACCAAATTTCAATGAAGTTGGGGCCCACTAGAATGCAAGGAGGGTTTTAAAATATATAAGAACTTTAAACATAAACACCCATCGCCAGCTACATTGTGTTGCAACAAAATCATAAATAAAAGTTTGCATGAATGATAATTTAAAAACCTTTTTTGTTTGAAAAGGTAGAACTTACTAGGAATTTTTGTCCCCCTCAACGCCATTTAATCCTTACAAAAACGAATGAATGTTTCTGCCGTTCATCACATAATGCTGATCAAATTGAAACACACAGGAAATCAAAATTTTTATGTTCCCCATTTGTTTCCACACATACTTGAAGCAAGTTGAACCATTCCACCAATCTAGTCATCGTCATTTCTACAACAAAAAAAAACCTTTAGGTTTATCATGAAGCCCACACCCTTCCTTCATAAACTACACAAGGACAAGTACTAGCTTGTCACCATTCTTACACAAGTAATTACCCAACCAACATGATGCAAATGCCAACAAACTTTGTTCCTCTTGCTCATGGTTCCCAACTTTTCAAGCAAGTATATAGCACCTTCGTGCACAACTTTAAGTTGTTTCTGAACTTGGATGTTGTAAACATTTGTTCTGATTCACATAAGAACAAGGCTCTCACAAACTCTTTTTCTGCTTAATATGTTTTAGACAGAGTTACAAAGATTGTTTAAAAAGATAAATGGAAAAAAAAAAACATTCCAAAACTCAACATCCTTCATTTTTATTTTCTTCCAAGGTGGCAATTTGAAAGCTTACCCTCCATTACAAAGTGGATTTAAACTTCAAAGGTGTCCCTTCTAAGAAGCAAAATGTGCTTCCAAGGAGAAGACGTGCAAACTAGACATTAAAACTTGTCACGCATACCATGCCACATGTTTTAATAAGTACCAACCTTTATTTTACAGGCAAAATTTCACCAAGAAGTGAAATTTAATGTCAAAAATTCAAAAATGAAATGTTTCTGGAAGTTTTCAATCGCCAAAAATGAGAGAGGAAAAAAAAGTAAAAATCACTAGATTTTTATATTTGAATTTCAGATTGTAGCCAAAAATATAGAAGGCGAATTAAATATTTGTAATTCGTATTTGGTTTATAACTAGGTTTAGCTAAATTTTCCTATATATGATATCCATTATTCTTGTGTCTTCCTATCAATGATTAGCCATTTTGGTTCTAAATAGAATTCCATGAAAAAATGCCACACTATGCATATAACTTGAAAGTGCGATGCCACAGGTTGTAAATACTAGGAGAGGGCATGAGTGAACTAGCACCCACCAATGCACTAGTTATGGATGAGACTATTTTGGCCATTTTGGGATGAACCCAAACCATTTAACTTAAACCAAACCAAACATTGCGATGGGTTTTTTCTTTTCTTTTCATTGGCCCACCTTCCTTAAGATTTCGAAAAAATTCTCCTTTTTTCTTTTCCCTCCTCTTCCTTCTTCTTTTCTTCCTTTCCTCTTTCTTTCTTCTTCTTCTCTTTGTTCTTTCTTTTTTCTTCTCTTCCACCATCATTTTCTTCTTTTCCATTGTTGCTATAGTTTTTTTTTCATCATTTTTTCCTTTTTTTTTACTGTTATTATTATTATTTCTTTTATTTCATTTTTGTTGCTACTTTAGTTTTTTTTTAATCTTTTGTCTCTTTGTTTTCCTTTATTGTTACAACTTTTTCATCATTTCCTTCTTTTTTTATTTTCCTTCTCCCTCTTCAAGCATTTTCTTTTTTTTCATCACATCGTTGCGTTTGTTGCCATTTCTTGTTGCATCAATCATTAGTTATACACATCATGCAAGGTATGCTTTTATCCTTTTTTTTTGTCTTTTTTTTGTTGTGGTTTGAAAGTAGAAGCAAAAAGGAAAAGTAAAAAAAAAAAAAACAAAAAAAACAAAAGAATAAAAGAGAAGGAGATGGAAATTTTAAAATAAAAAAGATGAAAAGAAAAAAAATAGAATACAAAGATTGTTTTTGTTTTTTTCTTGTTTTTCTAGTTTTTCTATTTTCAAAATTCTAGAAGAAGAAGTTTTTCTTTTCTTTTCTTTCTTGTTATTGTTAACTCAAGAAAAAGATTCCTAGTTTTTGTTTCATTTTTTTGTTTCTTTAATATTAAGAAAAAAATTTGGGTGTTTTTGCCCTATTTTTTCATTTTTTCTGTTTTCTAAATGCTAGAATTTTATTTTTCTTTTATTATATTTATCCTAAATATTTTCTTTTCCCCTTATTTTTCCATTATTTTTCGTCTTCAAAATTCCAAAAGATGAAGTTTGTTTTTCTATTTCTTTTATTTCTTCTTTTCAAAAATTTCCCAATTTTTTTATAAAAAATCCAATAGATTATATATGTTCATACCCATGTAATTTTTTGGGGTTTGGTTTATATTTTTCAAATTAGCATATTAATGTGTATCATGTGTTTGATGCAAACTTTGAATAACTATGAAATACCAATTTGTAATCAATGCCATTCAACTCCAATTGTATCACTATCAATATTACATTCATCAACATGCTATTAAGGTGGTTACAATAACAAGAACTTATCAATGAACACATGACATGGTGGTTAATGAAAATAGGTTTATAAAGGTGTCTCTTGAGGTTAAAAAGTAGCATGCATATCTTACTTAGGTTTCTTTGGCATAAACAATGGCATGGAGTTCATTTTTTCATTTTTTGTACATTTTAAAAAGTTTTGATAGATGTGATATTTGCATCAATACATACAAGTTTTGTCTTATCGCAATTGTAACTTCACATTTGTATTATGTTTACATGCTTTAAATGTGAACATTGCATTAATATTGTGTTAAAATTTTCCCTAAAAATATGAGTTTGAAACATATTGTAATGTTGCATTATTGCATTAAAAGAACTTCAAAAACATAAAGTTCAATGTGAAATACTTGCATAAGGGTCACAAAATAAACATTAGTTTTGTTAGAATGATTTTGCAATATTTGCATTTGAAGCATAAAATGTCAACTAGTTTTTCTAGATGGTTTGTGCAATACCCAAATGTTGGGCATAACATATGCATGTTCAATGAAAAAAATGATGACAACAAAAAAAAAGAAAAAGAAATAAACAAATTGTGATAAATAATAGAAGAAAATAATCTGGAATAAGAAAAAAAATTAAAAGGAGAAAAAGTAAAAGAAATTTTAAAAATTAATTTAGAAGAAAAAGAAGACATAGAAAAATAATTTAAAAAAAGAAAAAATATGAAAAAAAGCTTGCATTTCGGTTACAAAATATGTAATAATTATTGAAATGAATTGTATTTGAAATGACATTGTTTTCATATGTGGGTATTGTATTTTGTGATTGGATTTTCAACTATTTTAACTTTAAACAATAACTATCAAAATATACAATACCTATGTGTGGGTCACAAAAGTTGATCGAATGTGTAATACCCACATTCAAGGTTGCCGTTCATTAACATCAAGGGGTAAAATATGATTAAAATGGTTGTTAGTTCATTTAGTGTAATACTTTCATATTTTGTATATCATACATTGGTAGACATTAACATTGTGTAAATGATAGGTAGGTAGGTGAATGGGGGTGGGTAGGTAAATAAATAAATATGTAGGTAGGTTGGTGGTTAAGTAGGTAGGTATGTACACAAATAAAAAACAAGTTAGGTCAATAATGTAAGTATGTTAATAAGATGGTTAAGTTAATAGGGTAGCCAAAAGATTTGTTAAAAGATTTTGTTGATAAAGTAGTCTTTAAATTAATTCAAGAAAATATTTTTAAAAATTAAAAGATAATTATTTAACCAAGAAAAGATAGAGTTCTTGCCAACAAGTAAAGGTTTAGCCATGAAAAGATGGAATCTTGGCCAAAAGGTATGGGTTTAACTAGGAAGAATTAAAAGTTTATCCAATTTGTAAAGTCTTAACCAAGAAAAGATAGAGGTTTTACTAAGAGGTAAAAGTTTAGCCCAAAAAAGATAAAGGTTTTTCCAAGAGGTAGAGGTTTAGCCAAGAAGAGTTCCAAGTTTTTTCAAATGGTAGAGGTTTAAGCAAAAGAATATAAAGGTTTTGTTGAAAGGTAAAAATTTAGTTAAGAAGAGGTTAAGGTTTTGCTAAAAGGTAAAGTTTAATCAAAATAAATAGAACCTTTGCCAATGTGTAATGGTTTAGCCATGAAGAGATGGAGATTTTGTCAAGAGATATAGGTTTAGGCAAGAAAAGCTAGAATTTCTTCTAAAGGGTAGAGGTTTAGTTTTTTTCAAATATAGGTTTTGTTGAAAAGTAAAGGATTTTCTAAGAAATAAACATTTAGCTAAAAAGATATAGAGATTTTTTCAACATGTAAATGTTTAGCCATTAAACAATGAAGGTTTTGCCAAAAGATATAGGTTTAGCCAAGAAGAGTTTAAAGTTATACCAAAAAGAAAAGATTTAGTCAAGAGATATAGGTTTAGCCAAGAAGAGTTTAAAGTTGTGCCAAAAGGAAAAGGTTTAGCCAAGAAGTGTTAGAAGTTGTGCCAAAAGGCAAAAATTTAACCAAGAGATATAGGTTTAGCCATGAAAAAATAGACGGTAGGTAGGTAAGGGGTTAGTAGGTAGAACCAAGATGCAGGTCAATATTCTAGCTAGGTCAGTAGGATAGCTAGGGAACTAACATGATTAGGTTGGAGGGTAGTATGGTCAGGGTTGGGAAAAAACACCCAAAAAATAAAAAGGGTCAAAGGTCAAAGGTCAACAGTCCAAAAAGGTTGATCGTGGTACAATGTTGGGTTAACACAAAGTCAAGATCCAAATGAAGAAACATAACCCATCCTATGGATAAAATGGCCAATTGGTGCATTAGTGGGTGCTAGTTCACTTTGGCCCTAAGGCAAGTGAGTGAACACGGAAAACGTTATACAACCCCCATTAAACTTCATGGGGGGTCTTAGGAAAAGTGATGTATCTTTTGCATAGTGTGATGGGGGGCTTAACCATTTTTTTGTTGGCTATATATAGTTAGAAACCTATATAAAAAAATAAAAATGTTAAAATTAAAAAAAAAAATCCATCTTCAATAGCCAGAAATTTGACCACATTTAAAACAAAAATAGCCAGATTTTTACACGTGATTCAAGTAGGTAGCCAAAAATGTAGAAAGATGTTGTAAAAAATATATTTTCGTATTAAACTTGTAGCCAAATTTGGCTAAATTTTCCCATGGATCACTACCACTTTGGCTATAAAGCTGACAAAAACAACATTGGATGGGGCTAGTAGACAAATGCTAATAAATTTTGTACAAGCTAAAATGTATGACGATGAACATCTTGGTATGGCGAGATGTTAAATACCCCATAAAGCATTGCTCCAAATTTCACACTCTATGTAGAGGGTACATTATAAAAGGTAATAATGGGGTGGGCATTTTGTAAGACAAACGACCTGATTAGATATTGCATTAACAACTTGGAGAACCATGTATGAGAATACACAATTATGCATTGGCTAAAATAGCTAACACCTTCATTGATACCTATTATATGTACTAGGGTAGCATGGGCCATTGGCACAAGTGTGAAGACATTCAATTAATGTTTTCTTCCAAATCAAGTCTATGTTTGAATTTCCAATATAACAAAATCCACTAAAAACTCAATTTCTTCCACACCTTAAACCTGAAAATTATGAACTAAATTCCATTAAATCTAATTTGTTCAAGGCTTTCCAAGAATACCAAGAACACCTCAAATTCTCATACAATTTGTAGTGAAAAAATGGTTGAATAACTAATAACTTTTGCGCTAAACCTCCAAAGTGTTGCACCCATACTCAATGAAAGCTTTCCAATGATACGAAGATCGCAGCATAAAGCATTGTGGTTTGGGAGATCTCACCATGATGAAAATAATAATAATAATAATAATAATTTCCTTCATATATGGATGGGTCAATAAGGGTAAAAAACCCTTGGTTGTTAAAGGTAGTTGAAGGAGATTAGTTGGAGTTCACATGGGTAGCCACTAGTTCTAGTTTAGTTCTAATCTAACATCAGCACAAATGTACAATTTTTTCCAAAGACAATGCTGATGCCTTCAACTCAAATGAACATTAATGATTTGTTCATGAACACACCTACCAATGTCAAATAATGTAATAATGCACACATGCACACAAAAATCCCCACAAAATTTTGAATGTTTGGTTCACCTTTTCCTGTTACATTTCTTATGATATTGTTAATACCCTCTACCCTTTCCTAGATTGTCAAGAAATCGTGACATCCCCCACAAGCAATCACATTGCATGTGGAAATCCTGTTGCACAATTTTCTAATCTTTCAACGATTGGGTTTACATATGAAAAAGGCTACTACTTTGACATGCATGTTTGACTCAAAGCATATTCATATGATCTATGTACATGGATGTATTCACCTTCTTTAAGCAATCATAATCTTTATGTATTCAATTGAATTCTATAACTAAATTGAAATTGTTTTGCATTGCCATTGTAGTTGTTGAAAATTTTCCCTCCGCTTCTCATAATGCTCCTCACCTTTAGCAAATTTTGGATGTCACATAATCCATCAAAAGTTGTTCAACTGTTCTATCCTTGTTGCCTTTGCAACCAGCAATGCAACCCATGGGCTGGATTCAAAATTTCCCATCAAGACATATGGTTTGCTATGTATACTTAAATTGAAAACCTTCAACTCGTTTATACTTAGGCTTAAATATCATCTTTGATGGACATTCACCATGACACATCCCTTAGGTCCATCTTGGAGGATGATTTCATTTCATCAACATCTGGAGCATGCATTCGTTTTTGTTTGGGCAAGGGGGTAGGGCTATGGTTCATTGTTATGCCATCTATTCGTTTGTTTCACATCACACATTTTACTTTCACCTCAACATTATATTTTCATTTTGGTTTGATTCAAACCTTGGCATTTAGTTTTTTCACATGTGAATGTGGACACGGGTTGGACACATTTGGCATGCATTTAGCCCATTGCCCATTTGGAGGTCAATGGATAGTCACACATGACACCATCTGAGATGTCATGTATGCCTTTGTTTGAGAGAGTGGGCATGTTGTATGGAAAGAACGGTTGTATGCCTTTAAATTAGGAGTTTCATTACGAGCTAATTTCTACATGACTCAAGAGGACTAGGTCTTTGTCGTCAATGTGGTGGTTATTGACCCAATGCGAGAGACGATGGCTTCAAGTGTCATTAATCGACTAACAAGTGCAGTTGTGAAACTTAACGCCATCATTAAAATTCACAAGTATAAAGAGTTTAATGAAGGGCACCATTTTATTTTGATGGCCATGGAGGTGCATGATGCACCTGGGCATGATATGGATTGTTTCATCAGGGAGTGTGCTTGTCTTTTCCACGATAGACAATCAATAGATCATTTATTTTTGTTGTTTTGCATTCAATTTTCCAAGCAACATGTTAGTATTTCTTTTCAATGTGCTTTAACCTTTGATGTAGAGAGGAAAATTGCATTGGTGGGTGATGCTTGTTCTAGACCTCCCATTATTACTAGATTTCATGGTTTGCATGTAGGTGACATTAGAGGGGTCATGGGTGAGATAGTTTCTTACCATGAGAGGGATTAACTCTCTCCTTTTTTTTGGTTCCTATGGGTTGTGCATCTTTTGGCTTTTCTTTGGCCTTCCCTTTTTGTCTCCTCTGTGATCGTTTTGGCCATCGATCTTTTATCGGGTTTTTGTGACATGTTAGATGTGCAAATCAAGTCAATTAACCATTTGTATGGCACAATGCATGTACACCATAACATCAGAATCAACCTTTTTTTTTGGGCAAAATGTTGCCAAAAGTGCAAAATTAAAACTTGAAAATGAAATGTGTTTTAAGGTTTTAGTAGCTGGAAATGAAAAAAATAGCAAAAACTTGCCAGATTTCTAGATTTGGTTTCCAGTAAGTAGCCAGAAATATAGAAGGATGATTAAATATTTGAGCTTTACATTTGGTTTATTGCCACATTTGGCTAAATTCCCCTAATGATGATTGCCACTTTTTGTACATTTTTCTAAATAATAGTATTTTTGGGCGAATTTTCACGCTGTAGCTACAAAAAGAATTGGAAAAATTTGTACTTTTTATTACAATGTAAAATTGAAAAAAACTGCCAAAAATCTGGAGGAATTTGCCAAAGTTACAAAACTACAAAATTGGAAAAAAAACATCTCCTATGGGTGATTGAAAGCATGTTGGGGCACAATTCAGAAACATCAATGTGATTTGCACAGGGCCCCACAAAGACATGTAAGGTCACCAAACATTTGTTTAAAGCCCGTCACACATGGTGATGTTCCATTCAAATGCCCGCCACAAAGTGAACTTCTTGGTCTCCCAACTCTCAACTATCTGCAGAACGTTGCAGAACATCCTCTAGTGTCAAATAAGAAAAATTAAGCCTGTGGGATAAACAAGCTCGTACACATAAGGCAGAAAAAGGGCTCAAAGCACCTTGGTTGTAAATATGGGACATTGCTCATGTCAAGACTCCTAAAGCAAAATCCACAACACAACTAAAATACACACAAGGCATATGATTGTATAGATAGAAACCAAATGGCACACAAATGGAAATGTCTGAAGTAGCATACAAAAAAAACTGCCTGACTTTACAATCACAATGATATGGAAAACTGTATAAACCATATCCAAGATCCCGCATGTCATACCACATGAGAGTGTGATGTGGAAGGACTATCATATCTCATACTTGTTGGTCATTTCCCACAGATAACACAGGTGGATTCTCTTCTGTTAGCAAGCTGGTAGTCTTTGCTCACACCTGACTCTCTCATACTGTTCTGTGGCCGAGCCATCCCACCATTTTTCTTCTGCAGGTCTTAACTTCCCATTGAAGAATTCAGGAAGCAAAGACCTCCCACAATCTTTCTGGTATGATTCAAGATCCATCAATCCATCCATGACTTTGAATTGCTCCATTGACTTGATTTTAGTCAAGTGAATGCCCATTGTGCTTGTTCTCCGACTTGTCCTGCAACCACTACATTCTGGATCATGCCAAGTCCTCCAAAAGGCAAGTAGGTACCATGTGTTCTGCTTCAGCCCTGGAACTGTGATGAGAAACACAATCCACAGAAATGCTAGTATCAAGCATGAAACCTGGGTTATCCAGAATGAGACAGGCACACCACAAAGCATCAAGATCTTCTTTTTGTCTTTGCCTTCTAAGTCCTTAATAACATTCCCATCCTTGTCACATTCCTGTCTTGCAAACTGGTTGCTGTGCTCAGTTTGTTGCCTCATCCTTGGGCTTTCTCCAACTGGCAGATCCTCAAGATCAGTCCTTTGTCAGCACCAATAATGACCATTACATGCCTTGTGCCATTCCCAAGAGTGAGAATCACCACCTTCTCGGTCTTCCTTCGAAATGCCCATTTTTCAAAATGCCACTGCAGTAACATGCCTGTAACCAGAGCCAGCAGTGTTCCTACTGCTGTCACAAGAATGATTCCCCAATCATTGTACAGTCCGCATGGAACAGCTGCAATTCCCATCTGCAAATTATGATGACAAATCCGCTTGCCCAATACCAGTCCTTCTCTGGTTTACCTGCTTCCCTTTTTTCATCAGCTTGAAACACAGTAATATGTAGGCTGATATTATCATTCAGTGGGAACTCAAAATCCCGGAGCAGCCAACCAAGTATTGAGTCAAAGGGCGAAGCAAAGTTTAGTATTATGATCTATTCTCATGGCTGTAGCCACTCCCAGCATTGATGACCTTGGCAGGATAGTTGGGTGGAGGCATCAGACGTCCATCTCCCACAATTGACATCAACATGCTAAACGAATACACTACCCATCCAAAACTGAAAGCTACAGGCACCAGATAATCTCCTGAGAGTTGTGCAATCGCTTTCTGTATTACATCACCACCAATGATGAGTAAGACTGACAAGATATCTGCTGGGTTCTGCCATTACGAGGACAGCAGGCTATCTGTTGCCAGATCTCGCGGACAGATCTGAGTGATGTCAGGGGAACCCATCAGAGTTGAGAGTGGGAGTGTGCAGTTCAACTGCAGTGTCAGGGGCTCTCTGATAACTATACCAGTGTACTTCCCTGCATACAAGTACACAACAATTAAGTCATAAAGTCCTAATCTTGTGCATGTGCATGACCTTCTCAAGCGAGTACCTCATGCAACCCACTTCTGTTTCTTAACTTGCACATTGCAAATCCCTATTCTGACTCACAGAGGACACGACTCACACAACATCTCTCTGATTAAAAAGCTAAAGGCCACCGCGTTTTCAATTCTCACTTGAATCATAAGTAACTGCACGAAGGTGGAGGCAAGGCATATGGATGATCCAGAAAAAGTGTAACCAGAGACACCCATGAGAGGATGCAAAATGTCAATAAACTCTGCTCCTGCTCATGGTTCAACCTAATTCTCAAGCAAGAATCCAGCACCTTTGTGCCACCTATTGGACCTATGTTGTAAGCACCTGTTCTGACTCACAGAGGACTAGACTCTCACAAACTTGTTCTCTGATTATGCCTCAGACAAAGAAAAGATCTTCAAGAAAGACAATTTGAGAAAATCCTTGAATTGGAATGCACATGAGTTCAAGACGGGCTGTTGTCTTGACCATGCCAAATGTTGCCTGCACATTCTATGACCTTCACATTATTCATAGAATTAGAAAAAACTTCCAGAATTGGCTCAAATTATGAACATACAAAGATGCCAAATCTTGTAGCTTTTTCTTTTGGACATAATTTCTGAAACCATGATGTCAGCTACAACACTAAGATCAGAATATCCTCAATCATGCTGCAACCATATGAGGCCAAACTTTGATGTTACTCCAAAATCTAAAAAAAGCACAAGCTTCCATTACATTCATGTACTACTGAGTGTCAAGCTGCTTCCCGTAGGCACAAACCCCTCGTGTACTGTGTTGTGGAATGTGATACATTAGGGGGGTTCGATTATCTTGTTCAAATAACTAATGATTTAAAATGCCAATTATGTGATTATTGAAGGGGAAGCTTTGAACACCCTACAATGGTTCTTTCACTTATCTCTCAATTATTTAGTTCACTATCACAACCTTTCACCCCGGGCAAGAAAGAGAGAACTTCCAATCATCATGATTCAAAACTCTACTCCAAGACCAGAGTTTTGAATAATCCATGATTCAATAATCAATCAAATCATATGCAACTAAGTGGACATTTCAAATAATCAATAGGGGTGTTCAAGGTTCGATTATCTTGTTCAAATAATTGATGATTTAAAGTGCGGATTATGTGAATATTGAGGGTGAAGCCTTGAACACCCCACAATGGTTCTTTCATTGTATCTCCTGATCATTTAGTAAAGTATCACAACCTTTCACCCTGGGGTGAGAAAGAAAGACCTTTCAATCATAGACAATTCAAAACTCTCATCCAAAACTAGAGTTTTGAATAATCAACGATTCAATAATCATATCTTTCATAAGAATAGAGAAATCTCCATTCTCATGATGAAGAAGAAACAGCAAGGTTAACACTTCCTCAGGAAGCCACAGAAAGAACCAAACAAGGGGA